>ERZ795044.4775-NODE-4775-length-11060-cov-4.959473_pt1 | contig 11060 bp, 10 predicted proteins | sample MGYA00375128_ERZ795044 | MGnify/ENA primary metagenome ERZ795044 (study PRJEB30173, sample SAMN05720213) | anaerobic digester metagenome | isolation source: active sludge of municipal wastewater-treating anaerobic digesters | place: USA | collected 2014-12-22 ... | reverse complement strand
TGTTTTCTTCCTCATCCATTTTTAGAAACTATTTTTTACTAATTTATCAGTTATCTCTTGAAGTTGAGCTTTTTCTAAATTAACAACCCTTTGGCAAGATTCTTTTACGCCTTCTTTGAGTGAAAGCTTCTGTTCTCCAATAATTTGGAAAGGGAGGTCATTATCCTTATCAAGAAGGATTAATGTGAAATTTTCCGCTCCATCATCAGCTTGTGATTTGTTTAGTTCAGGTAAAAGAATTAATCTTTTTGATATAGGGGGATTTTTCTCTCTTCGCTGAACTATTGTCTGTATTATATTTCTTTTGGGGAATATTTCTTGAATTTTTTGTTCATACTCGGAACCTTTCAAGGCAGAGATAATTGCTTGGGTGGTATCATCAGAGTCAATTAGTTTTACAACGGCCAATTCCTTTGTGCTTTCAATATCAGATGAAGCTTGGGAATTGTTTAGAGTTGTCACATCTATGACTAAGGAATCAAAGATCTCTACCATCCTATTTGGAGTTTCTTCCTGCTCCTTTTTTAAAAAAATATCTTCCATTTTATTTACCAAAAAATTTAAATATCTAGAGTCGCTTTTCTTGCATGAGATTGGATAAATCTTCTTCTTGGGGGAACTTCATTTCCCATCAACATTTCAAACACCTTCTCTGCTTCTTCTGCATCTTCAATGTGAACTTTCTTAAGTACCCTGCTCTTCGGGTCCATTGTAGTGTCCCTCAATTGCTCTGGATTCATTTCTCCTAATCCTTTGAACCTGTTTGAAACAGGAACTTTTCCAGCCGATTTTGCTTTTGTTACGAAGTCATCTTTCTCTTGGTCATTGAGGAAGTAGAATTTTTTCTTTCCAATCTCTACTTTGTGTAAGGGTGGTTGAGCAACGTAAACATATCCTCCTTCGATTAAAGGTCTAAAAAATCTAAAAAGCAAAGTCAAAACCAGTGTTGTAATGTGTAGTCCATCAACATCTGCGTCACTCATAATGATAATTTTATGATACCTAAGCTTGCTCATATCAAGTGTGTCTCCAATTCCTACTCCTAAAGCTGTAGTAATATCATTAAACTCACTATTTTCAAGTACTCTATCGACTCTGTATTTATGAGTATTAATAATTTTACCTCTAAGAGGGAGAATTGCTTGTGTATGTCTATCTCTGCCTTGCTTTGCTGAACCTCCTGCCGAATTTCCCTCAACAATAAAGAGTTCACTCTCTGCGGGATCTTTGCTAGTACAATCAGCTAATTTGCCTGGAAGGGTTGTTGATTCCAGGGCATTCTTTCTAATAACAGCATCTCTTGCTGCTTTAGCTGCCGCTTTTGCTTTGTTTGCTAAAACTGCTTTCCCAATTACATTCTTTGCATCTTGTGGGTGCTCCTCAAAATATGTTAATAATTCATCTCTGACCACCTTCGCAACAACACTTTTGACTTCAGGGTTGTTCAATTTTATTTTTGTTTGACCTTCAAATTGGGGATTTGGTACCTTCACTGAAATAACGGCGGTCAAGCCTTCCCTTACGTCGTCACCACTCAATGTCCCACCCAACCCTTTAAGTAATTCTGCTTTTGTCGCATAGGTGTTAATTGCACTTGTGATTGCTGTCCTAAAACCTGCAAGGTGAGTACCTCCCTCGGGATTTATGATGTTGTTTGTGTAGCATCTTACATCTTCATCCATATCGTCTGTGTACTGTAAAGCTACCTCTACTACGATTTCTCCATCCTGTTTGTTCATGTAGAATGGTTCTTCACCAATAGCTTTCATTTCTAAGTTGAGGAACTGAACATACGACTTAATCCCATCTTCGAAATACAAATCGTACTGTTTATATTCTCCGTGAGTATCATCAATTACCGAGATCCTTAACCCTGCAGTTAAATATGCATGTTGTCTACATTTTTTTACAATTGTCTCAAAATCAAAGGTTGTTGTACTGAATATCTTATCATCGGGCATGAAAGTGTGTTGAGTTCCTGTTTCGTTTGAATCTCCAATTCTTTTTACTGGAGCAACTGGAACTCCTCGCTCATATCTTTGCTCAAATATCCCTCCATCGCGCTTAACGGTTGTTACCATCCACTCCGAAAGGGCATTTGTGCATTTCATACCTACTCCATGTAATCCTCCTGAGACCTTGTATGCGCCTTGCTCAAATTTACCTCCCGCATGAAGATTGGTCATTACTGTCTCAAGAGTAGAAACTTTTGTTTCTGGGTGTATATCTACAGGTATTCCTCTTGCATTATCTCTTACTGTAATAGAGCCGTCTTGATTTAAAATTACCCATATTTGGCTGCAGTATCCAGCAATAGCTTCGTCTACGGAGTTATCCAAAATTTCTGTAAAAATATGATGAAGTCCATGAACATCAGTTGAGCCAATATACATTGCGGGTCTTCTTCTGACTGCTTCCAACCCTTTGAGCACTTGAATATTTGATGCACCGTAGTCTGAAGTATTGGCCATAAAAAAGTGTAAAAATCCTGTAAATTAATTTGTTCTTAAGTTCTGTGTTCTGTTATATATTATACCATTTATTGGCCTGAAATATTACTCTTTAAGCTGGATTGCCATGGCCTCTAAAGTCAATCTGCGATTGCAATTAGAGTTTATCTTCTCCCTACTCTTTTGTATCACTTTCAGGTCCTCTAGAAATTTTTTCGAACCATCTATATTACCATTTTTTATATTTATTTCAAATTTTGATTTTAAGCTATTCTCAATTTGATTTATTAACTCTATTGAGTCTACCCTGTCTTCGCTTGCTTCTTGAATTTTCTCAAATTGTGAGACCAAATCTAAATCAAAAAAATTGTCTTGAAGAGAGCTTTCAACTATTTTCTCAACATGTGAATATATGATTCTTGCTCGAGATCTGATTGTAGGAAGAAGATTTTTCTCATTGTCTACAGTTAATACGTATATAGTGCTATCATCACTCTCTTCCAAAGATTTTAGAAGGGAATTTTGTGCCTCGTGGGTTAGTTTCTGGGAATCATGAATAATTCCTAGTTGAGAGCTTTCTTGGAATGGTTTGTATATGAGCTTCTTCTGAAATAGCTTTATATCCTCAATACCTATACTTAATTTGTCAGTTACTTCAAGATTATGAATGTCGGGATGAGAGGATAGTATTTCTAGCGAGAGGAGTTTCTTTGTCTTTAGGATATTTGAGAGAAAACCTCTTAAGTAACTTTTATCTTCTTTCTCTACTTTTCGAACAAAAATATATGTCATTTAGTGATTCTAACACAAAAAAAAATGTGATTCATTTTTTGGAATATGATGTTTTTAAGAATTGACTAATTAATGCGATTATCTTAAACTGGAAGAAGTAATTAATAAAATACGCATAGATGGCTGCCCAAACATCGATATTAAAATATCTTCAGGAGAACAATCTTGTTAATGATGAGACTGTAAGAAAAGTTCTTTTAGAAAGAAGTAGAACAAATAAAACTGAAGAAGCAATCATAAAAGAACTTGGTGTTGTAACAGACTTGGACTTAACCAAAGCTAAATCAGCTATATTTGGAATCCCCTTTGTTGATCTTTCAACAATTTCTGTCCCTGAGAGTATAATTGCTGAGATTCCCATAGATAATCTTGCGAAGTATAGAGCTGTTCCTTTTGAAAGAATTGGAAACGTGGTCAAAATTGCAATGGAGGATCCTTTTGATATTCAGGCGACCCAAGCTTTACTGAGTAGATATCCACAAGGGACAAGAATGGAAGTATATATCTCTCCGAAAGAAGGAATCGGTTTGATACTAGACAGAAGGGTTGGAGATTTGATGAGTTCGCAGGTTACAGAGGCGCTTGAAGATGTTGGGGTCCAAGTTACCGAAATAACAGAAGATGAAAGTGGAAGTGCAATGGGGGGATTAAACAGTGCAGATTTGGCTTCGGCACCTATTGCAAGGATTGTAAATTCTATTATGCAGTATGCTGTTAAGAGTAAAACGTCTGATATTCATATAGAGGCTTTAGAGGAAAAGGTAAGAGTACGTTTTAGAATCAATGGTGTAATGACGGAAAGGCTTGTTCTTCCAAAGTCTCTTGGGCCAGCAGTAGTGTCAAGAGTTAAAATTCTTTCTAATTTAAAAATTGATGAAAAAAGAATCCCTCAGGATGGTAGATTTCAGGTTAAAATGGGGAAAAACAAAGTAGATATCCGTGTTTCTATTATGCCAATGATTTATGGGGAAAAGGTTGTCATGAGGTTACTTGAGTCTGATACGGAAAATATTGCTCTTGAGGATACAGGTTTAAGAGGACACGCATTTAAAGTGTTTACTGATGCATTAAGTGTTACAAATGGGATCGTACTTGTTACTGGTCCAACTGGTAGTGGTAAAACTAGAACATTGGCTTGCTCTTTGATGAGGGTAAATGACCCTAAGGTTAATATTATCTCCCTAGAAAATCCAGTTGAAATCCGAATTCCAGGTGTTACTCAGGTACAGATAAATGACGATGTCGGCTTGACTTTTGCCAACGGCTTAAGGTCAGTTTTAAGGCAGGACCCTGATATCGTTATGGTTGGAGAGATTCGAGATGGTGAAACGGCCCAATTGGCTGTTCAGGCATCTCTGACAGGACATTTGGTCCTTTCCACCCTTCACACAAACAGTGCTGCTGCGGCAATTCCAAGGTTAATGGACATGGGGATTGAGCCATATCTTTTAGCCTCAACTATTCGAGCTGTTGCCGCTCAAAGGCTTCCTAGAAAAGTCTGTAAACACTGTATTGAAGCATATCCTGTATCTCCAGAAGTTTTGAGAAATATATCTGAAACGATTAAAGGAATTAAAGATTTTGATTTGATTTCATATTTAAACCGAGTTGTTGCATCAAAAAATAGCTTAAATGATACCGAAGGAACAAAGGAGCCCATTGTAATGAAAGCACCAGATGTTGGTCCCGATGGAACTCCACAAATATATCTTTACAAAGGAAAAGGGTGCGATCACTGTGGGGGAACAGGATATTCTGGAAGAATTGGTATTTTTGAAGTTCTGGATATCTCTGAAAAAATCAGTAGAATGATACTGCAAACTGTTACTGACTCAGATATTAGAGATGTGGGTGTTGAACAAGGGATGATAACAATGGTTCAGGATGGCTATTTAAAGGCACTTGAAGGGATTACAACTATAGAAGAAGTCTTAAGGGTGTCAAAAGAATAATTTTTTGGTATAAATAATATATATGGATAATACTGCCCAAAATCAAAATCCAAACGGAATGCAATTCGCGTATCCAGATTTTAATAACTCCCCTATTCAGGTTACTCCGACACAAGTTCCACAACCTCAAACCAATCCAGTGGCACCATCTTCTACTCCCTCCCAACCCTCATCTGTCCCTACCGCTTCCGTACCAAAGACAGAGATAAAAGATTCTACTTCGACATACATAGATGAAAACAAACTAAATGAACTTAAAAAAGACATTAGTGCACTTATAGATACTCCACCTGCACAAGAATCTGTAGTGGCATCTCCTTCTCAGACAGCGCAATCTCAGACTCAACCTTCTGCTACACAGGAGGCCACCTATGTACAAAAGCCCACAGAGTTACCAAATCTTCAAGTTCCTCCCATTGCAAAAAGTAATTGGAATGAGTCTCTTTCTCAAATTATGCCTGAGCTTAACAAAATAAAAGCTCTCGAAAGAAATGAGAAAGAAAACAATCTTTCAAAACCTCTTAGTACAATAATGCCACACAGTGAGCCACTTGAAAACGAAAATTCAAAAATTTCTCTAGAAGGCAATGAAATTACAATGGAAAAACTTTTTACCGAAGTAGTAAATAAAAATGCATCTGATTTGCATATTTCAGTTGGATATCCTCCGATAATTAGAATTGATGGAGAATTAATTGATGTTGGAGAAAAGCTCATGACTCCTGAGGAAGCTGAAAAATTAATACTCTCCGTAATCCCTGATGATAAAAAAGAACTTCTTGAAGTAAATAGAGAGATTGACTTTGCATATTCCTTCGAAGGTGCGAGAACTGCAAGATTTAGGGTAAATGCTTACTATACAATGAAAAATTTAGCAGCTGCTTTTAGACTTATTCCTACAAGAGTTAAAACCATTGAAGAATTGCTTTTGCCACAAATATATCATCAAATTGCTAAGTTAAAACAGGGTCTTGTATTAGTTACTGGTCCAACTGGGCACGGGAAAAGTACGACTTTAGCTGCTATGTTAGAAGATATTAATAGAAACAGGTTTGATCATATTATTACAATAGAGGATCCTATTGAATATGTCTTTGAGGGCAAAAAAGCATTGATTGATCAGAGAGAAATGAATGATGATACAAATTCTTGGGCAATTGCACTAAGAAGTGCAATGAGGCAAGACCCAGATGTTATCCTAGTTGGTGAGATGAGAGATTATGAAACTATTGCTGCAGCGATTACTTTGGCAGAGACAGGTCATTTAGTATTTGCAACATTGCATACTAACAATGCGGCTCAAACAGTTGATAGAGTAATCGATGTGTTCCCAGAAAATCAGCAAGCCCAAGTAAGGTTGCAGCTATCAAATATTCTTCAGGTTATTGTTGCTCAAAGACTTATCCCTCTTGACCAGGGAGGAAGACGAGCAGTTTCTGAGATTTTGTTTAATACACCTGCTGTCGCCAATCTTATTAGAGAAGGTAAAACTCATCAGATAGATAATGTCATTAGGACAAGTGCCGATATTGGGATGGTATATCTTGAAAAATCATTAGTCTCTCTCGTAAGGGAGGGTGTGATTACTGCCCAAAAAGCTCAGGAGTATGCTGTCCATCCTGATGAAGTAGTTAGATTATTAAAAGGTTAAAATATGGGAAAATTTAAATACTCTGCAAGAGATAAAAACGGTAGAGAGGTAAAGGGAGATATTGAGGCAAGAGACCCGGGAGCTGTTGCTGATATCCTCCATGATCAAGGTTTAGTTGTTGTTTCAATTAAAGAAGCAAGCATATTAGATCCCAGTAGGTTTTCAGAGATAAACATTGGTGGAGTTCCAATGAAAGAAAAGGTTGTTTTTATGAGGCAGATGGCTACAATGATTGCGTCTGGGTTGCCACTTAATAGGGCTTTGGAAATAATGGTTGACCAATCAAGCAATCCAATGTTTAAAAAAGTTCTTCAGAATGTCTCTACTGCAGTACAATCAGGGAAATCATTATCGGTTTCATTTAGAGAGCAGGAAGATGTATTTGACAATATTACACTCAACCTAATTGAAGCCGGGGAGGAAAGTGGAAATTTAGAGGTAATTCTTGGTAAGTTGGCTACAGAATTAGAAGAAAAAGAATCTCTTAGTCGTAAAATTAAATCTGCAATGATTTATCCTGTTATTATCCTTGTAGTAATTTTGGGTGTTATTTTGATGATGATGTTTGTTCTTGTTCCATCAATGTCGGATATCTACAATGATTTTGGTGCTGATTTACCAGTTATTACCAGAATGCTTATGACTGCAAGTGATCTCTTACTTGATTATTGGTGGGCCGTTATTGTCATAATTTCTGTATTTTATGTTAGTTTCAGATATTACAAAAGCACAGAGAAAGGAAAGAAGACAATAGACAAGCTTCTAATTAAACTCCCAATTATTGGTAAACTTATTTCAAAAACCCAGATTGCCCAATTTACTAGAATTCTGTCTTTGTTGCTTGGTAGTGGTTTGTCAATTGTTAAAGCTCTTGAGCTAACAGGACAATCTTTAAGTAATTCCATATTTAAAGATGTTGTAATGGAATCAAAAGAAGAGGTTGAAAAGGGAGGACCTTTAGCTCTTCCGATTGCAAGGAGTGAGTATTTTCCACTTCTTGTTAGTAGCATGATTTCTGTAGGAGAGGAGACAGGGGAGATTGATGCAGTTTTAGAAAAAGTGTCTCAATATTATAAAGAAGAGGTTGATACTGCTACTTCAAATCTTTCAACAATTTTAGAGCCTTTAATGTTAATAATTATGGGTGTTGCAGTTGGTTTTATTGCACTTGGTGTGTATATGCCTATGTTTGGTTTGTCTCAAGTTATGACATAGCTATTGACAATGTTAATGGCATTGTGTAACTTATTATTAGTTAAATTAACCTAAATATATAAAATATATGAAGAGAGCAACATACAAAGCATTTACTTTGATTGAGATGCTTATTGTTATGGGAATCTTAGTTATCCTTATGGTAGTAGGAGTAGCTGCAGGAAGGTTTGCAATTGATAGAGCAAATCAAATTGCACACCAGAATGGTGCTACACAGTTATATCAAGCATTACAATCTCATTTTACTGATTATGGGAGATTTCCAAGTTATGCCACTTTGCAGAGCATGACCACGAATACTAACAATGTGGAGGGTGCTTTGGGAAAATATTTAGATATGGGTTCATTTAAGGGTGGGTCTGAGGCAGACTATTCCTATTATGTAAATAGTACCAGACAGGCAGTTGTTGTTTGTGTAACCTTGGGTGGAGCGGGTGATGAGACAAATAAAGGTGTCTCTTGTGTTGGTAACGGTTTCAATCTTACTGGAGATGAGGCAGTAGGACAAAATGGACAGGCTTTTACGATTTCAAAAGAATTCTACGAAGCAGATGATAATGATGCTGAATATAATGCAATTCTTGAAGCTGATACATCTTTCTGGAATGGAGATGGATGGGGAACTGTTGATGTACCTCAATAAGTTAAAGTTTAGTGTTTTGTAATCTGAAACCCCTCTTCGGAGGGGTTTTTCTTTTGACAAGTATAACGATATTGTGTAATTTATAATAAGTAAATTTAAAAAAACAATTATGAAGAAAAAATCATATAAAGCATTCACGTTAGTAGAAATGCTAATTGTAATGGGGATCTTGGTAATTCTAATTGTCGTAGGAGTAGCTGCAGGAAGATTCTCAATAGACAAATCAAATGAGATAGCACATAAAAATGGTGCCACACAACTCTATCAGGCTGCTCAATCCTTCTATACTGATAATGGGGTATTCCCAGATGGGAGTCAACCTGATGGGACGCCAATTAGTATTGAACAGATGACTGCAGAGGGAGGAAGTCTTAAAAACTATTTAGATTTAGGTCTTTTTAATGGTGGTTCTGAAGCTACCTACTACTACTCTACTAACACATCTAAACAAGCCGTATTAATTTGTGTTACTTTAGGAGGGATTGATGATGAATTAAAAAAGGGAATAATTTGTGTAGGAAATGGATTTGGAGACCCAACCATGGGAGAGGGTTTTGGAACAATAACAAAGGAGAAGTATCTACCTGTGGAAGACCCGGCAAGTTATGAATTAATAAAGAAAGCTAAAACAAGGTCAAATTGGGACGGAAGGACGTGGACACCAATAAAAGAGGAACCAACCTATGACCCTTGTGCTCCATGTGATCCTACAAAGAATACAAACTGTATTGATGGTAGACCCTCATATTGTGATACGGATGATGGAACAGATAAGACTTTGGAACCAATTGTTAAAGATATCCCATCTCCAGTAATACCTGGAAGCCCTGATGATCCATGCTCTTCTAGTTGTGTACCTGACAAAGACACAGAATGTCTTGATGTAAATAGTCCTGCCTGTATGTAATTAAGAAATATCTTTGAACCCCTCTTCTGAGGGGTTCTTCTTTTTTAAAAAGCTGTATATAATGTATACATGCTAATTATATATTTATGTATATTCTTCTTAGGTGCTTCCTTGGCCAGTTATATTAACGCTACGTTATATAGGATTGAAAAAAATATAAAGCTATCTGCTCTCTTAACGGAAAGTTCTTATTGTGAAAAATGTAAAAAGAAACTAACTTGGTATGAATTAATCCCATGTCTTGGTTATTTATTAATTAAAGGAAGATGTAAAAATTGTGGTTTAAAGGTAAATCCCTACTACCCTATCTCTGAAGCTTTCCTAGGAGGTTCTTTCCTTCTTCTCTATCTAAATAGTTCTCGCTTCTATATCTGGATAATTTTGCTATTCCTATTTATTCTCTCATACTATGATTTCCTCTACAAAGAAATCCCGAGAAATTTAGTTCACACTTTATTAATTTTTTCAGTTCTCGTTTTCATCCTCTTTATTCAAATTCCTCTGTCTGTAATTATTACCGTTGGGATATTATTAGGGATATTTCTATTAACAAAGATAATAAAGAAATCATTTGGTTTTGGTGATATTCTAGTATTACTCTCAATTGGATTGGTATTATCTCCAAAGCAATTTCTAACAACCTTTTGGTTCTCGATTGTATCTGCCCTACTCTATGCGATTTTCAATGGATTGATAACAAAGAAAGACATCAAAAAGATAAAAATTCCAATGATCCCTTTCATCTCTCTTTCTTTTGTAATTGGAGCTGTATATGGAGATGTGATCTCAAGTAAAGTTTTACAGCTCATTATTCCACCTCTTTAAAGTGTAAGAAACATTGAATAGTATATTGTTTTATGCTAAATTGAATTAGTAACTTGAAGCTGCCTAATATGTTAAAAAAGATTTCAAGATATTCTGGTTTTACACTTATAGAGTTGTTGATTGTTATGTCCATAATTGTTCTTTTATCAGGACTTTCTTTTTCAACATATCAAAATTTTCAATCAACTATTAGATTAAATGAGTTTATAAATGGTTTTGAACAAAATATTAGGAAAGTACAAAGAGATGCTATGTTGCTAGAAAAAAGTTCAAATGAAGGATGGATTTATGGGTTGGGTATAGATTTAAGAAATATTGATGATGCTGTTAATGGAACTTTCGGAGTATATCATCCATTTAAATGGTGTTCAGGTTTCTCAGAGTATGGAGATATAAGAACTAGATCAGCAGTTCCCAATTTTAATCCAGAGAGTCAATATGGCAGTACTAATAATGGATTCTCCCTAATTCAATAGGACCGTTTGAACCTGGTCTTTGTGGGAACCAAAATCTTGATTACGACAATGTTTTAAAAGGATATGCTTTGTTTGGAGATATGGGTATTGGTAAGATGGGAGCTGGAAACCAGCAGTTATCTGTTAATATCTCGAATGTTTATTCTAAC
>ERZ795044.4770-NODE-4770-length-11064-cov-6.669906_pt1 | contig 11064 bp, 6 predicted proteins | sample MGYA00375128_ERZ795044 | MGnify/ENA primary metagenome ERZ795044 (study PRJEB30173, sample SAMN05720213) | anaerobic digester metagenome | isolation source: active sludge of municipal wastewater-treating anaerobic digesters | place: USA | collected 2014-12-22 ... | reverse complement strand
TAAATATTTTTTCTAATTTTTTTAGCAAGTTCTTCAAGTTTTGCAAAATCCGCTTTAGGTCCATCATTTGAAACAAGATAACCTGGATAAGTTGTAAAGAAATCTTCTTTTCCACTAAGAACTTGTTTCCACTCTCCTTTTTTCATATATTCCGTCCCGTGCATGGGGATTAACTTTATGTGGGCATGATCAATTCCAGTACCCTCCATAATTAGTCCCACTCTTCCAACATCATTAAAACTCTTTTCAACTAACTTAGCAACATTTTTTGCCACAACAATAAATTCTTTTAATTCATTATCAGGCATCGCTAAAACATCACTAGGGAAATGCTTCTTTGGAATAACAATAGTGAATCCCTCAACGCTAGGAAAAGGGGATAAGTAAGCCATGTACTTTTTATTCTCCCAGATCGTTCCATTCCCTAAAGGTGGAATTCTTTTTGAAGCAATCTCGCAAAAAATACACTTCCCTTCTTTTGTTTTTGAATCATATTCAACCATAATATGACAACCATTCCTTGATTAAATTTAATATTAATAAATATGTTTCAAACAACCTTGTAATAAAACAATGCGGTTACAAAAAATACAGTACTTATAAATACTACCTTTTAGTAATTAATTAAAGGTGATTTAATGTTTGGAGATTTAATAAATATCGCATTATTTAAAAAAGATTTAAAAGAAGTGTCAAGAGAAGTAACAATGGGGAGTGGATTTTTCAATTACATTGCAGTGCTTGTAATTGTGTTAATAGTTTCACTAATCATTAGTTTTTTATCACAAATTAGTGCAGGGGTTGGATTTGGAACACCAATTCAAGCAATACTTGGTGCAATAATTGGCACAATAGTTTCAGTAATAATTTTAGGAATTTTTTTAATACCTGGAGTAATAGTAATTTCAGTAATTTATTTTGCAATAGTGAATGTTATTGCAAAAATGCTTGGTGGTAAAGGGGACTTTAGAAAAACAACAGCCATACTTTGGACAGTTGGGGCATCTGTTTTACTAACCTATTCTTTAGGACTACAAATTATTACAGGAATACTTCAATTTTTACTAGGATTTTTAGGAACTGCAGGGATAATGATTTTAGGATTAATTTCAATAGTTTTAATTCCAGTATATTTAGCTATTGCAATTATTTCATTATACTTAGAATCAAAAGCAGTTGGAGCAGCACATAATATATCAACAATAAGAGGATTTGCTGCACTAATAATTCCTGGATTAGTAATATTCTTAGTTTTCTTAGTACTTGGATTATTATTGATGATAGTTTTAGGGGCCGCATTTTTTAGTATTGCAGGGTCAGCAATAACAAGTCCGACAGGATATTTTGGATTAATGTAAAAAAACCAATTTTTGTTGTCAATTGAAAAATTGACAACTATTTTTATTTTTTAATTTTCTTTAATTCTAAAAAATGTCCAATAAATTGAGTTATTTTTTCGTTGTTTTAATAGTTATTTTAAATTTAGTGATTTATTATGAATTGTCCAACAAATAATGTTTTTTAATATTTTGGGTTTTAAATTTTAAAAATTATGGAAAATTTGTTCTAGAATATTCTATTTCTAAAGGAAATACTCTTTTTCCTCATGTTTTTTTAAGATACTTTTTGTTTTCAAAAAAGCAAAGTAATTTATTCTTTTCCCTTTATTCATACCTAGTGCCTGTCAAAAGGTCAAAATATTTAATAAATTTGTATTAGCCTGGTGTAAAAAATGTCTCATTATAAAGGTCCTACTCCGCGTGAGTGGCAAAAAGAAGCTATTGCTCATTGGAGTCAATATAGTAAGGGTATAATTCAAGCAGTACCCGGATCAGGAAAAACAATTTTAGCAATTGAAACCTTTTGTCAAAAACTTGATGAGAACCCTAATGTACGAGTACTAATAGTCTGCCCACGTTTAACCTTAATAAAACAATGGACTAATGAGATTTTAGAAAATACTACATTAAAAGAAAAAGATATTTATGAAATCTCTTCAAAAAACGAGGTTGCAGCATTCAAAAAAGCTCAAGAAAAATTCTCTCAATACAAAGTATTTATTTCAACATTCAATCAAATAAAACAATTCTTTTCTCAAGAGGGTTGGAAAAACCATGAATGGTTCTTAATAGTAGATGAAATGCATAACACAACTGAAGGGTATAATTTTCCTGACGCTCCAATAAAATACAAATTAGGTTTATCAGCTACTCCAAAAAAGAAAGGAAAAACCTCTACTTTTAATTTAGGGGGAATAATTTACACTTATTCTTTTGAACAAGCATTAAATGATAAAATAATTTTAGAACCAGAATTTAAACTAATTCTTTATTCAATTGATAAACAATTGTTTGAAAAAATCTTGGAAGCCGAAAATAATGCTGAATTAACAGATGCACTAATGGATAAAGCTTACAAATCATTCATGCATGATTCAAAAAAAGAGTATACTAAAGAAGATATCAAAAAACTCTGTGAAATTGATCCAAAAGATGGGGGAGTGAATGAAGAGTTAATTAAAATTGATAAACAACAATTAAACAAAAAAGCAGGAGAAGAGGATTTCTTTACTTCAAAAAATGTTGATTTTTTAGGAATACAAAAAATACTAAGTGAAAAATTTAATATTGGTTCTGAAAGTAAAGATAAAAAAGCTCTTCAAACACTAGTTTTTGTTAATAGAATAAAAAAAGCAGACCTATTGAATGAAATGCTTCTTGCAAATTTTAAAAAACCAATTTCACACTCATACCACTCTCAATGTTTAGAGTACAATTACAAAGGACATTTTGAAAGTATTTCAAAACAATTTGAGGAAAACAAATTTAATGTTTTAATTTCAGTTAGTACTCTTGGGGAAGGAATTGATTTTCCTTACGCGTCTTGTGGAATTTTAGCTAGTCCAGTTCATAACCCTACTGCATTTGTCCAAAAAGTTGGAAGATTATTAAGAAAATACAAAGATCAAGAAAAAGCAGTGATCTACTATTATGTTCCTTCTGAACTAATTACAAGACTTCTTTCAGATCCAAAAATTTCTCCAAATTACTTAAAATCAGTACTAAAAATAGCTGACGAACACAAGAATTTGTATTTTGTTGATAGACAAACTTTGCACGAAAAAAGAGGATCTCTAGCAGACCTATTAAGTCAGGGGGCAGCTTATGAGCGAAATGAAGATATTGAGAAACTAAAAATACCAACCAAACTTGACTCAATATTGAGGTGTTTTAGAAGAGTATATCCTAAAAGTTTTAAACACTGGAAAAAGTTTTGCACAGAGGAGGGTGATTTTTCTGAACTTGAAAGTAAAATAATAGAAAAATCAAAAACCTCTTTATTTATTGCAGAAAATTTAGAAAGAAATTTAACAAAAGTACATAAATTGCAAGAAATAATGGTTAAAGAAGAAGGGTATGATAAAGTAAAAATGCTTGTAGAAGAAGCAATACGATTAGGAGTAGTAACAAAAATAAAATATGGTTTAGAAATAGAGAATTATTATTTAGAAAAATCATCAAAACTTGACCCAGCAGAACAAAAAATGTTAATAACAGCACTAAAATCAGAATATGCGAATTTTAGAAAACAATCAACTCAAACAAAAAAAGAACTTGAAAAAATTCATTCACTAATTCCAGTACTAAAAAAACAATCCTCTTCAAAACAAAAAAAATTAGACGCAATGTATGCATTATCAAAAATATTTTTCTCACTCCAATCAATATTTTTAGATCAATTAGAACTTGAAGTAATAGCAAAACTTGCTGACGATGAAAGATTTGTGTTAACAATAGGAAAAGATCTTTTCGTTGCAAGTGCAGAAATCAAATCTTATGCCTATCCTGAAGAATTTGGTTATAGTAGATGGCAAGACGCTCCAAAAAGAAAAGAAGTTCCAATAGTGCCGGCAATTGAACAATTTTGTGTTGCTTTTTTAAAAGAACATCCAGAAGAAGTACTGCCAAAAGAAAAAGCACAAGAATTAATTAAGAAAATAAATCAAGAAACAAAAACAAATTTTTCAAAAGACGAAATCAAAAAAGAAATCGAAAAAGGAAAATTCAGTGGAAAATACTCACTCTCAAAAGCATTCTTCGCAATAGAAACGATTGAAAAAATGTAATTATTGTTTTATTAGTTCTTAATTAATTTTAATTTTCAATTAGATAAATATTGTCCAACAATTAACGTTTATTCGTAAGTGAATTTGTTTGCTTTTTTCTTTCTTGAGAAATATTCATATATTGGGAAAGCAAGTAAGTATACAAGTAGTGACCAAATTATTAGGGGTAAAGTAATTCCAAAGATTATTGTGTTTTGCCAGTATTGGGTTAATAAAATAAATGCGCAAAATAGTGCTCCAAGTACTGATAACATTGGAATTTTACCAAAATTTATTGGGGCAAGGTATTTTTCTTGTTGTTTTTCCTTAAGTCTAATGCTGATTAATGATACATTTACTAAAAAGAACACTAAAAAGATGGCTGCTGTAGTTAAGTTACCTAGTATTTCTAGATTTCCAACTCCAGCAAACAATATGGCTATTACTGCAGAAGCAACAATAGCGTTTGTGGGGGTTTTTGTTTTTTTGTTCACTTTTGAAAACAATTTTGGTAAAAGTTTTTGTTCTGCAAGTCCATAAATGTACCTGCTACACACAATGAGTAAAATCAGAACAGTGTTGAATGTCGCAAATAGTGCAATAATACTTAACCAAAAACCAAAACCTGGCATGATTGTTTGTTCTGCGACAAGTGCTAGTGGTCCTTGTGTTGAATCAGTTGTGCTTGAAGCATTAGATAAAACAAGTGGGCTAACCACACTCACACTAACCATTGCAACAAGAACATAAATTATTGTAGAAATAACTAATGATAATAAAATCGCTTTTGGAACAACTTTCTTTGGTTCTTTAATTTCTTCAGAAATATTAGCTATTCCTTCAAAACCAAGAAAAGCAAAAAACACTAAAGCCACTCCACTAAAAATTGGGGCAATTAAATCAAATCCAGTTTCTTGATTAATTCCTTCAAACAAATTAACAGCACCAATTGAGGTGAAACCAAAAATAATTATTAGAATTAATCCTATCACTTCAATGAAAGTGAATAAATTATTTAAAAATACGCTTTCTTGTATTCCTAAGTGATTAATTATTGCGGCTAAAATTATTACTATTATTGCAACAATCATTGGAGAAATTAGAAAAAATAATTTAAAGTAGGTGGCAAAACCAAAAGATACTGTTGCTACTGAAAATAAATTACTTAGTAGAAAAACAAATCCTACAAAAAAAGCTAATCTTTCATTTTCAAAAGCTTTTAACACAAACACACTCTCTGCTCCGCTTTTAGGAAACCTTGCTACAAGTTCAGCATAAGAGAATGCAGTGAGTGAAGCAATTATTGCTGCAACAATAAAAGATATCCAAAGTGCGGGGCCTGTGATTCCGGCAGCTGCTCCAATAAGTGCATAAATACCAGCACCAAGAATTACTCCTACTCCATAAATAGTGGCTTGAGTTAGAGAAACACTTCTTTCAAGCGCCAAAAAACCACCTACTTCTTTTTTGGTTTAATTTTTATTAAACTCACTATAATTAATAAGAGTAAAATTATTGTTATCAAATTATTGTCAGGAATATTAATTTCACTTGTGGGTTGTATGTTTTTGAATACACAACAGGGTGGTTCATTATTTAGGGTAAAACAAAATTCATAAAATCCTGAATTATTAAGTGTTCCAACATTATAATTTTTATTAGAGGTGTCACAAATTGTTGTTTCACTAAATACATTCTTTTTCTCTCCTTCAATTGAATTGATTTCAATTTTTAGATTATTTGAATTATCACATTTATAATTTAAATCAAAAAATATCCCTTCCATATCATTTTCAGTGTTAATTAATTTAGTAACTTTATTTATAGAATATAAAAATCCAGTTTTATTCCACCCACAATCTTTGTACCAAATTGTCCCTACTTTATCTGTAGGGGGTGTTCCTCCATTACATTCCGTATCATTAGTACATCCTGCTGAACAGGTTTTTGTTTCTGAATCAATACATTTTCCATCATTACAAATATTTTTTATTGCACATTGCTCTTCAGCACAGCAAACTCCATCATCACACAAGATAGTTCCACTTGGACAGGGTTCTGGATCTGATCCACCTCCACAAGTATTTGGGTTACATGGGGGTTCACAAGTACTTGTTGAAGATAATTGACAAGAACCATCTTTACAAATCAATTTAACTGAACACTCAAGTCTACTACAACACTCTCCATCGCCGCAAAGAATTTCTCCTGCTGGACAATCAGGTTCACACTCATTATCAGTTATGCATCCTGGTTCACAGGTTTGTGTACTAGACACCACACAATTTCCACTTATATCACAAATCTTTTTGAATGAACATTCTTCTTCAGTACAACATTGCCCATCTGCACAAAGAATCTCTCCTTCTTCACATTGACAATCAGCATTATCATTACACTCAGGTTTTCCTTTACAAATTGGACCAGATCGGCATGTGTCTTCAAAACAATATTTTGCTATAACACAATCTTCAGGGCTACAACATTCTCCACTACACAAAGGATATTCACATTGACAAATTGGGTCAGTTGGATTTAATTCACAATAATCTGGATAACAACCAGGATCAGTTGATCCGCAGCATGGGTCTGGATTTCCACAGCATGGGTCTGGGTCTGGTATACATGCTCCTGCACTACACGACTCACAATTTCCGCATGTTATTCCGCAGCATGGGTCTTGGTCATTGCAGCATGGGTCTGGATTTGCGCAGCATGGGTCTGGGCTATTACAACAAGGGTCTGTTAAATCTGGTATGCATGTTCCTCCGCTGCATATTTGGCAGTTTCCACATGTTATTCCGCAGCATGGGTCTGGATTTCCACAGCATGGGTCTGGGTCTGGTATACATGCTCCTGCACTACACGACTCACAATTTCCGCATGTTATTCCGCAGCATGGGTCTTGGTCATTGCAGCATGGGTCTGGATTTGCGCAGCATGGGTCTGGGCTATTACAACAAGGGTCTGTTAAATCTGGTATGCATGTTCCTCCGCTGCATATTTGGCAGTTTCCACATGTTATTCCACAGCATGGGTCTGGATTTCCACAGCATGGATCAGGATTATTTGCACAAGGATCACAATCACTTGCACTTTCACAATCTCTATTTCCTCCACAAACTTTTTGTCCGCCGACTTGAATACAAGTTAAAACACCAAAAACATTTTGTTGACATTCAGTTTCAACTACACAATCATTAGGGTCACAACAATCCCCGTCATCACAAACTATCTCGCCAGGAGCACATCCACAATCACTATCACTATTACATTCACTACCATCACACATAAAACTTCCGCCAGGACAACCCCCATCGCTTGGAAACCTAAATCCAGTTCCAGGATCTTGACAACAATTTTCTCCTGGACCAAGTTTGGGTGTGCAAATTTCTTCCTCCTCACAAGATTGATTATCACAAGATCTTATTGTAGTACATTCCCATCCGGGCATACAGCAGGTGTCTCCACAAACAGCATCACATTCATCAATTGGATTACATTGTGGAAATTCATTTGTTCCATCTTTTTGAGGAGAATCATCACAAGTTGGAGGTAATCCTCCATCATAATTACAAACTTTTGGTTTTCCGCAATCTGCTGCACCACAACAAGATCCATTGCAACAAACATCAAATACACTACAACAACTTTCTCCTCCATATCCATCAGGGCAACAAGTTCCAGAGCAACATTGCCCATTGCAACAAGTGTTTCCTGGCGGGCAACAACTTCCATCACAACAAGTGTTATTACAACAACTTCCATCACAACAACTTCCTCCGCCGCAATCAGAGCATTCTCCCTTTTTGCTTTTTGGTAATATTCCTAATTTTTTTAATTGGGTGATATCGAAAAAATAATCAATAAAAGTTTTAGCAGTTTTTGTTCTTTCAATAATTACTCCTTTACAATCATCATTACAATAAAAAATAGAGTTTTTATCATATTCAATTTCTTGGCAAATTTTGTCACCACAAGAAGGAATAATATTCAGTGGGTTAGATTCACTTTGCAGAATAATTGATCCAATTAGGATACTAAAAAATAAGACTATTGCAATGATAATAACTTTTGTTGGATCTGATTTCACTTTCATGCAATAAGATTATGTTTACTTTTATATATAAACTTTGAGTTTGATTAATTTTTTTAAATTAGAATTATGCCATTTAATTGATTAAATATTTTACAAAAATAAAGAGGGTCTAATACTAGACCCCCCTTTTGTTTCCATTTTCTTCCTCTCGGAATTAGTGGCCTTTACTAAGCTTACTTAAACTTCGAATGTTGTCATCCTTATTTTAAGAGCTTTTCACTTACTCAGGTTTGTTTTCCCGTTCAATTTCCTTGCGGTCCTCTTAAGGTACTCCACGCCCCTTTTCATATATCAGCTATTGCTGACTAAAATCCTTTTAGGATAAATTAATTATGGTTTAAGATACTTTTAAATCTTTCTATTTATTTTGATTTTTCGTACAAATAGTTAATAAAATTTGAGTAAAATTTGTTTATTTTTGAACTTTTTATTATTAGAATATTTTCTTCATTTGTATTAGCCCCATAATAAGTTGGATTCATTGTGCCAGTAATTGTAGTTTCAGTATCAAAAGTAAATAATTTAGTATGAAGAGTTTCAACAAATTTATTTATTGTAGTTCCTTCTACTTTTTGAAAAGGGGCACTAAACTCAGTTAATCCATAATAATCAACAAGCCCATTTACTTTCACATTATTATTATTTTTTATTGAATCAATAATATTATTGTTAGTAAATGCATAAGTTGCAAATAAAATTTTTTCTTTAGAGTTATTAATTTCTTTAATTATTTGTCCTTCACAATCTTCTCTTGGGCAAAAATAGGGAGTAATAAAAGTATTATCATTAATTTTTATCTGAGTTTTTGTGGTATTTTTGTCTTTTTCTTTTTTCCCCAAATACAATGTCCAAAAATCAGTATTGTATTCTTTTGCTAATTCATTTGAATTAATAATTAAAAGATCATGTAGATTTTTTTCAATCGTGTTTTCATTAAAAATAACACTTCCAGTTATTACAATATTTTTATCTATTATACAATAATTATTGTGCATCATTCCTTCTCTATTTTCATCATCAAATTTAACAAAAGGCAAATAAATTCTTTTGTTCCCCTTATAATCCGAGTTGATAAACAAACGAACTTTAATATTCTTCTCTTTTTCTATCAATAATTCTTCTAATTCTTTATGATTTAAAGATCTGAAAGCACAATGAATTTCACTTTTTGCATTAGTTATTACTTCAAACATTTCTTCTAATGCCTTTTCTTGTGGTAATATATAAATTGAGATATTTTCTTCTTTATATTCTAATTCTTCATGATCAAAATGATAAGCAGCAATTGGTGAAAAGTAGGTTAGAAGTAAATATATCATTATGGTTATGATTAAGCACATTGAAAAAATAATTATTATTAATTTTTTATTAATTTTATTTCGCATTTTAATCCTCTTTATTTATTAAAGAATTTATTTTAAAAAAAGATTTTGAACAAATAGTATAAAATGGGACAGTTTGTATTAAATTAGTCATTGCTCTAATCAAGATTGTTAAAAATAATAGTCCTACTATTAAACCTGATATTTTTAAATCATAATTTATTATAAAAAATCCAAAATAAGTTAAATAAAATAATCTGTAAAATCCAACAAAACTTTTTATTTGTTGGTTTATTGGTATGTGGCTAGTTTTGTTTTTTATTTTTTTTGAAAGGTCAATTTCAATGTTAGTTATTCCTAATTTGAATGCTTTTTCTTTAGGTAATTTAGATATTTTTTTTAAAACTGTAAAAAAGTCAGTTTCGTGGTTTGGTAAATTGTCTTTTTTTCTTTTTTCTTCTTTAACAAGAAAATAAAAAATTACAAAAAAAGGAATAGAAATTGAAAAGTAAATAAATAGGTTTATATCAAAAACAAAAATAATAATTGAAATAAAAATGATCTTTGTTAAATCTAATAAATTATTATACATTGTTTTTAATAATAATAAATATAACCCCATATCTTTTGTCAAAATATCTGATTTTGTTTCTAAAAATTTTGTTAAATTATTTTTGTATTTTACTAAAATTAACTCTTTTATGTTTTTTTCTATCTTTAAAAAATATTTTGTTTTGTATTTTTCTATTTTTGTATCAATGATTAATTTAAATAAATAAAGTAATGAAAAAAATAAAGTGTAAATAATTAAAGGGTTGGTAGAGGGCTCTAAAAACAAGTATCTTACATAAATTTGGGTTATTATTGGGAATGAGGAGTAAATCATTATTGAAATCATTGATAATATTAAAAAAAATATTATTCTTTTTTTATCAAAAAAAGTTATTTTTCTAAAGTTTTTATTTTTTAATATAAAAATAGGGTTTAATTCAATTTTCATATTAATATTAGTTATTATCTATTTAAAACCCTTTTATAATAAGTTATTTTTATAATTAACATTTTAGTAATTTCTTTTAGTTTATTGTTTTTTTCTTATTCTTATGATTTTGCTCTTTTTTTTTGTTTTTCTATTAATTGCGTGTGGTCCTTCTTCTTTGAACAATTTTTTTTGTAATTTACTTCTGCCATAAGTTTTTTGTCTAAAATCCTTTGTGGTTGAAAAAATAAAATAACCAAAGATAAGAACTATTATGAATGCAACAATTTTATATTCAAAAGGAATTGGGGTTCCATCAGAGTAATTTATGTTTATTTCAGGGTCTAAGTATAAGTAAATACTAAAAGCAAGAGTAAAAATGAAAACAATTTCAGCAAACATTAGTACAATTATTTTTCTATTTGCGTGAATTATTTTTTCTTTAGATACCAAAAAAATAAATCCTACAAGTTCACTATGTACCTTTTGTACTTGTTTGTCTCTCAATACTACTCCAACATAAACAATAACATAAAACAATATTGAAGCAACGAGCCAT
>ERZ795044.4769-NODE-4769-length-11065-cov-5.266031_pt1 | contig 11065 bp, 10 predicted proteins | sample MGYA00375128_ERZ795044 | MGnify/ENA primary metagenome ERZ795044 (study PRJEB30173, sample SAMN05720213) | anaerobic digester metagenome | isolation source: active sludge of municipal wastewater-treating anaerobic digesters | place: USA | collected 2014-12-22 ... | reverse complement strand
GCCGGAGAGCTCGTCAATCCGCTGGAACGCCCCGTCGCGGAGTATCCCTCTGTTGCCGTGCCCGATCGCTTCATCGTCGATGACTCCATGATCGTTCCGCCATCGCCGACGCCCGTGGATATTTTCCGCGGGCCCAATATCGGGGAGCCGCCCTACACCGAGCCGCTCTTGGATTCCATCGCAGGCGTCGTGGGCGCGCGCCTGGGCGACAAGATCACCACCGACCATATCATGCCGGCCGGCGCGCGGCTCAAGTACCGGTCGAATATCCCGAAATACGCGCAATTCGTCTTTGAGGGGGTCGATCCCGCCTTCGCGGCGGCGGCGCTCGCGAACAAGCAGAAGGGCGTGTACACCGCCGTCGTGGCGGGACAGAGCTATGGGCAGGGATCCAGCCGCGAGCACGCGGCCATCTGCCCCATGCACCTCGGCGTGCGCCTGGTGATTGCGAAATCGTTCGAGCGCATCCACTCGGCCAACCTGGTGAACTTCGGGATCGTGCCGCTGGTCTTCGCCAATCCTACGGACTATGATGCGATCGTGAAGGGCGATGCATTCACCGTCTCGAACCTCCGGGAGGCCGTGAAAAGCATGAAGACGGTCACCGTGAAAATCGGCGGGAAAAATTGCGAGCTCGAGATCGTCGCCAGCGAACGCCAGCGCGAGATCCTGCTGGCGGGGGGACTGCTCAACTATACGAAGCAGGCCCGGTAGCCTACGGCCGACAATGACGCAATCCCGAGGGCGGCGCGCGGGTGCATAACTGAATGAAGCGATTCAGCGGCATGGTATGGGGAGCTGCCATTGTCACCACGATGGCGGTTTTTTTCCGATTGCGAGCGTATCGATCGCGCGCGACCTGCCATCGCGGGCATGGGGATGTCACCGGCAGGCCTTCTTCTCAGGGACGGGCCCTTCCCGAAGGAACGCGTCGATCCTCGTGATTCCGTTTCTTGCGGAGATCACGGTTATTGCAGACGTCGGGGCACGGGAAACGATTGATGGCATCGATGCCGGTTGGCATAGGGCGTCGTTCTCGGGTAAAACCGGATATATATTTGGCGGATTTCTCACGTATGAAAGGCCAAAGAGATCGGTTCCGGAGCATGTCCCGATTATCCAGGCGTATTTCAAATCGGCACGAAACGGCTACTGCCATCATCGTCCCGAAATCACGCTGGGAATGCCAGAGTCTACGGTGATCGCCATCCTGGGAGCGCCGAGAATATCCGACGCATGGATGGGCGCCAATGCGATCTCGCATTCGCGCTTTACCCTGATCATCGTGCTGCCGCATAATAATCCCGCACAACCCGTATCGGGTTTCATGTATGATCTGAAGACGGAACGTATCATACTCGAAGAGCTCGTCATCGCCCTTGGAAAACCGAAAGAGATCAGCTTTAACGGTCACGATCAGTGTTGGGATATTCTTTATGGCCGCATACGTTTTTCGGCAGAAGAACTGAACGGTTTTATCACCGGGATGATAGTGCATTAAGAGCTTCCCTCTCATGTAAGTCAAAAGAGCCGATGGGCAGTCACGCTCATTCGGTCGCGCATAATTCCAGGTCCCTTCTATCCCCAGCATTGCACTATTTGCATATAATCGTTTAATGTATCCCTGCAGTTCTGGCGGCTAATGCGTGCTGCCTACTCGTGCAGCAACCGATTACGTCGTCTGAATCAATTCCGAGAAAAATGAAATGGAATAAGTACTTTATAGGGCTTAAAGTATATAATAATTAGGAAATCGTCACTTTTTTATTTTATACCGACCGTACGGTTTAACTTTTTTATTGACATTAAGCCGACAGTTAAATATGGTTCTGTCATAAATAATCGAAGGGTGAGTATTCAATAGGAGGATTCATGAAACGGGTAGTAATCGCTTTTTGCATTATCGCTTTGTTGGTTCCGGTCATTGCGTTCGCTGGCGGATCGAGCAGCAAATGCTCGACGAAATATCCGATCGTGCTCTCGCATGGGATGGGCGCACGGGCGAACAATCTCGGGATCGGGTACTGGTACAATATCCCCGGCGAACTCCGCGATGAGGGAGCGCAGGTGTTCATATCGGATCAGCAGGCCTATGACAGGACCGCCGATCGCGCCGCCGAGTTGAAGAAGTATGTCCTCTATGTACTGGCCGTAACGGGCAAATCCAAGGTGAATATCATCGGTCACTCCCACGGGACCCTCGATTCGCGCTATATGATCGCGAACCTTGGCATGAAGGACAAGGTCGCCAGCTATACCAGCATCGCGGGTCCCCACCGGGGGAGCGCCGTCGCCGACGTTCTCATCGGCGTGCTTCCCGACTGGGGCGAATGGCTCGTCACCGGCATCAACAATACCATCGCGATGTGGCTGCTCGGCGACACCAACCCCGACATGAAGGGCGGCGCGTACGATCTTCGCATGTCGTACATGAACGGCGTCTTCAATCCCAACACGCCGAACCAGGCGGGGATCTACTACCAGAGCTGGGCGGCGAAGATCAAGCTGGTCACCGCCGATTTCCTGCTGACCGGGGCGACCTACCTTCTCCTTAAGTACTATGAGGGGGACAATGACTGCCTGGTGTCGGTCAATTCGGCCAAGTGGGGCAACTTCCGCGGCATCGAGAGCGGCGCCTGGTGGTGCGGCGGCGTATCGCACTTCAACATCGTCGACCAGTTCCTCGGCATTACGCCCGGTTTCGACGCCCCCGCGTTCTTCGTGAATATCGTGGGCGAGTTGAAGTCGAAGGGGTACTGACGGCAGGATCGTCATCATCGTTCGATGCATCGAACGGGCACCCGGCGGGTGCCCGTTCTGTTTTTCACCGACCCTCAACCTGTTTCTTCGCAGTCGAGAATTCATTCGATGAAAAACCTCGAGGTCTGTCCCTACTGCGGGAGCACAATGCGGCCAGTCCGTATTCTGCCTTATGTATCGGGTGCGGTTCGCCATGCTAATCGCCTCGTACGCAAGCATATTTTCTCCATCGCGATGACAGAGACTATCGTAGCTCGTGCACACGATCTTTCTGGCGGGATATGCTCGGAAGGAACATTTTCTACTGAAAATATTTTATGCCTGCTCCTCAGCTCATGACACAGCCATGTAGTTGCGCAATTGATGTAAAGCCGGTGTACGAAAACTTTTCGGCCTGGAAGGGGCTGGTTGCGGGATGTGACCGCTGCCGATATCGGAGCCTCAGTCCCGTAACGGGCTTCAGAATGGCCCGGTGGCTTCGATACGCCTACGGCTACTCAACCACCGTGCCATTCTGGTATGTTGTTGGCTATTCAGCCATCATGCTATTCAGGTGTCCCTGCAGGTATTCAGCTTGCGGAATAATTTAGTAACGAACTACCGTGGAAGCAGCCCCCCCGCTGGCTGAGTAGCCGCAGGCGTATCGAAGCCAGCGGGGGGGCTGTCTATAGGGGTGATCCAGTTCCCATAAACCCGCAGCATGTCTCTTGATTCCTCTAGGAAACGGTCGTAATTCCTTGATGGTTAAGACTACTACTCCTTTCTCCCCCCTCGCAAATATTGTGCTGAATAGTTGCAGATGATCAAGAAAACTCCATGATCGCAGGCGCGCGATCCCGTCCACGCAATGCTTTGGATTATTTCACTTGTCTCTTAACACATTGCGGAAAGGGGCGGGGTCTCTTTGATGGTAAAATGAAGCCCCGCGATTTTACGCAGGGCCTCGTAAAAAAAATGCAGTATATTTTTTTCGATCGAAGCAGTAATCGCCCCTTCACATCGATTTGCGAGCGGCTACTTTATAATGTCCCATGAACCCAATACTGAACACTTGATCGGGATTCAGCGGCTTCAGGATCTTGATTTCGTATATCGTGGTGCCATTGGGACCGCTCCTTTTGCTAATGATGCCGTAATTATTAAAGTCCTTTACTCCTAGTGAATACCCATAAAGCCCGCTCCCATCGACGAAACCTATGCTCTCCACAACAAAGCGCGCAGGGATCGTCTCTATGACCATCAGATTTTTCGCAATACCGTCTCCTTGATTTTGGACAGAAGTGATTAAAGTTCTGGAATAAGAATCATCTTTAGTACCTGCTCTGAATTCCTCCGCTTTCATAACCGACATGCCTGTCCAGGTAGCAACCCATTTTTTTACACGTAAAATTGGAATTTTTTGTCCTTTTTCGTAACGGACAACCTCAAGAGGTACTGTTTCGGCATTCTTCTTACGCTGAACACCTTCCTCCGTATAAAAAACGATGGCGCTCGATTCGTCCAAGATGTCGACAATCCTGACATAAGAACAAGAGGACAGCAGCAGAACCATGCCTGCAATGAATAACTTCAAGTACACCTTCATAACTTCAAGCCTCCCGGAAAAATTATTTTACCCCGCAGATCTTCCATAAAACGAAGTTTGTAAAGAAAAAAATTTGTTCCTTGTCCCCGGGTAGGGGAACATAGCCAACAAAAATTATGCGCGATAAAAAGTAAGTTTAAGGCCGATGTATAGAATTTTTTGGCCGGAAGGGGACTGTCTGCAGGGGTGACCCATTTCTCATAACCGGCAGGATGTCTCTTAACACATTGCGGAAAGGGGCGGATTTCCTTGATGGTCATCGGATCGTTCAGAGGCGCTTGACATGGATAATGAACATATGGGCGGCAAACGTAAAGAAAAAATACTTGCCAGTGGGCGCTTTGAAAATAGTGTTGCGGGAAAGGTATGCAAGCGTGCAATCGCCGCATTATATATGCGACACCGATAGAGGTAGGGATATGGATTTCTTCAAGGGCTCTGACGACTACGTTCTCTCCCCGGAGCTGCGCGACAACGTGAACGTCTCCATCGTTCTCGGACGGCCGCTTTTGGTCAAGGGCGAGCCGGGAACCGGAAAAACGCTCCTGGCGCATTCAATCGCGAAGGGGATCGGCAAAAAGCTCATCATCTGGAACGTGAAATCGACCACGAAGGCGAAAGAGGGGCTGTACGTGTACGATACCGTCCAACGGCTCAACGACGCGCGCTTCGGCGACCGCGACGTCTCGGACATCAAACAGTACATCAAGCTCGGCAAGCTGGGCGAGGCGTTCGCTGCGGAGGAGCAGGTGGTCCTGCTCATCGACGAGATCGACAAGGCCGAGATCGAGTTCCCGAACGACCTCCTCAACGAGATCGACGAGATGAGCTTCTACATCCCCGAAACGGGCGTGACCGTCAAGGCCAAGCACCGTCCCATCTGCATCATCACCTCCAACAGCGAAAAGGAGCTGCCCGACCCGTTTTTGCGCCGCTGCGTGTTCCATTACATCGAATTTCCCGGTCAGGAACTCATGACCGACATCGTGAACGTTCACTTTCCGGACCTGGACAAGAAGCTCCTGAAGGAGTGCCTCAAGAAGTTCTACTGGATCCGCGAGTTCGACATGCTGCGCAAGAAGCCGTCCACCAGCGAGCTCATCGACTGGATACAGGCGCTGCTCGCGGGCGGGATCTCCCCGAAGAAGGTGGAGAGCGAACTCCCGTTCCTGGGCGCGCTCATCAAAAAGAAGGAAGATATGGACGTGATTGCGGGCTCGGACAAGTCGCACTACGCCTACAGCTCGAGCGCCCGGAGCCGCGGTGTTTATTAATTTCTTCTACAACCTCAAGGCCCATGGCGTGCCGGTCTCGCTACACGAGTGGATCACGCTGCACCACGCGCTCGTTGCGAACCTCAACGACTGCAGCCTCACGAAGTTTTACCACATCGCGCGCGCGATCCTCGTGAAAAACGAGATCCACTTCGACCGATACGACCTGGCCTTCCTGGACACCTTCAAGGACATCGAGACCACCGACGAGATGCTCGACAAGATCCTCGAGGGCCTCAAGAAAGTCAAGGAGCTGCACCTGAGCGAGGAGGAAAAGCGGCAGATGGAGCAGCTGGACCTGGACCAGGTCCTGAAGAACTTCGAGGAGCAGCTCAAGCAGGGGCACTACAAGGGGCATGTGGGCGGCAACAAGGCCATCGGAACCGGCGGCCGCTCCACCCAGGGCGCGTGGGGCTACAATCCCGCGGGCATCCGCATCGGCCAGGGCGAGTCGCGCCACAAGCGCGCCGTGCAAATCGCCGAGAAGCGGACCTTCCGGAACTACTCCAGCAACATTACCCTCGACACGCGTCAGATGAAGGTGGCGCTTTCGCACCTGCGCTCGCTGTTGCCCATCGGGCCCGAGGAGCGCCTCAACCTGGGCGAGACCATTGACGCGACCTGCAAGAACGCGGGCGAGCTCGAGTTCGTCTGGGAAACGAAGGAGAAGAAGGCCGCCAAGGTGATCCTGCTCATGGACGCGGGCGGTTCCATGACGCCCTATTCGCAGCTGGTGGAGTTGTTGTTCTCGGCGGCCAGCGGGCAGATCAGCCGGTTCAAGCATTTCTATTTCCACAACTGCGTGTACCAAGACCTCTGGCGCGACATCGAGCGCGGCGACGCGACGATCTCCACCGCCGATCTCCTCAAGAGCGAGGACCCCGACTACAAGCTCATTCTGGTGGGCGACGCCGAGATGGCCCCCTCGGAGCTCACCTGGCGGAACGGCGCCATCGACTACTGGTACCACAACGACACCCCCGGCATCGTGTGGCTCCAGCGACTGCGCGACAAGTTCCGCGACTCCATCTGGCTCAATCCGCTGCCCCGCCGCTCGTGGGACTACGTGCAGACCATCCGCATGGTTCGCGACATCTTCCCCATGTTCGAGCTCACCCTCGAGGGGCTCGACGAGGGCGTGAAATTCCTCATGCAGGGAAAGAGCCGGATTGTGGGACGCGCCTCCTAGGCGATCCGCTTGACCATCCGCAGCCGGTTGACGCCCTTCGCGAACGAATACTCCATCGTATCCATTAGCGTCCGGATAATGTAGATCCCGAGCCCACGCCGCCGGCCCTTCTTGAAATGCTCGGCGAGGTCCGGCATGGGCGCCGTCGTGGGATCGAAATGCACGCCGGTATTGGCGATGGTCAGCGTGATGCGCGCGGGGGCGATGGTGCAGCGCATGGATATTTTCGCGCCGGCGCGGGGATGAGGATTGTGCTCGATGATGTTGACCAGCGCCTCGTAGGCCGCCAACTCGATCTGCGAGACGACGTCCACGGGCAGCGCAGCGTCCATCAGAAATGCGATGAGGTCCTTTCGCGTGCCGTGAAGGGAGGCGACCTGATAGGTCAAGGAGAAGGTTTTTTGTTTCGATAGTGCCATCGGAAGCGACGATGCGTCCCCGGCAGGGCGCGGCCGCGGGCGGATCACACCGATGCTGAGCCTGCGCGGTAAAATCCGCAATTATTTTTTTCTTGCGCTCGCGCCCGCCCCGGCCCCATCATGCGGCCAGTCGCAGGGAGGATGGGCCGATGGTACGCGTCGCGGGACTCACGAAGCATTTCAGCGCTCGCAAGAGCGGTTTTTTCGAACGGCCGGGCGTGGTGCGCGCGGTCGACGATATCGGATTTACCATCGAGGCGGGAAAGACCCTGGGCATGGTGGGCGAGAGCGGCAGCGGCAAGACCACGGCGGCCCGTTCGATGCTTCGCCTCATCGAGCCCGACGCCGGCGAGGTCGTCATCAACGGGCGCGACGTCCTGCGCCTTCCGCCCGCCGAGCTGCGTTCGTTCCGGCGCAACATGCAAATCGTTTTCCAGGACCCGTACGGCTCGCTCAATCCGCGCATGACCGCGGGCAAGATCATCACCGAGCCGCTGCGCATCCACCGCTCGATGGAGAAATCCGAGCTCGCCTCGCGCCTGCGCGAGCTGCTCGAGCTGGTGGGCCTTTCCCCCGAGCATGCGGACCGATACCCGCACGAGTTCAGCGGCGGACAGCGCCAGCGCATCGGGATCGCCCGTGCGATCGCGCTCAATCCCGCCTTCATCATCCTCGACGAGCCGGTCTCGGCGCTCGACGTCTCCATCCAGGGGCAGATCCTCAATCTTCTCAGGGACCTGCAGGAGAAGCTGGGACTCACCTTTCTCTTCGTGGCGCACGATCTCGCGGTGGTGGAGCACATGAGCGACCGCATCGCGGTGATGTACCTCGGCAAGATCGTCGAGGAGAGCGCCCGGACCGAGCTCTATCGCGAACCGCTGCATCCCTACACGGCAAGCCTCCTCACGTCGATCCCGACGGCCGAGCCGTCGCGCAAGGGATTCGCGGTGCTGCCCGGCGAGATCCCCTCGCCGGAGGACCCGCCGGCGGGCTGCCACTTCCATCCCCGCTGCCCCAAGGTGATGGACACGTGCCGGAGCGTTCCGCCGCCCATGAAGGAGGTCGGCGGCCGCCGCGTGGCCTGCCATCTGTACTGATGGGCGACCGCGCTCCCCTGCGCCGGGTGCGGCTCACCGCCGCGCTTGCATGCGCCGCGCTCATTTCGGGAATCGCGACGCTCCCCACGCGCTCCCTGTTCGCCATCGACGTCGACACGCTCGATCCATCGAACCGCTTTCTGTTCCGCCAGATCGAAAAGCCGCCGGACGACCCGCAGGCCTACGAGCGCATCTTCTACAAGAACGAGCTCATCCACTGCACCGGAAGCAACGAGGCCGCAGCGGCGAACAACCGCGCGATCGCCCTCATGGAACAGGCGAATTATGCCGATGCGGAGAAGCTCCTCCGCGAGGCCCTCGCCCGCGCGCCGCTCTTCTTCCCGTTCGAATACAACCTCGGCATGTGCCTCATCCATCTCGACCGCCTGCGCGAGGCGCTCGTGCACCTCAGGCGCGCTGCCAATCTGGTGCCGGAATTCTCGAAGACCTATCTCCAGATCGGATATGTGTACCAGCGCATGGCCAAGCACGAAATCGCCATCGACCATTTCCGAAAGGCGCTCGCGATCAACGCGAAGGAGATCGACGGCTACGTGCAGATCGGCGATATCTACTTTTCACGCAAACAGTATTCGATGGCGAAAAAGTATTACGAGGGCGCGCTCAAGGTCGATACGCGCTTTCCCAACGGCCTTCTGGGCCTCGCGAAGATCCATTTTATCAAGGAGAAATACCGGCGGGCCATCATCCTCTTTCAGACCATCGACACCACGAAGAACTACGACAAGTCGCTGCACTACTACTACGCGGAGTGCCTGTACAAGATGCAGGAATACGAGGAGGCCTACAAGCAGTACGAGAGACTACTCACCTTCAAGACCGATAAGTTTTTTCTCACCAACTCCGTGGCGCTCATTCGGCACAAGCTGGAGCTTACCAAGCGTTTCATCGACCGCTAACGCCGGCCTCAGTGGTCCTTCATGGCAATGAACGCCTGATACGGACAGCCCTTCGTGCAAAGACCGCAGCGCGTACATAGCGCTTGATCCACCGTCGGTGCATTATGTCCCTTCTGCTCTATGGCGCCCATCGGACATCGCTTCACCATCGGGCAGGGATGGTTCTGCGGGCAGCGATGGCTATCGACGATAATGATCGGTTTTTCGGCCGTTATTGATGTCATAGTTTCACCAGTATGTATAATTAATATTTTAGAATATACTAAAATATAATCATTTCGTCAACTAAAAAAAATAATCCCGTGCGACGGGGCGACTGTGATACTCTTCCGCCTCTTTTATTTTTCTTTCGCCATGAGCCTACAGAGTTTGGCTCTACATACGCGTACGGCGGGTGTGTAATCACCCGCCGTACATTGTTGATGGAATGCGATTGGTAATTGGGGAACGCGCGGCGCTAGGCGTGCTTCTTCTCCGGCGCCTTCACAAGTGCGATGATGATCACCGATATCGCGACCACGACCGCACCCACCACAAACGGGGCCAGATAGGTCCCGGTTGAGTCCTTGAGCCAGCCGCCCACATACGGTCCCGCGAACCCCGCCAGCCCCCATGAGGTGAACAGCAGCCCGTAGTTGGTCCCCTGCGAGGTGATCCCGAAAAACTGGATGCAGGTGGCTGGGAAGAGCGTAAACATGGAGCCGTAGTTCCAGCCGATGAGCGCCGCGACCATCCAGAGCGCCCAGTAGGTGTACCCGGCGGGATACAGGAGCGCCATGGCCGCAACCTGCAGGGCGAAGATGCCCACGAAGCTCTTCTTGACGCCGATCTTGTCGCCGATGATGCCGATGAGGACGCGCGCCGCCGCATTGAAGATTGCAAGCCAGCTCGCCGCGCCGGCCGCCTTCATCGGTTCGATGCCCCGGTCGATCCCATGACCGGCGATATGACCGATCACCATGAGCCCCGCGAAGGAGCCGCAGAAGTAGGCGACATAGAGCATCCAGAACTGTGCGGTCTTGAAGGTCTCCTGATAGGTGAAATCTCTCGTCTCCCTTCCTCCCGACGTGGGGACAACGGGATTGAATCCCGCCGGCTTCCAGCCGGCCGGCGGCGTTTTCAGCGTGAACGAGGCGAGGATCGCCATGACCCCCATTGCGGCGCCCACATAGATGAACACCGAGCGCCAGCCGTAATTCTGGATGATGTAGGTCGCCAGCGGCGCCATGATGAACGATCCCAGGCCCAGGCCGACCACGGCGAACCCGGTCGCGAGCGCGCGGTGATCGGGCCACCACTTGGGCGCCGTCGCGATGGGCGGCAGATAGACCAGGCCGCCGCCGAAACCGGCGACGAGACCGTAGGTGATATAGAGCTGCGTTTTCGATTCGATGAAACCGGACAGCACGAACCCGGCGCAGAGGATCGCGCCGCCGATGAAGACGACGATGCGCGCGCCGTACTTGTCGCTCAAGCGCCCGGCCGGATAGGTCATGAGGCCGAAGACCAGGCAGCAGATGGCGAAGGCCAGCGCGATGTCGGCGCGGCTCCATCCGAAGTCGGCGTTGAGCGGCTTGATGAAAACGCTCCATGCGTACAGGAGCGCCCCGCAGGTGGTGCTGCTGAAGACCCCGCCCACCAGCGGCAGCCAGCGCGGTATTGTCGCTGCGTTTTGCGAAGCGTGTGACATGATGTTACCCCCATAGTCTCTATTTCGAGTGCATACCATTCCCATTCCGTTGACGACGGTACTGATACTGTATGCACTGGATATTCTGTAATGACGCGGTGTTTAGCACGGTCGGGCAGCATACCAATTAG
>ERZ795044.4768-NODE-4768-length-11065-cov-7.681017_pt1 | contig 11065 bp, 6 predicted proteins | sample MGYA00375128_ERZ795044 | MGnify/ENA primary metagenome ERZ795044 (study PRJEB30173, sample SAMN05720213) | anaerobic digester metagenome | isolation source: active sludge of municipal wastewater-treating anaerobic digesters | place: USA | collected 2014-12-22 ... | reverse complement strand
AGCGGGGCGCCCGTGTGGTCGCAGCGACTGCGCGACGGCTCGGTGGCGGTGCTTGCCCCGCTGGCCGCGATGGGGGCGACGCGCCTCTCGGCGCCGCGCGCGGGAGCGAGTTCGTCAGGTGCAACTCCCCCGCCGACGCTGGCCGACCCGACGGCGCGCCCTCAGCCTCCCCGGCGCGCCCACGAGGCGGCAACGCCCGCCCGCGCCGACGGCGACTCGTTATGGAACGGTCGCGTCGTCGTGCGCATCGACAGTGTCAGCGGTGCGGTGGCCAGCGTGCGCTGGCGCGGACGCGAACTGGTCGATCGCGCGCGCGGGGGGTGGAACCGCTACCGCTACGTCGCGGGACGCGACACCAGCGCCGCGCGCGATGCGGCGCGCCCGCGCCTCGACGTGCTGGACGACGGCCCGCTCGTCGCCACGCTGCGCGTCACGAGCGACGCCCCGGGGGCCGAGTCGCTGGTACGCGACGTAACGCTGCACGCGGGCGATGACGCGGTGCGCATCGTGACCCGCATCGACAAGCGACTCGTGCGGGACAAGGAGGCGGTGCACCTCGCCTTTCCGCTGGCCGTGCCGGGTGGCGTGGTGCGCATGGAGCAGGGGTTGGCCATCGTGCGACCGGACGTCGACCAGGTCGATGGCGCCAACCGCAACGTGTATCCGGTGCAACGCTGGCTCGACGCGAGCAACGCCGACTTCGGGGTGACGCTCGTGACCCCCGACCTCCCGCTCTGGCAGCTGAACGGGCTCACCGCCGAGGCGTTCAAGCAGCCCGACGGCCGTGAAGCGTGGCTGCGCCGGGCGCTCCCCGGTACGGAGTTGGTCGCGTATGCGATGAACAACTACTGGCACACGAACTTCAAGGCCGACCAGCCCGGGCCTGTGACGTTCCGCGTCACGCTCGTTCCGCATGGCCCGTTCGATGCCGCCGAGGCGACAAGAGCGGGATTGCAGGCGAGCGAGCCACCACTGGCCCTCCCCGCTTCGGCGGCGACCACGCGCCTGCGCTTCACGCTCGACAACCCGCGGGTGATCGTCTCGAGCATCGTGCCCAGCGCCGACAGCCGCGCCGACCTCGTGCGCCTGTGGAACCCGACGCACGAACCGCAGCGCGTGGCGCTGCGGTTCGGCGACCGAGGTCAGCGGCGCATCTGGCGCAGCTCCCCCGACGAGGAGCGCGGTCCCCTGGCACCGACGCACGTCGCGCTCCCCGCGATGGGGAGCGTGACGCTGCGCATCGAGCGCCGCTGACCGCTACTTGGTCTTCTCGTACTCGCTGCGCAGGCGTGCCATCATCGCCTCGCGCTTGTCGTACAGGCGGCGCAGCGGACGCTTCTTGCGCTTGGCGAGCGCGTACGACGTGAGCAGCGGGAGCGCCACCGTCGAGTCGAGGTAGCAAACCACCGCGTCGGGGAGACGATCGGGGTCGATCTTCCCCCAACTCACCGCCTCGGCGGGCGTTGCACCTGACAGGCCACCGGTGTCGGGACGCGCGTCGGTGATCTGCAGGAAGTAGTCGTGCCCCTTCTCGTCGATGCCTAACACTTCCTGGATCTGCGGCTCGGTCTGCAGGGCGAAGTTCTTGGGGCTTCCGCCGCCGAGGATGCAGATGGCGCTGCGCCCGCCCGAGCGCTTGGCATTGAGCACGATCGACGCCGTCTCGTTCACGTCGAGGTTGGGATCGATCGTGCACTTGTTCCCGTCGAGCGAGAGCGCAGCGATGTTCATCCCGATCGACGAGTCACCCGGCGACGAGGTGTAGATCGGGACGCCGCACTTGTAGGCGGCGCTCAAGAGCGACTTCTGCCCGATCCCGAGCTTGCGCTCGCGCTCCCGCACGTACTTCCCGCAGAGATAGTGAAACTCGGCGCTCGACATGGGGCGCTGGAACTCCGGCCCCTGCACCACCGCGCGGAAGAAGGCGTCGGTCGAGAGGAGGACGTCGTAGTCGAAGAAGATGTCGTAGATGCGCACGACCCCTTCCTCGCGCAGCATCACGTCGGAGGTCTGCGGGTTGCCGCGGTGCATGGCGAGCCCGAGCCCGAAGTGCGTGTCGTGATAGAGATTGGCGCCGGTGGAGATGATCCAGTCGACGAAGCCCGCCTCGATGAGCGGAATGACGGCGGCCATGCCGAGCCCCGCCGGGGTGAGCGCGCCGGTCATCGTGAGGCCGATCGTCACCGTGGGATCGAGCATCTTCTCGGTGAAGAGCTGGCAGGCTTCGCGCAGACGTCCGCCGTTGTAGGCGAGATACGTCCCGTCGATGAGGTCGACGACCTTCTCCTTGCCGTTGATCTTGCGCGGATCGATGCGCCCGCCCTTGAGGAAGCGCGACGCCGGGCCGGCGCCGTGCGCCTTTCCCGCCTGCTCCCGCGCTTCGGCAGCCTTCTTCTGCGACGATTTAGGCCCGGAGGCCGAGGCCCGCTTGACCGTCGCCCCAATGCGCGACGCCTTGAGCCCAAGCGACCGTCCCTCTCTCGTCTTCCCGTCTTCCTGTCTTCCCGTCTTCTGCTTCTTGCTAGCCAAGATGCTCCTCCAGCCGCGTGCGCGCGGCGCTGAGTTGTGCTCCGTAGGCCGCGATCACCGCCTGCGCTGCTTCGTGCGGGTCGTCGGTCACCAACAGCAGATCGAGGTCGCCCGGCGAGATCTTGCGCTCGACCAGGACGCGCGAGTGGAGCCAGCGCATGAGCCCGGCCCAGTAGTGGCGCCCGAACAGGACGACCGGGAACTGGTAGATCTTCCCCGTCTGGATCAGGGTGAGCGCCTCGAACATTTCGTCGAGCGTCCCGAAGCCGCCGGGAAAGATGACGAAGGCGTTCGAATACTTGATGAACATCGTCTTCCGCACGAAGAAGTAGCGGAAGTTGATGAGCGTATCGACGTACGGATTGGCCCCCTGTTCGAAGGGCAACTCGATGTTGCAGCCGATCGAGCGCCCGCCGGCGAGCTTGGCCCCCTTGTTGGCCGCTTCCATGATCCCGGGGCCGGCGCCGGTGAGGATCGCGAAGCCCGCCTCGGCGAGAATGCGCGCCGTCTCCTGCGCCGCCCCGTACTGCGGATCGTCGGGCCCCGTGCGGGCCGAACCGAAGATCGTGACACCCTTGGTCACGTCGGCCAGGGTGTCGAAGCCTTCCACGAACTCGCTCTGGATGCGCATCACGCGCCACGGATCGGTTCGCGTGAACGCCTCGCCGGCCACGGTGGGCTGCAGGAGCTTGGCGTCCTCGGTGAGCGGGAGCGGATCGCGAATGGAGGCGTCGATCACGCGGTGCGCGCCGCTGGTGCGGGCGGTGGACGTCTCCGACGGGGGCTTTCGGCCGGCGGCGCGATGCCCGGTCTCGGTGCGCTCCTTCAGCCCTTCCAGCGCCTCCTTGCCGGCATCCAGCAGGCGCTCGGGATCCATCGCGCGCCCCGACGGCGTGCTTCCGCGGCGCCGAGGTTGCTTACGAATGGGCATCGGGTGGTTAAGATCGTGGAAGGTGAACGTGCAACACGCGCATGAGCTTAGCGTATCACACCGGGGGGCGGAACGGCCGCAGCTTCCCGTGACCGTGCCCCTCTCCCGTTCCCTTACCGCAGGCGCCGCCGTTGTCGGTCATCGTCCTCGTCGCTGATGGAGCCCGGCCCGACACGCTGCGTGCCGCGATGGACAGCGGGGCGTTGCCACACCTCTCGCGCCTGCGCGCGGATGGGGGGATGCACACGGTCACCACGGTGTGGCCCTCCGTGACCGGCGCCGCGTACACGCCCTTCCTGATGGGGCGCTACCCCGGGGGCGTCGGCCTCCCCGGGCTCCGCTGGTTCGATCGCTCGCGATCGATCGCGCCGTGGTCCGGGCACGCGCGCAGCTACGTCGGCATGGGGATGCGGCACATGGACGGGGATCTCGATCCTGACGTCCCGACGGTGTTCGAGCGTGTGCCTTCCTCGCTCGGCGCGCTGGCGGTCATCGAGCGCGGCCTGCCGGCGGCGCAGCGCGTGGGACGCGGCGTGCGCTTCGTGGCGCAGGTCGCACGCACGCACTTTCGCGGCGACGTGCGCGGATGGTTGGCGATCGATCGCCAGATCGGGACGGAAGTCGTGCACCGCGTCCGACGCGACGCCCCGCGCTTCGTCTTCGCGGCCTTCACCGGGATCGACAAGACGTCGCACGCGTGCGGGCACGGCGGGGCGCTGGTACGCGAAGCGATGACGACGCTGGACGACGTCGTCGCCGAGCTGCGACACGACGCCGAGCGCGCCGGACGCTGGGAGCAGACGCACCTGTGGATCGTGAGCGATCACGGGCACTCGCCGGTGACGGCACACGATGACCTCGCCGTCCTCCTTGCCGAGACGTGGGGCTTTCGCACGCTGGCACACCCGTGGACCATCGGCGCGGGGCACGAGGTGGCGGTGATGGTGAGCGGGAACTCGATGGCGCACGTCTACCTCGAGCTGGAGCGCCGCGAGCGTCCCTACTGGCCGCAGCTCGAGGGGCGCTGGCGCGGCGTCGCCGACGCGTTGCTCGCCCGCGACTCGGTGGACCTGCTGATCCTCCCGTACGCCCCGCATGTGGCACAGGTGCGCAGGCGCGGGATGGGGTCGGCGATGATCGCGATGGACGCCAGTCGCGACCATCACCGCTACAGCTACCGCCCCATCGATGGCGACCCGTTAGGCATCGGGGCACTGGAGGGGGTCAGCGCCCGCGACGTCTTCGATGCGTCCATCGACAGCGAGTATCCCGACGCGGTGGTGCAGATCGCCCACATGGCGGCGGCGTCGCGTTCCGGCGAGCTGATGCTGTCGGCGGCGCGGGGGTGGGATTTCCGAGACCGCTACGAACCGATTCCGCACTGCTCGTCGCACGGCGCGCTGCACCGCGACCACATGCTCGTCCCGTTGCTGCTCAACCAACCGGCCGGGCAGCTGCCGCGACGCACGGTGGACGTGATGCCCAGCGCGTTGAGCGCGCTCGGGCTCGGCGTTCCGGACGGGCTGGACGGCGAGAGCTTCTTGGCCGACGCCGGGAGCCTTGCGCTGACCGCCGTCGAATGAGAGGATAGCGCGGGCACGCGGCGTCGGTTGGTTCCGCGGCCGTCACTTCAGACAACGAGGATGCCACGATGCGACGCGGAGCCTACCTGCTCGGCGCGATGGTGCTGCTGGCGGGGTGCGGGGGAAAGAGCGCGACCACGGGATCGGGAGCGACCAGCGGCGGTTCGGTCAGCACGGCGGTGGCGCCGGCCCGCGGCAACTCGAACCTGATCCTCGAGAACGAGATCGCTGCGTCGGGGTCGTCGAACGCGCTCGAGGCGATCCAGCGCTTGCGGCCGGCGATGCTGCGCGGGCGCGGGAGTTCGCAGATCGGCGAGGGGAGCGGGAGCGACCAGATCATGGTCTACGTCGACGGAGTTCCCGCGGGCGGCCTTTCGGCGGCGAGCGGCATCACCGCGTTGACGGTCAAGGAAATTCGCTACATCAACGCCAGCGACGCCACCACCCGGTTCGGAACGGGGCACGCGATGGGGGCGATTCTGATCACGACGAAACGGCGTTAGGCAAGACTGGTGCTTTGAAGACGGGAAGACGGGAAGACGGGAAGACGAGATAACGACCCTGGGGGAGCCGGCACTCGAGTGCTGGCACCCCCAGGGTTTTGATCTCACTCGTCTTCTCGTCTTCTCGTCTTCCCGTCTTCTCCGGCGGTCCTGCCTACGGCACGACCGCCGGCTTCGGTTCGATCTTCACGACCCACAGGCCGTTGTACATGTCGTTCACGTAGGCGAGGCCGTTCTTCACCACCACGCCCCACGTCATCGCCGTGTTCTTCACGCGGCCGTCCATGTCGGCGGTGTTGAGGTGACCGATCTCGCGCCCCTGCGCGCGCAGGTCGCCGCGCAGTTCGCCCGAGATGTCGAAGGTGCGGAAGCCGCCGTTGTAGGCGCCCATGTAGAGCGTGTCGCCGGCGATCCACACGTTATGCACCCCGCCGAACTCGGGCTCGTAGTACGCCACCGACTTGGGATTGGCGATGTCCGACACGTCGATCACCTGCATGCGACCGTAGGCGCGGCCGGCGGCGGCATCCTTGGCTCCCTTCACCCCCGATGACGGGAAGACTTCGTCGGCGATGAAGACGTAGTTCTTGTGGCGCCACGCCGTGTGCGTCCCGCGGATGAAGCCGGGGCCACCCACCGCCTCGACATCGCGGTACAGGAAGTTGAGGTCGTACTTGTACTGCGAGACCACCTGCGGATTGCTCGGCGTGCCCCCCTTCATCCCGTTGCCGACATCGAGGATGACCAGGCCATCGTTCCAGTAGCTGGCGTACAGCAGCCCGTTCTGCACATCGATGTCGTGCAACGTGCGTCCCGCATCGCCGTGAATGCGGGGGGTGCGCCACTGCGCCACTTCCTTCGGCTTGTAGGGGTCGTTGATGTCGATGACATGCAGCGCCCCGGTTCCGTCATTCGTCAGGTAGATGTGCGTCCCGTACTTCTCCTGCTGGAAGATGAACGCCGAGTGGACGCCGGCCGTGACCCCTTCGGTGAACTCGGAGATGACCTTGGGGTGCAGCGGGTCTTCCAGCGAGCAGATGACGATCCCGTTCTTGCGATCGCTCGCCCCTTCGCGCGTGAAGACGAGGTACTTCCCGTCGGGCGAGGTCATCACGTCGTTCACACGCCGCGTGTTGCTGACGATCGAGTCGGTGATGACCGGCTTGGACGGATCGGAGATGTCGATGGCGACCATCACGTCGCCGCCGCTGCCCGAGCCGAGGTAGGCGACCTTGCCGTTGGGGTGGATCCAGACCTCCTCGGTGGTGAAGCGGGTGCGCGACAGGCGGCCGACGACGGTGAGCGGGCGCCGCACTTCGCGCGCCCCCACGCGCACCACCGCCTGCACCGACCGCGCCCCCTGCGAGGCGGTGACGACGTATTCACCCGGCGTGTAGGCCGTGAAGGCGCCATCCTGTTCGATGAGCCCTTCGCCCGGGGAGAACGACCACGAGGTCGACAGCCCGCTCATGGCGTTGCCGCGCGCATCCTTGGCGTTGACGCGGAAGCGCTGCACGTCGCCCTGTCGGGCGTCGACGCGCGCGGGGAAGATCTCCAGCGAGGCGACCTGTGCCCCGACGACCTCCACCGGGACCTTCACCGTCGCCGCCCCCGACGTGCCGGTGAGCGTCGCCTTGCCGGCGGCCGCGCCGGTGATCATGCCGTCCTGGTCCACTCGCGCCACGTTAGGCGCCGACGAGGCCCAGCTGATGCGGTCGCCCGCCCGCAGATCGTTGGTACGCGAGAAGACCTGTCCGCCGATGCGCAGGCGCTGCGTGAGCGCGAGCTTGATGCTGGCGTGTGAGGGCTTGATCGACGCCGCCGGGCCGGCGACCATGCGCACCTCGAAGCGCTCGATCTTGGGGCGCGCGCCGGGGATCACGGCGACGGCGACCACGGGCAACGTCCCGGTGGCGCCCGACTCCACGAGCCCGAGCGAGTCGACCGTCCCCTCGAAGCGCCCGCCCTGCGCCTGGAAGCGGATCTTCACGCCGTCGACCGGCTTCCCCGAGGCGTCGAGTGCCTGGGCGGAGAGTCGCAGCGTATCCCCGGCCACCATGGTCGGCTTGGCGGGGGTGATGGCGATGCGTGCGACCTCGGGGGTCTGCGCCGCGAGCGGGCTCGTCGCGACGAGCAGCGACAGTGCAACGAACGAACGTGATCGCATGGGTGTGGGGGGTGAGGGGACTATGGTTCGAGCGTCGGGCCGAAAAGCTCTACACGGAGGTTCACGGGGGTAGCACGGGGGTTCACGGAGGAGATCAATCGTACGCGGAGTCCTCCGAGAACCCCCGTGTTCCCTCCGTGAACCCCCGTGTCATGCTCTTGATGTTGAAGGCGAAGGACACTGCACTGGTTTCTACATCCGCGAGCGCTCGAAGACCACCCGCCCCCCGACGATCGTGATCACCACCTTCACGTCCTTGATCCGGTCGGGCGGAATGGCGAAGAGGTCCTGGTCCAGCACCACGAGGTCGGCGAGCATTCCCGGCATCAGCTTGCCGCGCGACGCTTCCTCGCCCATCGCGTAGGCGTTGTTCGCCGTGTACGACGTGAGCGACGTCTCGAGATCGAGCTTCTGTTCGGGGCGCCACCCGCCTTCAGGCTTGCCGTCGAGCGTCTTTCGGGTCACCGCCGCATACAGGATCTTCATCGGGTCGGCGGTATACCACGAGGCGTTCGTCCCCGGCCAGTCCGAGCCGAAGGTCAGCATCACCCCCGCGTCGCGCAGCGTCTTGAAGGCGTACGCCCACTGCGCGCGCGCCCCGATGCGCTCCTCCATCCATCGCATGTCGTCGATGGCGTGGTACGGCTGTACCTCGGCGATGATCCCCAACTTCGCGTAGCGTTTCGCCACCTCGGCGTTGCGCAACACCTGCGAGTGGATGATGCGGTAGCGGCGGTCGCGCGCCGGGTTCTCGGTCATCACCTTTTCATACAGCGTGAGCAGCGTGTCGATCGCCTCGTCGCCGATGGCGTGCACCTGCGGCCAGAGCCCCGCACGGTCGGCGCCGGCCAGGTTCTTCAGCATGTTGCCCGCCGGCTCCATCCCCGACCCGGGGCCGCTCGTCGCCGCGGTGTTGGTCGAGTCGCGCCACTCGCCGCGCTTTCCCGAGTGCAGCTGCGGTTCATAGAATCGCGCCGTCGAGTTGCCCTGGATCCCGTCGACGAAGCCCTTGAGTCCACCGATGCGCAGCCAGTCGTCGCCGAAACCGTGCGGGATCCCCACCGCCGTGAGGTCGTCCCACTTGTCGAGCGTGGGGCGCGCGTACACACGCACCGTGAGCTCGCCGCGCTGCTTGAGGGCGTGGTAGACCGGAAGCTGTTCGGGTGGGGTGATGTCGTTGATCCCCGTGACCCCCAACTCGTTGAGGTGCGCGATGGCGGCGCGCGCCTCGCGCAGGCGCTGTTCGAAGCTCTTGGGCGGGATCGCGGCGCGCACACGCTGCAGCGCGGTGCCGCTCACGCGCCCCGTCGCCCGCCCCCCTGCGCACTCGAGCCCTTCCACCGGCTGTGCGCAGTCGAGCCGCGCCGCGGCAAGCGCCGCTGCATTGGCAAGGTAGGCCGAGCGGTCCCAGCGCTGCAGAAGGACCGGCGTGGCTGGCGTCACCGAATCGACGATGCTGCGGTCAGGGGAGAAGCGCGTGGCGCGTGTCTGCTGCTGGGTGCCGGCACTGCCGGCGTTCCAGTCCTCGTAGGCCCCCCAATCGCCCCCCGTGATCCACGCCCCCTGCGGCAGCCGCTCGCGCGCTGCCTTGACCCGCGCGGCGAAGGCCGCCGGTTCGGCGACATCGAGCAGGTTCACCCCCAACAGCAGGGCCCCGGCCTGGTTGAAGTGCGTGTGATTGTCGATGAAGCCGGGCGTGACGAAGCGTCCCCCGAGGGCGATGACCCGCGTCGTCGCCGTGCGGTGCGGGGCGACGTCAGCGGCGCTCCCCACCTTCAGCAGCTTGCCATCACGAATCGCCACCGCCTCGGCATACGGCCGCGCCGCATCCCCGGTCCAGAAACGACCGCCCGTGAGGACGAGGTCGGCCTCCTGGGCCGCGATGGAAAGCGGCGCGAGGATGAGGGCAGCGGCGAGCAGGCAACGCATGACGGCGTGGGCTGGGGGTAGGGGGTGTATTCTGACCTCAACACGCAGCAGGCGACAGGGTGCCCAGCCGGGCCATGTTGCCGATGGCGCGCGCGGCACGTGATTGTTCTCCCGGGCGGACCCTTTTCGGTGCGCCAGACGTACAGGTAGCAGGATCCGCCGTCCCCCTCCGAGACTCATGCGCCCCTCCGCGCCACTCGCCCGACTCGCCGTCGTCGTTCCGTTCGTCCTCGCCGCCCCGCTCACCGGATCGGTCGCTGGGGCGCAGGTGATGCAGGTTCGCCCGGTCACCCCCGAGGCGGCCGCACCGCGCATCGGCGAGCTGCGCGACAAGCAGGGGCTGTTCGAGGCGTTTCGGCGGAACAACCTCCCGCGCATGGACTTCAACCGGAGCGGGCCCAAGGCGTGCGACGAGCAGGTCGGGCGCTTCTGCTACTGGTACGACGAACGCGAGGCCAAGGCGCCGGACGAGCCGCGCTCGATTGCCGAGGCGCGCGACCGGCTCGTCGCGGTGCTCGATTCGGCATCGCGCGATTTTCCCGACGATCGCTGGACCTCCGGACAGCTCGTGCGCTACCTGGCCGAGTCGGAGCGCATGGACGATGCGGTGAAGGCGGCGGCCCGCTGCCGGGTGGGTGGCTGGTGGTGCGACGCCCTGCAGGGTTTCGCGTTGCACGTGGCGGGGCGCTTCGCGGCCAGCGACAGCGCCTGGGACCGCGCCCTGGCCGCCATGGACGAGAAGCAGCGCTGCGACTGGCGCGACCTCAAGCTCCTGCTCGACGACGCGATGCTGCGTGAGTACCGCGAGTCGAACTGCGCGAGACGCGCCGCGATCGAGGAACGCGTCTGGTGGCTCGCCCGCCCGATGTTGTCGCTGGCGGGGAGTGATGCCCGCTCGGAGTTCCTCTCGCGACGCCTGTACACGGCCTTCGTCGAGGATGCCCCGTCGGTCTACGCGATGGGGTTCGACGTGGACGAACGCGAGCTCCTGCTGCGCTACGGGTGGCCGCGGGCCTGGTCGCAGCACATGGTCTACGCCTACGGGCAGGGACAGCAGAAGGTGATCACCGGGCACGAGCCCGCCCCGGCCCCGCCGATGCTCCCCGTCGCCGCCACGGTGCGCAACCCCGCCCTCAGCGACTCGGTGGGGTGGCGCGGCAAGGGACTCCCCGGCGTCCGGGCTCGTTATGCGCCCGACGTCGCGCGTGCCCTCCTCCCGCTCACGCACCAGTCGGGCATCTTTCGCCGTGGCGATTCGGCGCTCGTCGTCGTGGCCTACGACGTCACGACGACGCCGGCGCTGGCGGGGGCGGCCACGCGTCCCGGTGAGCTCGCGGCGGCGCTTGTCCTCACCAAGGGCGAGGAGGCTGACGCCTCGATCGTTAGGCTCGCGACCCCCGGCGGGCGCGGGACGATCACCGCC
>ERZ795044.4765-NODE-4765-length-11071-cov-3.891703_pt1 | contig 11071 bp, 8 predicted proteins | sample MGYA00375128_ERZ795044 | MGnify/ENA primary metagenome ERZ795044 (study PRJEB30173, sample SAMN05720213) | anaerobic digester metagenome | isolation source: active sludge of municipal wastewater-treating anaerobic digesters | place: USA | collected 2014-12-22 ... | reverse complement strand
TGGGGCTGGAATCGAAACAATATCTAGGGGATGAATGGAACGGATCAGGCTGATTCCTCCCAGCACACAGGGTGCAATATTATCAGCATGTTTTACTCCGGAAGCGAGTTTTTCTCCGTTCATGGCAAACTGTACAATTTCATCTGTACTGAATATATTTCCCAGCAAATGATTGGCAGCCACCGCAGCCCCTGCAGCACTGGCCGCACTGGATCCAATTCCGCTTCCGGGTTTGATATGTTTTTCAATGCTGATATCGAAACCAAAACGTTTTTCTGTTTTCTCCATAATGGAAAGCAGGACAACGCCGGCTACATTCTTTTCCGGTTCTGTTGGCAGATTGAACTGATCCAGGTTCCGGATGGTTACTTTGGGCTCTTCGGTTAAAGTCAGCTCCATGATATCATTCGGTGCTGACAATGCCAGTCCAAGGATATCAAAACCGCAAACCAGGTTGGCCACTGTGCCCGGACTATATACTCTGATTTTTTTCATATTAGTTTTTTGAAGCCCTGATGATATCAGCAAATACTCCGCTGGCTGTTACGGCTGCACCGGCTCCGGCTCCTTTGACCACCATGGGTTGTTCCTGGTACCGATCGGTAAAGAACAACACCACATTGTCTTTGCCATAAAGATGGTACAAATCATGTTTCGGATCGATATGCTGCAGACCTACCGAGGCTTTTCCGCCTTCAAATGAAGCCACAAATTTCAATTTGCATCCTGCTTTCACCGCTTCGTCTAACAGGGATTTGAAATGTGCTTCCTCCTTTCCCATCTCCCGGTAAAAGTCTTCCACGGTTCCCTGCATACAGGCGGGTGGCATAAAGGAGTGATTGGTGATATCATCCATTTCTATTTTTACACCCGCTTCACGGGCCAGGATCATGATCTTCCGCATTACATCGGTGCCACCAAGGTCCAGCCTTGGATCGGGCTCGGTATAGCCTTCTTCCTGTGCCTGTCTCACCACTTCTGCAAAGGGCCGGCTGCCATCATAATTATTGAAAACAAAATTCAGGGTACCACTGAGCACGGCCTGAATCTGATGAACACGGTCACCGCTATGGACCAGATCATTCAGGGTGGCAATCACGGGCAAACCGGCGCCCACATTGGTTTCAAAAAGAAAACGACTATTGTATTCTCTGGCGAGGTCTTTTAACTGCCGGTATTGCTGATAAGGGGAAGAAGCTGCTACTTTATTACAGGCCACGACAGCAATACTTTTTTTCAGTAACTGATCATAGACTGCTGCCACTGCATCATTGGCTGTGATATCTACAAAAATGGAATTGCGCAGGTTCCGGCTGATGATTTCATCAATGAAAGTCTGCAGGTTGGCTTTTTCCCCGTTATCCAGTAAGGCCTTCCAGTTATTGAGGTCGATTCCTTCCTCATTGACCAGCATTTTTCGGCTGTTACTCAGACCGGCGACTTTTATCTGCAGATGGAGTTGTTCCTGCAGAAAATCGAGCTGCTGCTGTAATTGTCCCAGTAATTTAGCCCCCACATTACCGGTTCCGGTGATAAAGAGATTGACCTGTTTGTAAGTGGTTTCAAAAAACTCTTCATGCAATACATTGATTGCTTTCTTTACATCGGCAGTGGCAATCACGGTGGAGATATTTTTTTCAGAGGAACCCTGGGCAATGGCTCTAACATTCACCCCGTTTCTTCCGAGTGCACCAAACATACGGCCGCTGACACCGGTATGGTTTTTCATGTTCTCACCCACGAGGGCAACAATCGAAAGTCCTGTTTCGGTTTTCAGGGGTTCCACTTTCTGCAATGCAATTTCATTGGCAAAAGCTGCATCCACGGCCTGCCTTGCTTTTTCAGCGAGCAGGGTATCGATCCCCACACAGATGGAATGTTCGGAGGAACTCTGGGTAATGAGGATCACATTTATTTTTTCATTGCTGAGGGCTTCAAACAATCTTTTACTAAAACCGGGTATGCCGATCATTCCGCTTCCTTCCAGGCTGATCAGGGTAATATTATTAATACTGGAAATTCCTCTCACAATATCTCCCTTTCCCTCGCTGACAGCTTCAATCACTGTACCTGGATCCTCTGGTGCAAATGTGTTCTTAATTACTACCGGTATTTTTTTACCCATTACCGGCTGAATGGTGGGTGGATAAATGACTTTGGCGCCGAAATGTGATAACTCCATCGCTTCCTGATAGGAAATATTCGGAATGATCCGGGCATTGCTGGTGAGCCGGGGATCGGCGGTCATCATGCCACTGACATCGGTCCAGATTTCGGTAACAGAGGCATTGACTGCTGCCGCCAGAATGGCTGCCGTATAGTCTGATCCTCCCCTGCCCAATGTGGTGGTGACGCCGTTTTTATCAGCTGCGATAAAACCGGGGAGCAGGAATAATTGATCTCCGGTATTTTCAAAATATTGGAGTACCCTTTTGTTGGTCTCTTCCACATTTACTTCAGCTGCTGTAAAACCCGAATCGGTTACAATCAGTTCCCGGCTGTCTTTCCAAACAGCTGCGATTCCAGCTGACTGAAAAGCGGCTGCTATGATTTGCGAAGAAAGCCATTCTCCATAACTGGCCAAGCGGTCTTTTGACCGGGGCGTGAGTTCCCGGAGCAGGAAGATACCATTACAGATATCTTCAATTTCATTGCATGATTTTTTGACCAGGCTCAGCAGGGCACTTTGTGTGGCCACCGGAATCAGTTGTTTCACTGCTTCCAGGTGTCTTTGTTCTACGATGACCAGTTGCTCTTTATAACTTTCTGTTCCTTCTGCTGCGGCTGAAGCGGCCTGCAACAGCATATCTGTGACACCACCCAGTGCAGAAACCACGACGATGGTTTTATCTTTTTTGATTTTCTCCTTTACAATGGCAATGACTTTATTGATATTGGCGGCATTGGCCACTGAAGTTCCTCCGAATTTTAAAACCTGCATGTTGCTGAATTAACGTTGAATGAAAAGTGTTGATCAATAGCAATACAACTTACCCGAAGGTCAGAAGCTATACGCCCGATGGTTAATATGATTTTGTACAACCCTAACGGGTTGTTGTAATAGTGGTAGTTGTGATGGATGTCATCACTGAAGGAGAGGCAATATGAATGCAATAGTTGACCACTGTTATTAATGGATTGCAATATACAATGCAGAATTGAGAATTTTGATTAAATGGCCAGAGAATCTGCGGCCTTTTTTACGCTGCCGTATTGCAACAGGAGTTGCCGGGCTTTTTCGTAATCGCTGATCTTTGTTTTTTCCATCAGCATTTTGGTTCCTCTGTCAACCAACTTATCGTTCGTTAGTTGCATGTTCACCATTTTATTGTCTTCTACCCTTCCCAACTGGATCATGACGGTGGTAGAGATCATATTCAGCACCAGCTTTTGGGCGGTACCGCTTTTCATTCTTGTACTTCCGGTTACAAATTCAGGGCCTACCACTACTTCAATGGGAAAATCAGCTGCTGCACTCACCGGCGAATCAGGGTTACAGGATATGCTACCGGTTGCAATCCCTCTTTTCCGGCATTCTTCCAGTGCACCGATCACATAGGGAGTAGTACCACTGGCAGCAATACCAATCACCACATCTTTATCTGATACATCGAACTGTTCCAGGTCCTTCCAGCCCTGTTCTTTGTCATCTTCTGCAAATTCAACCGCAGAAGTGATGGCTTTTTCACCACCTGCAATGATACCGATCACCAGTCCGTATGGTACGCCATAGGTAGGCGGACATTCACTGGCATCCACAATTCCCAAACGGCCACTGGTACCAGCTCCTATATAAAAAAGCCGGCCGCCCATCAGCATTTTATCGGCAGCCGTTTCAGCCAGTCTTTCAATCTGGGGGATGGCTTTTTCAACAGCCATTGGTACCGTCATGTCTTCCTGGTTAATATTCCTGAGCAGGTCACCTACCGACATCTTTTCAAGCTGGCGATAGTGGCTGGTTTGTTCCGTAATTTTTTGAAATGCCATGCGGCTTGCTTTAACTGTGGTATTCGATTAATCCTTCCATGGGTGCTTTGATCACTTTGCCCAGTTCAAATTCGTAACTGTTGCAAAGTTGCTGTAACACATCCTTAAAACCAAATGCAACACTTCCGGTAAAATGCACGGGCAATTTCCATACTTCCCGGTATTTACAAAGATGAATGAAGAAAAAATCATTGAGACCGTCTTCAATGATATTCTCAATCATATAATGCCCCCGGTTCTCTGCCAGGAAGCGGGCAAAACTGGCGAGGTAACGGTTTGGCAAAGGCTTCTTGTAAACATTTTCCAGTATCTCTGCTGTATTGGTGGTATAAGTCAGGTCGAAGCGTCCGCGCAGTTCCTCATCAAAAGTGCCATACAAATAATACTGGATTACTTTCTTTCCCAGATAAGCCCCACTCCCCTCATCCCCCAGTACATAACCCAGACCGGGACTATTCCTTTGTATTTTTTTCCCATCATAATAACAGGAATTAGAACCGGTCCCCAGGATACAGGCCAGTCCTTTTTCATGCCCGCAGAGTGCACGGGCAGCGGCCATCAGATCATGGGTCACATTCACTTTAGCGCCGGGTATCACTTTTTGTAAAGCTTTTTTAACTGATTTGGCATTCACAGGATTCGCACAGCCCGTACCGTAATAATGGATGGCATCAATGGAAACATTCCTGAGTTTAGGCTGAAGCTCCTGTTCCAGCAGGGCAATGATCTGTGCAGTATTGAGAAAATAGGGACTGATCCCCTGTGTATAAATCGTTCTTTTTCTTCCGGCTCCCAGCAGGCACCACTCGGCCTTGGTGGCTCCGCTGTCGGCAATAAGTGTAACCATCGGCATATACTCTTTTGAAATGATCCTTCAACAACAGCTGTTCCGTTCAAATCCAGTAATTTGCGACTTGAAACTGAACCTTTTCAGCAAATTACGCAATTAAAGATATGATGGGGAATAAAAAGTTACAGGTATGGCTGCCACTGTTATTTGCACTGGTGATGATTGCAGGGATGTTCCTGGGATACCGGTTGGGAAACCGTGGTAACGGCAATGGATTTTTTGCCGGTGACCAGCGCAGTACGCTGCAGGAAGCAATGGACCTGATTCGTTTAAAATATGTGGATTCCGTACAATTGGATTCGCTGGAAGGCAAAGCAATTGAAGAAATGATGAGTGAACTGGATCCCCACTCCGTGTACCTGCCACCCGTAGATCTGAAGGAAGCAAATGAAGACCTGGCCGGTAATTTCCAGGGCATCGGTGTGGAGTTCAATATTTTCAATGATACCGTGAATCTTGTTTTTGTTATTCCCGGCGGCCCCAGTGAAAAAGCAGGATTGAAAACTGGTGATAAACTGATCCGTGCCAATGATTCAGTATTGACAGGACGCGGGTTTGATGCAGAAGGCGTAAAGAAATACATCCGGGGGCCCGGCGGATCGCAGGTAACTCTTCAACTGATTCGGGATAAAAAGCCCTTGACCGTTACCGTTACCAGGGGCACAATTCCTGTATCATCCATTGATGCGGCCTATATGCTGGATAAACAAACCGGTTATATCCGGCTCAATAAATTTTCTGATAACAGCTATGAAGAGTTCATGAAGTCAATGGAAGACCTGCAGAAACAGGGACTGCTGCAACTGGTGCTGGATTTGCGTGGGAATGGCGGAGGGTTCATGAATGAAGCGGTGGATATGGCAGATGAATTCCTGGATGGCGACAAACTGGTCGTATACATGAAGGGCGACAAAACCAAAAAAACAGAATACCGCTGCAAACGTCCGGGATTACTGGAAAAAGGTAAACTCGTCGTACTGGTGGATGAATTGTCTGCCAGTGCCAGTGAAGTTCTGGCCGGCGCTTTGCAGGATTGGTGCCGTGCAACCATTATCGGCCGCAGAACATTTGGAAAAGGACTGGTACAGCAACAATACCCGCTCAGCGATGGCGCTGCTTTGCGATTGACCATTGCTCGTTATTATACACCCCTGGGCAGAAGTATCCAGCGTTCTTACGCCAAGGGCAAGAAAGTGTACATGGATGAACTCTGGGACCGGTACAATAGCGGAGAAATGTTTTCGGAGGATTCTGTACTGCGTCATCAAAACGGAAAAAAATTCAGTTCTGTCTGCGGCAAATCCTTGTATGAGGGTGATGGCATCACACCTGATGTTTTTGTTCCCATTGATACCAGTGTTACTTACAACCATCTGAATATCTGGCTGGGCAGTACGAAGCTTAACAGTTATCTGTATGAATATTTCATGAATAACCAGGCTGCATTGAATCAGTACAAGAGTGCTGATGCCTATACCAGTGGTTTCCCCGCTACTGCTTTATGGGATGGGTTTTTACAAAAAACGGCTGCTGATTCTGTCAAACCTACCATCTTAAAACCGGTGGAAAAGGAAAGATTGCTTTTACGAATGAAGGCCCTGCTGGCCCGGTACAAATGGAGGAGCAGTGCTTATTTCCAGGTGTTGAACACCACCGATCCGGTGATTCAGAAAGCCATGGAAGCGCTGGCAAAATAAAAAGGCAACCCTTCCGGATTGCCCTTTCTTTGTATTGGTCAATGGTTATACTTTATCCTTGTTATCATCCCACCATTTCTTTTCAATGCGGTAGGATCCAACGAGACCCAGGCCACCGCCAATGGCAATCAGAGAGAAATAGATCGCAGCAATACTGCCATCATGATGATGCCCTGCAGAACCAGGATTGATCACAAAATTATCCAGCATATAAGCCAGGAAGAGTCCTACTCCTGATCCAATGAGCAATAAAGCCCATTTCAGGTTTTTATAAGGTGCCGGGCGGTTGGCAAATTCTTTGGGATTCATTCCCTTTTCAATCATGGCCAGGTTCTGACGGGTTCTGAGGTAGTATATGCCAAAAACCATGGCAAATCCTCCGGCAAACATGGTAATCGGTACTAAGGCTTCTGCTGCTTGCATATATTTAATTTTTCGGTTGTTTGTATTCTTTGACTACCGTTCCGCCGGGCGGGTTACAGGTCAATCGAATATTTTTTAAAAAGGTTACAAATACTATGACTACCACCCATTCAATCCGGTTACAGGTCCCTTAATTATCACATGTTCTATAATATAGGTCCCCGACTCATGACTCCCGACTCCCAACTCTGGTTCTCAAAAAATCCCGACCTTGTACTGTAACCTACAACCAACAAGGAGAGTCCTATACCAAGGATGATGACCGGATATACTGATAATGAGATCATTAGCTTTGTGCTGAATGGTAACCAGGGGGCCTACGCCCAATTGGTGGACCGATACCAGAACTATGTGTTCACCCTTGTTTTGCGTTTGGTCAAAAGCAGGGAGGATGCTGAGGAACTGGCACAGGATGCTTTTGTAAAAGCCTTTAAATACCTGAAAGATTTCAGGGGCGATTCCAAATTCAGTACCTGGTTGTACACCATTGTCAATAATACCTGTATCACTTTCCTTCGGAAAAAAAGGCTGGAAGTGCAATCGCTGGACAATGAACAGGTATTTTCGAGGGCTGATAACCTGGACTCCGGGATGCGATCCGATGCCGTGGAGCATAAATCAAAACAGGCCATGGTGAATGAAGCGATCAAAATGCTGAATCCGGATGATGCAATGGTGATTACTTTATTTTACAAGGCAGAACAATCCCTGGAAGAGACAGCGGCTGTTTTAGGAATTGAAATCAATGCGGCCAAAGTACGATTACACAGGGCCAGGGCCAGACTGAAAGAAAAAATGATCTCATTCTATCCGGAAGAAATAAAAGAATTAAATTAATCAATATGAACCACAACAATACAATGGATTCCTCTTCGGAAGGAAACAGCGGCATGGAGCAAAGGCTGTGGGATTATATCGATGGCCTTAGCCAGACAGATGAAAAGGAACTGATCGGAAAGCTGTTGAAAGAAGATATGGCCTGGAAATCCAAATACGAAGAACTGATTAAAGTGCAGGACTGGCTGCAACAGGCCGATACTGAACAACCCTCCCTTCGCTTTACCAAAAATGTGATGGAAGAGATAGCCCGCTCACAAATCAACCCGGCCGCCCATCATTACATCAACAACCGGATTATCTGGGGTATCGGTTTTTTCTTTATCGCCATGATGGTCGGAATCCTGATCTATGGATTCGGACAAATGATCAGCAGTCCGGGTGAGGCTTCCACTGTTTCAAAAAGTATCGGGAAACTGGATTTCAGCAAATTTTTTAATAATAACCTGGTCAATGCCCTGATGATGATTAATGTAGTGATTGGGCTTTTCCTACTGGATAATTATCTCACTAATAAAAGAAAGCAATTCAGAAAAGAAGCTTAATGAGATCATCATTAAGTCCGGTCAGCCTCCCTGCCGCAGTCAACTGCATGTGGGGAGGTTTTTTACTGCCCCTTAAAAACGTACCTTTGTTCGTATAAATCAGCTGATGGATATCAAAAACAATATTCTCGAAACGATCGGTAATACACCGATGATCAGGTTGAACAAAGTGGCCCGGGATCTGCCCTGTACGGTGCTGGCGAAAGTGGATTATTTCAACCCTGGTAATTCCATTAAGGACCGGATGGCGCTGAAAATGGTGGAAGTGGCCGAAAAAGAAGGCAAACTGAAACCCGGCGGCACCATCATTGAAGGTACCAGTGGGAATACGGGTATGGGATTGGCACTGGCAGCAGTAGTAAAGGGGTACAAGTGCATTTTTGTTACTACGGATAAGCAATCCAAGGAAAAAGCAGATATCCTGAAAGCCGTGGGTGCCGAAGTGATCGTTTGCCCGACCAATGTATTACCGGAAGATCCCCGCAGTTATTACAGTGTGGCCGCCAGACTGGCAAAGGAAACGCCTAATTCCTTCCACATGAACCAGTATGATAACCTGGCCAACCGGCTGGCGCATTATGAAAGTACCGGTCCGGAAATCTGGGAACAAACAGATGGAAAAATTACTCACCTGGTTTGTACCGCCGGCACAGGCGGAACGATTACCGGTGCTGCGATGTATTTAAAAGAAAAAAATCCCAATATCCAGATATGGGCCATTGATGTATACGGATCCCTGCTCACCAAATATTTCCGCACCGGTGAGATCGATATGAATGAAGTGCATCCCTATATCAGTGAAGGATTCGGTGAGGATTTTGTTCCGAAGAATTATGACATGAGTGTGATTGATCATTTTGAACAGGTCACTGATAAGGATGGTGCCGTCGTAGCTCGCAGACTCGCGAAAGAAGAAGGTTTATTTTGTGGTTATAGTGCCGGCAGTTGTTTCCAGGGATTATTACAATTAAAAGATCGTTTGAAAAAAGATGATCTGGTTGTATGCATCTTTCATGATCATGGCAGCCGTTATGTAGGAAAGATTTATAATGATCAATGGATGATTGAAAGAGGATTCCTGGATGTAAAAACATTCCGTGATGTGGTGAGTGCCCGCGGTACACAACGCATCATCACAGTTGCTCCTGAACAAACTGTAAAAGAAGCGGTAGAGCTGATGAAGAAATATGATATCGAACATATTCCTGTGATGAATGGAAGCGGTCCGCTGGGTGCGATCAGTGAAGGAGGTTTATTCCAGAAAATATTTGAAAATCCTGAGATCAAAAACGCATTAGTCAGCGAAGTTTTAGAGCCTTCTTACCCCCTGGTGCCCTTTGATATGCCGGTTGAGAAACTCAGTCACCTGATTAATAAAGAAAATGGGGCTGTGCTGTCAAAAGACGAGGCGGGGAATTTCCACATTGTGACGAAATACGACGTGATTCAGTCCTTCGGGAAATAAATAACACTCTCTTAACAGATTGTAAACCAGGGCAATAATCGCCCTGGTTTTTTATTGCTCGTATTTTTACGGTCAATCCTTTCGGTTTCAGCGCAGGAAACCGACGGCCATTTACTATAAAAAGTCAGGCAATTTTGCTCTTGCGGAGCTATATTCCTGAGATTACTTTTGTATCACAATAGTCCAATATCAATATCCAAAAAACCAAACCAAGTCCTGAGAAAAACCAAAGCCAATCCTAAGAAAAACCGAAAAACAAAGTCCAAGTCCAAAAACCTGAAATCCAACATCCAAACAGAAAGACCAGTTGAAGTCCAACCCGATCAAAGTCGGGAAAATCCTTGAAGAACGACCCTGAGTCACCGTGTCCAAATCCTTGAAAAGAATTAAACGTCCGGAACCCTCCTGCTAAACCCCGTTTAGCAGGAGGCGCGGTGAACCCCGCCTCTCTCCTTTCTTTTATTTTTCCTTTTATCTGTTTTGCTCACAACTAATTACTTTGCAGGCATCTTTATGTCTGAAATTACTGACCAAATCAGTTCCATTATTCCTGTTCCTCCTCAACCTCAGCGGATCATTTCCCTTGTTCCTTCAATTACAGAATTACTTTACGATCTCGGACTGGAAGACCGTGTAGCCGGCATCACTAAATTTTGTGTCCGTCCCGAACATTGGTTTCGAACAAAAACAAGAGTGGGCGGTACAAAAAATATTAAAATTGATACGATTCAAAGAATTGTTCCCGACCTGATCATTGCCAACAAGGAAGAAAATGTGAAGGAACAGATTGAAGTATTAACCAGGGAATTCCCGGTTTGGGTAACTGATATCAGCAACTATGATGATGCCCTGGAAATGATTTTTCAACTGGGACAGATCACCGGCAAGGCAGATGCAGCCACTCAACTTAATAATAAAATTCAGACAGCTTTCGATGGATTAGCAGCTGAAATAAAAAAGATTCGAACCGCCTACCTGATCTGGAAGGAACCCTGGATGACTGTTGGCGGGGATACCTTTATACACCATATGATGGAAAAGGCAGGATTGGATAATGTATTTGGCGCAGAACATCGTTATCCGATCATCAGTCTTGATTCATTACAGGCAGTCCGGCCTGAGCTTGTATTGCTTTCTTCTGAACCTTTCCCTTTTAAACAAAAAGATATTGACCAGTTACAGTCCTTGTTGCCGGATACCCGAATCCTGCTGGCCGATGGCGAAATCTTCAGCTGGTATGGCAGCAGGCTCTTACATGCCCCTCTTT
>ERZ795044.4763-NODE-4763-length-11072-cov-8.002814_pt1 | contig 11072 bp, 9 predicted proteins | sample MGYA00375128_ERZ795044 | MGnify/ENA primary metagenome ERZ795044 (study PRJEB30173, sample SAMN05720213) | anaerobic digester metagenome | isolation source: active sludge of municipal wastewater-treating anaerobic digesters | place: USA | collected 2014-12-22 ... | reverse complement strand
TAAATATGCCAAATTGTCCTCAATGCGGTGTTTTTGATACTGCTTTTCATCAAACGATGCCGGCTATGGCATATTTGTATCCGTTACCTCTGGAGCTTTATACAAATTACAAAATTCGGCGCTACGGTTTTCACGGGACAAGCCACAAATATGTCAGTTTGAAAGCGGCAGAATTTTTACAGCGTCCTTTAGAATCCTTAAAAGTTATTACCTGCCATTTGGGAAATGGTGCCTCTATGACTGCCATCAAAAACGGCAAATCCATTGATACTTCAATGGGTTTCACTCCTCTGGAAGGGTTAATGATGGGAACTCGTTGCGGCGATATTGATCCTGCTATTCCCATTCATTTACAACAACAATTGGGGTTAACTGTGGACGAAGTGAATAACATTCTGAACAAAAAAAGCGGGATGCTTGGTTTGAGTCATATTTCTAATGATATGCGGGAAATTGAAGATGAGATTTTGGTGAAAAATAATCCCAAGGCAATTATGGCGCTTAATGTATATGCCTACCGCATAAAGAAATACATTGGCAGTTACTATGCTGCCTTAAACGGCTTGGATGTGTTAATTTTTACCGGCGGTGTTGGCGAAAATATGCCTATTTTGCGTGAACTTGTGTGTCAAGAGATGGATGCTATCGGCATCAAAATTAACCTGGAAGAAAATTCCAAACATTCTGAGGGAATCCAGGTTCTAAATACAACCGACTCCCGGGTTACGGTTCTGAAAATACCTACCAATGAAGAACTGATGATTGCCCGGGAAACAAAACGCCTGCTTTCTTAAACTAAAATGCGTATAGATTTGCTGCTGAATAAACTCTGTCTGACGAAAACCCGTTCCATAGCAAAAAATGCCTGCGATAAAAACCTGGTAATGCTAAATGGAAAAGTTGCCAAAGCTTCTGCGGAAGTGAAAATGGGAGATACAATTATCTTTCGCCTGTATAATGCGGAACACGAAATTAGGATAACTAAAATCCCGGAAGGCAATGTAGCCAAAAAGGACGCTACCCTCTATTATGAATTACTACGCAAAGAAGACATTACCTGAAATTATTCCTGAATAGGACTCTGCTGTTTCGCACTATGGCTTGGCTTTATAAAACAGGATGAACAACTTTGAAAAAGCATATCTTGCTGTTTGTTTTGTTATGCCTTGCGGGATTTCTTTTCTCCAGCTATCCGATTCAGCTGAAAACCAATAACCTGGCTGTTTATGCCCCGAAACCTCTTTCGCAATCTTTGGCGCAAATGCTGTGGGAACTGGATGATAACATTGATGCTTTCCAGATGGAATTGGGGGTTTATCTGGATTCTCTTGCCCCGGTTTATCTGATTGATAGTAATAGAAGTTACCAAACCCTGGCTTTGGGGAAAACAGAAATTGTGGAATTCAGCGATGCTTTCTATAGCGGAACCGAAAAAAGCATCTATGTAAAGCCCCTTGCTTCTATTCAGGAAAATCACCGCAAGGTTTTGATGCATGAATATATTCACTGGTATCTGGATAATATTTTTACGCAGACACCATTGTGGTTTCATGAAGGTATGGCTTCTCATTACTCGCAGCAAATGGGTTTTGAACAGTATCTATACTTTCTGCAGCAAAGCTTTTTAGGAAAAGTTAGTGACCTCTACCGGCTAAGTTACGGCTATCCAAGAAACAAAGAGGACTGGCCTCTGTTCTATCTTTCTTCCACAATGGCAGTTAGCTATATGCAAGAGAAGAAAAAAGAAGAGTGGAATGCTTTTTGGGAATTGGTGGCAAAAGAACAAAGAAATAATCAACGGGCACCTTTTATAGATAGCTTTGACTATGCCTACCATACAACTCTGTATGATTTTCATAATGAATTTGCTAAATATACCAGCCATTTACGCTACCAGTATTTGTTTTGGGGGATAAATGCTTTCCTGGCTATGTTAACGCCTATCATTTTGCTAATTGCCTGGAGAATTAGAAAAAAACGCTTGGCTGCTTTGCCGGATTTGCCATTACCCGAAGATGATGAAACGGAAATATAACAACCGGAAAAACGATGTCCCGGTTATCTTTTGCCAAATCTATAATGCCTCTGAAAAACCTCTTCCGGCTACCCTTTCCTGCAATTAGATAAATGGAAAATATGCAATATCATCCCTATCAACCTTTTTATCCCGGAAAATGCTAAGGTTCTGCTTTTAGGCAGTGCCCCTCCCTATCGTTTTTGTACCGGCATTGCTGATGACCTGAAAAACAAAGATATGGACTACTATTACGGCAGTTACAGTAACTTGTTTTGGGATATCTTATTTCAAGCCCTGAACCCGGAAAAAATAAATTGCCTTGCTCAATTCAGGTCTTTAGAAGGGAGCAGGAAAAGTAAAACGGCTGCCCAAGTTCAATTTCTGCAGTTCTTTTTAGCGGAAAATTTTCTGGGGCTGGCGGATATCCTGATGCAATTTACCAGAAAAGACACCGGCGCAGAGGATTTTAAGCTTACAGTTCTAAAATATCAGGATATTTTAGGCATTTTATCTGCCAACCCTTCCCTGGTAAAGATTTTATGCACCAGCAAAAATAGAGTTCATTACTGGTTGCTGGATTACTTAAAACAACAAAACAGCATAACTATCTCGGAACTAAAGGATAACGGCAAGTCCCTTACCCTGAAAAGTAATCCTGCGCGGGTAATAAAAATAGGTATTTTACCTTCTCCTTCTGCCCGAAGTGTGATGCGCTATGCTAATAAAACTGAATTCCTGCAACAGGTTTCACGGATCTATAAGCAAGCTATTATGAATGAAGAATGATAATGTTAATGCCCTGGAAACAGGTGCGAGTTTGAGATTTCGGAATGGGTAATGGTAATCATATTGAAAACCCCTAAAAATCTTCTTACCCTACCCTGTTTCCTGTATGGGCAGAATTGCATAATGTCTTTTCCTGCAAGAAGTAATCTTCTTTTAATGCGGTTATTATTTACGCTGTTTAGGGCTGATTTCTCTTTTTCGCTGCTAACCGTTTAACTTTGCCCAAACTTCTTTTTCTACATCAGCGGCAATCTTTTTACAACTTTCCAGCAGTTCTTTGGCTGTGGCAAGGGTTTTCTCTTTAAAATGCTCATCCGTAATACCGGGGAGATTAATTAAGATATTATAGTAGGCAGCTTGAGATGAGCACAAAGCAGTTAAGGCAGCAACTCCTGCATCGGAAAGAGCGTTGGCATTACCTATTTTAGCTATTTTGGCAGCAAGTTCGGCAGCGCTATTTGCCAGGTGCATTGTTGTAAGTGGTGCATTAATTGCTTCTTGCGTCCATTTTTCTATTTGCGCATTCCGCAATTCAATTTCTGCCTCCGTCTTTTTCGGTAAACGCATTGCCTCCATCATCGCAAAAAAGGCATCTGTATCTTTATCAATAACTTCCAGTGACTTTTGTTTGATATCCTGTCCTTGCGGTGCCAGTTTCAATGCTTCTTCCGTAACCTTTTCATAGCCCTTTTTGCCAATTGTGAGGTTAGCTACCATAGCAGAAAGAGCTCCACTTATTGCAGAACAAAGAGCAGCAACGCTTCCTCCTCCGGGGGCAGGTGCATCTGTAGAAAGCAAATCGCAAAATGCATCCAGTTTTAAGTTTACCAACATTTCTTTGCGGGCAATGGCATATTCAATAACTTTTTTATCTACCTCAAAGGGAGCCAATTCTGCCAGCCCCATAGATTGAATAGCCGTTTGCATAATCATCTTTTCCGGAATGCCCGTGCTCTCGTTCAAGCGTTGTAAATAAAATTTCCCTGCTTCCACTAAAGCAGCTTTGGGAATTAAACCAACCAATTCGCTTCCGGTAACTTGCATACCCATTTCAGATGCCAGTTCCCTTACTTTTTCTAAAACCAATTGCGGAGGGGTTACTTTATAATTTGTAAGATTGATGCTTATTTGAGCCCGGTCGTAACTTTCAATAAACCAGCCCACTGCTTTGCAATGGGAAAATAAACCGGGAATATTAACCGGTTTGCCGTTTTCATCTTTCAGCAGCTTACCGTTTTTATCTCTGGCGGGTCTTCCGCTTTCTCTAATTATTTGGGCAATATCACTTGCCTTCTTTTTATCCCGCGTGTTGAGGTTAATGTTATAAGCAATCAAAAATTCTCTGGCTCCAATGGCTGTAGCTCCACTTTTGGCATTGAAGGTATGGGGTCCGAAATCGGGTTTCCAATAAGGGTCTTTTGCTTTTTCCGATAATGCTTCATATTCACCGCTACGGATATTAGCCAGGTTTTTCCAGTCCTCTTTGGTGGCTGCATATTCATATAAGTAAACAGGTATGCCAAGTTCTTCGCCAACTCTTTTTCCTAATTTTTGGGCATATTCCACACATTCGGCCATAGTCATTTCTGAAATAGGAATGAAAGGACAAACATCAGTTGCTCCCATTCTGGGATGAGCACCTTTATGTTTACTCATATCAATTAGTTCCGCTGCTTTTTTAATTGCCTGAAAAGCTGCCTCTACAACTGCTTCCGGTTCTCCCGCAAGGGTAAAAACAGTTCTATTGGTATCGGCACCGGGGTCCATATCCAGTAAAACAACCCCTTTCACACTTTTAATAGCGCCCGCAATGGCATCCAGAATAGCATTGTCTTTTCCTTCACTGAAATTGGGAACACATTCCATCAGTTTCATTCTTTAACCTCTATTTTTGTAGTTTTATGTATTTTAACTTTGATAATCTGCCTGGAAGTGGTTTGCAAAACCTGTATATTATAAGGCGGAACGCTGATAACCTGTCCCTGATGAGGAATTTTTTCCAGGCGGTCTAAAATTAAACCAGCTATCGTTTCATAATCCCCTTCGGGTAGTTCAATGCCATAATCATCAGCCAGTTTATCAATTTCGGTATCCCCGGCTACCAGCCAGGTATTAAGTCCAACCTTTTGAACAGCATTTTCATCTTCGTCGGTATCATATTCATCTTCAATATCCCCCACGATTTCTTCCAGAATATCTTCCATAGTTACAATTCCTGCCGTCCCTCCGAAGGAATCAACAATAATAGCCATACTGCGCTGTTTGGTTTGCATTTCTTTCAAAAGCACATCCAAATCTACATTTTCAGGCACAAAAAGCGGCTCGTGAATAATATCACCAGCTGTCATTTCGGGAGTGCAATCCTTCTTCAGGATATCAAAAATAATCAAAATCCCGATTATATCATCAATATTGTTGCGGTAAACAGGATAGCGGGTAAAACCTTCTTTGCGGGCAAGATTGATTACTTCGGAAAGAGGGGTCTTTTCTTGAACGGCAATTATATCCGTGCGCGGAACCATAACATTTCCGGCATCCAATTCAGTAAAATCCAATGCGTCTTCAATCATTTCCATCTGGTTATCTTCCGTTGCTCCGTTAGCTGCCTCGGAAAGCAAAAAAGAAAGGTCATCTTTAGTTAAATAGTCATACTGATAACCCTCTTCCAGTTTCAGCAATTTACGCAGAAAGTTATTCAGCCAGGTAACAATCATTACAAAGGGCTTAAGTAAATAATAGAAAAACTGCAATAAAGGAAATAATAGCGGTATTAGAGTTTCGGCATTATCCCGAAAAATAGCTTTGGGAGCTATCTCTCCAAATATCAGAACTACTATCCCCACCACCAGAGAAGTGTAACGCGCATCAAAAACAGGAGAAAGAAGACGATTAGCCAAATAGGTGGAAAGCGAAGCCATTATTACATTGGAGATGTTATTGCCGATTAAAGTAGTGCCTAAAAATTTATCGGGCTGACGCACAAACTGTAAAATGGCTGCTTTGCTTTTACTCTTTTTTGCCTCTTGCTCCAGTTTGATTTGGTCTATGGAAAGCATACCTGTTTCCAGACCGGCAAATAAAAAACATAACAGCAGAAAAAAAAGGATTACTACCAGGATCAGAACAATCTGAGCCAAAGTCATTTATGTGTTCACCTTTTCGTTTCTCCAGGCAATGCGTAATGCCTGAATAAACTCTTCAATATTTCCTGCCAAAAAGGAATCTAAACTGTAGCTTGTCAAGTTAATTCTATGGTCTGTAACCCTGGATTGAGGAAAATTGTAGGTTCTGATTTTAGCACTGCGATCACCTGTAGAAACCTGTGCTTTGCGCGCTGTAGCAATTTCCTGTTCCTGACGGCTTATTTCAGCATCCAGTAAACGACTGCGCAAAACCTTCAACGCCTTGGCTTTGTTTTTGATTTGGGATTTCTCGTCCTGACAGGTAACTACGATTCCGGTTGGCAAATGCGTTATTCTAACCGCAGAATCGGTTGTATTTACACTTTGTCCTCCATGCCCTGTGCTTCTGTAAACATCTATGCGTAAATCACTATCCTGAATGTCTATATCTATATCTTCTGCCTCCGGTAAAACAGCAACCGTAACTGCCGAAGTATGAATTCTACCCGAGGATTCAGTTACCGGAATACGCTGCACTCTATGCACGCCACTTTCAAAACGCATCAGGGAATAGACATCTTTACCGCTAAGCTGAAAAACGATTTCCTTGTAGCCGCCAAGTTCTGTTTCGTTCATTGAAATCACTTCCAGTTTCCAACCTTTCAATTCCGCAAAGTGGCTATACATTCTAAATAAATCGGCAACAAAAAGAGCTGCTTCTTCCCCTCCTGTTCCGGCACGGATTTCAATAATGGCATTTTTGGAATCGTTGGGATCAGAAGGAATAAGCAAATCCCTCAGTTTCAGTTCTACCTGCTCCAGCTGTTGCTGTAAAGAGGTATCTTCTTCTTTAATTAGTGCAAGCATTTCCGGGTCGTTTTCCGTTTTCTCCAGTTCTTTAACTTCCGCCAGGTGTTTTTCCAGCTTCTGATATTGTTTCCAAACGGTATTAATTTCTTTAAGTTCTTTAAAGCGTCTTAAACAATCCCGATATTTTTTGGCATCGCTAATAATGTCAGGATTGCTTATTTGTTCCTGCAATTCCTGCAGTTCTTTTTCCTGGTTTTCCAGTTTTTCTGTGGGTAGCAAGGTGTTTTTATTCCTCTACTATAGTTACATTATGTTCACTTAAATCCATATCCAGCGCAGCTTTCATCGCTACCAAACCAATTTCTATCATCTCGTTATCCGGGGGCTGGGTAGTAATATGCTGTAAAGCCATTCCGGGAACGGTTAGCAGTTTTACTACCGGATGATTCAGATTTTTACCGGAAAATTTCAGCACTTCATAAGAAACGCCTGAGATGAGAGGAAGCAATAAGATATGATAACCCAAACGCAAATAAACCGGCACAGGGGAATGTAATATATAAGCCGAAACCAAAGTATCTACAATAGAAAATATAAGAATGCTGATTAAGAGGACAAAAAAGATGAAACTGGTGCCACAACGGGGATGAATTGTTGACCATTTCTGTATCTTCTCAATTTCCAAAGGACAATTATGCTCATAAGCATTCACATTTTTATGCTCCGCCCCATGATAGCGAAAAAGGCGTTTAATATCCTTCATCAGGGAAATCAGATAAACATAGAGCACAAAAAAGACAATCCTGATTGCTCCCGCAAAAAGATTAAATAAAACATCCTTGCGGGCAAGATGCATCCAGTCCGCAAGCTTATAAGGTAACCAGCCGAAAAGCAAAAAAGCCAAACCGAAAGCTACAATGTAACTGATAATATTTGCCGTATTTTCTGCGGTCTTACTGTGTTTTTTCACTTTTTTGCCTTGGCTTGCTTCTTCCGCCAGCAAATCCAGTTCAAAACGATTAGCAGAAAAGGTGAGGGTCTTTATTCCAATTATCATCATCTCAATCAACGATATGAAACCCCGGATTATTGGTAAACCGAGAAATTTCTTCTTTTGCGTAATACTGATGAACGAGGTCTGCAGAAGTTCTATCCTGCCATCTTTTCTCCGTATGGCGGTTGCCAGTTTTTCCGGACCGCGCATCATTACCCCTTCTATAACTGCTTGCCCGCCAACACTTATTTCTTTCTTTTCCTGCATTTTTCTCCTAAGATAGAAAAACGCCATTTCTCCGACTTCTGAAAACGGATAAAATGGCGTAAATCGGGTGTAAAACCCTAATTATCTTGTTTAAGGTTATATTTCTTGTTAAATTTCTCTACTCTACCGGCTGTATCAATAATCTTCTGCTTTCCTGTATAGAATGGATGGCAAGCATTGCAAATTTCTACTTGCAATTTATCTTTTGTGCTCCGGGTTTGAAATGTATTTCCACAGGCACAGGTTACTGTAACCATATCGTATTTGGGATGAATTCCTTTCTTCATTTATCTTCTTCTCCTTGTTTATAAAACAATACGAATAACCATAAATTTGGCTTGCTGAATTATGTCAATATAAAAAGTCAGGGAAGGTTGAGAGGGTTGAGAGGGATTTATTCTGCATTCCTTGTTTGGTCTGAAAATTGCTTTATACTGTATAGTTGGAGGACGCAGTTCCTCTGCATAAAAAAACAGGGGTGCTTCAGCGCACCCCAAATACACGAAGGAAGTTACAATGAAGATTGCGTTTTACACGATATTATACAGCATCCTGTTATTACCTGCATTATTAAGTGCTACTCTGCCTACCTGTTATTATACTTATAATCAGATTTACACTTTATTGCAAAGTTATGAACAGGAATATCCAGAAATAGCCAAACTTTATACTATCGGTTATTCTCAACAGGAGCATATTCCGATTTACGCAATGAGGATATCAGATAATGTGGAAGTGAATGAAGATGAGCCAGCTTTGCTTTTTACCGGTCAAGTTCATGCGGAAGAGGTTTTGGGAGTGCAAACCACGATGGCTAATATTGCCGAAATTTTAACTAATCATAATCAATACCCTTATTGGCAATGGATTGCCCAGCTTGACCTGTGGTTTATTCCTACCCTCAATCCTGAAGGGCATAATGTAGTTACGGCAAATCTGGATGTTTCCTACCGTAAGAATAAAAGGGATAACAACAACAACGGCATTTTTGATTTTAATCCGGTAACCGGTAGGGATATTGACGGTGTAGATATAAACCGCAATTTTGCCTTTAATTGGGTGCATGGTGATACGCTTTATTGTCCGGTGGGAGATGAAGTTTTTGATTATTACCGCGGTCCTGCATCAATGAGTGAAAGTGAAATAATTGGATTTCAACAGCTTTGTGAGCAATACAAATTTATCTATGCGGTCTGCTGGCATTCTTCGCGCGGAGGTGGTTTATCGGAAAAGCTTTACTATCCTTTTAACTGGAAAAATGTTCGTCCCAGTCCCGACCTGAATTTTACTGCCTCTATTGCTACAGGTTTTGCTTCTCAAATTCTCAAACAGGATGGCACGGGAACTTATCAGGCATACCCTAATTTGAGTCGTCAGGGTGCCTTTCACGATTGGCTGTATCAGCAATATGGCACAATCGCTCTTTTAGTGGAATGCGGAACGCGAGATATCCAACCGGATTCAACAGTTATGGTTGGAACCGTGCAGCGTTGCAGCAATGGAGTTCGCTGGTTGATTAACCGGGCTTTAATGATTAGTTCAGCAGTTCCTTCTTCTTCTATGCTTACGGGAACAGTTACTGCCAATGGCGTTCCTGTAGAGGCAGAAATCATTATTCAGCAACACAGCGCTCCCTGGTTTCGTCCCAGAACTTCTTTTGCCCAAACAGGCAAATTCTATCGTCCTATTGCCAGTGGTTCTTACACTGTTATCGCCCGGAAAAAGGGTTATTACGATAAGGTTATCAATAATCAGATAGTTAATAACGGTTCCTGGACTCCCATTCAGATAAATCTTGAGCCAAAACCTTCGGCTACTTTAAGAATTGGAGTTCGTAGCGGTGCAGAACCTCTTTCTGCCAGAGTTATTATCGGTGATGTTTTTCCTGATACTCTTTGGGTAAACGGTTTTGCCAACCTGAATACTTACGCAGGAGAATATCCTGTCCAGATTTACGCTTCAGGTTATACACCTTATATCGGAACCGTAAATCTGGCAGCAGGGCATAATCATCTGGAGTTTAACCTTAGTGCCTCAACTACTATTTTCACTGAGGACTGGGAAAACGGAAGCTCTGCCTGGGAAATTAACGGACCCTGGAAAGTGCAAAATCAGATTGCCGCTAATGGATATGCCATCACCGATAGCATTGGGGGAAACGGTTTTTACGCTATAAACTGCGATGTTTGGATTAAGACCATCAACCCTATACTGATTCCCGCAACCAATAACACCTGGCTAATTTTCGATTCCCATCTATATACAGAATGGAATTATGACCCTTGCCGCATTGAGGTTTCTCTGGACAATGAACAGTGGCAGGAAATTTGGACTAAATCGGGGCAGTGGGATACTTTTAGAAAGGAATTTGTTTCTTTAGCAGATTATACCGGTCAAGCAGTCTATTTTCGTTTTCGCTTAACCGATTCCTCCAATGATATTGATTTAACCGATCCGGGGTGGACACTGGATAACATTTTAATTGTTAGCGGAACGGCTGTAAATGTTTCCGATCCCAATAATGCCATTGTTCCGATTACTCTGCTCTATAAAAATTATCCCAATCCATTTAATCCTGAAACCACTCTCAGTTTCACCTTAGCAAAAAGCGGCAGGGCAATTTTGAAGATATACAATCTGCGGGGACAGGAAATTAAAACACTGGTAAACGAGGATTTGGCAAAAGGTGATTACCGCTATGTGTGGAATGGAAAAGATTATGCTGATCGCACCGTTGGTAATGGAGTTTATTTTTATTCCTTAAGTGCTGAAGGCAAAATACAAACCCGCAAGATGTTGCTTCTGAAGTAGCTTTCCGAAGGGCAGAGAGCTAAGGGCTGAGAGCCGAGGGCAGAGGGCAGAGGGCTGAGAGCCGAGGGCTGAGGGCAGAGAGCAGAGAGCCGAGGGCTGAGGGCTGAGAGCAGAGGGCTGAGGGCAGAGGGCTGAGGGCTGAGGGCTGAGGGCTGAGGGCTGAGGGCTGAGAGCCGAGGGCTGAGAGCCGAGGGCTGAGAGCCGAGGGCTGAGAGAAATAATAGGTCTGGGATGAACAGGATTATAGGGATTTTTAGGATTTATA
>ERZ795044.4761-NODE-4761-length-11076-cov-4.551765_pt1 | contig 11076 bp, 10 predicted proteins | sample MGYA00375128_ERZ795044 | MGnify/ENA primary metagenome ERZ795044 (study PRJEB30173, sample SAMN05720213) | anaerobic digester metagenome | isolation source: active sludge of municipal wastewater-treating anaerobic digesters | place: USA | collected 2014-12-22 ... | reverse complement strand
GATCGAGATCGGTTTCGGCACCATCTTCGGTAACAAAACATTCCCCGTGTTCATAAGGGTTCAGCGTACCGGGATCCACATTGATATAGGGATCAAATTTCTGGATAGTAACACGCAGGCCACGGGCCTGTAATAATTTAGCCAGCGAGGCTGCAATGATACCCTTACCCAGGGAAGATGTTACTCCACCGGTAACAAAAATATACTTAGCCATACAAATGGTTATTTGCGTACTGAATGAAACCCTTTATGAAATGATGATAAAACCCAGTCCATTTGACCAGCGGAACAGTAAAACATCAGAACCCTGTAAAATATCCGGGAGGTCATGCAAAACTACACGATATTTCCGTTATTTAGAAATAACAATCATTGCTGTGGAAAAAACAAGGATTACTATTTACCGAAAAATGCCAGGGTTATTCCTACTCCTGTTTTTGTGCTTACCCTTTGCGGTAAAAGCGCAAAAAATGCAGATGATCAAAGGATATTGCGGGATTTATTACCGGTCTATGGATGATCTCTACCGGCAAAAACAGGTGGAACTTGATTTCTATCAATTCCAGCCCGGGCAGCGGGTGGCCAGTATTGGTGCCCAGTGCTGTCACTGGGAAGCGATGTATGCCGCTGCTACAGACAGTATCCAGTTTTACCTGCAGGATATTGATACCAGTTTTTTCAACCCGCGACAGGCTGGTTTTGCCTGGCATTATTACGATAGTCTGCGGGGGAAACCCATGACCGGTACCTATCAAATGATCCTGGGAACGGAACATGGCACGGGTTTACCGGAACAGTTTTTCGACAAGATCATGATCATAAACAGTTTTCATGAATTCACCGACCAAGCGGGTATGCTGGCTGATCTCAGCCGAAAGCTCAAAAAAGACGGCCTTCTTTATATAGATGAAGCGGTGCCGAGGAAATCTGGTCAGAAACATGGTGTCTGTAAATTACCGATGCTGCTTCCGGAGGAAATGATCCAGTTGCTGCAAGTGAATGGATATACCCTGACAGGCACTATCAATATTGAATTCAGGGTTAATAAAACCTACCGGAAAATCTATGCATTCCGGCTCAGCCAACCTTAACGGGCGGTATCCGGTAGTTTATGAACCATGACAAGGCATCCCCCGGGTGGGATACTGTCTTCTTCCCTGTTCCATGGGTTCATTTTCATCACTTTTATTTCCAGGTTCCTGAAGTAGACCGGCGAAAATGAATGGCCGAAACCAAAACTTGTATCGGCTGCTTTCAGTTCCAGTTCACAGAATGGAGTTTCACTCTGATCCGTCCACTGCCGCCCACATCCTTTGTTACTGATCTGCAAGTCCAGCTCGGGAATACGGATGGTTTGTTCCCTTTTCAGAATATAACTCTTTTCAGTAAAGGAATTGCCGGGATGATGATTACAGGCACTGTAAAAAATCACCGGGATGAATAAAAGAAGCCAGTGGTTAAGACGATTCATATCTTAAATTACCAATTCAAATGCAATTGTTTTATTTTAGTTGATACAATTTTTTTTATGAAGAGATTATTTTTCCTGTTCCTGCTCCTGATGTCCAGTCTCCTGCTTCCTGCACAAAAGACCCTGATCTGGTGTGGCAGTTTGATTGATGGTATCAGTAATGAGCCAAAAAGCAATATGACCATCATCATCGAGAAGAATAAAATAGTGGGGGTGGAAAACGGATTCAGCAAAGCGGGCCCGGCCGATAAGACGATTGATCTCAAAAGCAAAACAGTGACTCCGGGATGGATTGATATGCATGTACACATGGAACATGAAACCAATCCGAACCGTTACATGGAGACATTTACTTTTAATCCCGCAGATTTTGCTTTTCAATCCGTGAAGTTTTCAGAAGTCACCCTGCTCACCGGTTTTACCACGGTGCGTGACCTGGGTGGCAGCGGGGTGAATATTTCTCTTCGAAATGCGATCAATAAGGGCTGGATCAAGGGGCCAAGGGTGTTTACTGCCGGTCGCTCTATTGCTACCACGGGGGGACATGCCGATCCCACTAATGGTTATAGAAGGGATTTAATGGGTAGTCCTGGTCCCGAACAGGGTGTGGTGAATGGACCGGATGATTGCCGGCAAGCAGTGAGACAACGATACAAGGAAGGAAGTGATCTGATCAAGATAACAGCAACCGGAGGTGTTTTGAGTGTGGCCAAGAGTGCCAGCAACCCGCAATTCACAGAGGAAGAAATCAAAGCTATTGTTTCAACTGCAAAAGACTATGGATTCAAGGTAGCGGTACATGCCCATGGTGCGGAAGGAATGAAGAGGGCCATTCGTGCCGGTGTGAATTCAATTGAACACGGTACTTATATGGATGATGAGACCATTGCATTATTCAAACAATATGGCACCTGGTATGTGCCAACTTTAACGGCGGGTGCTGCAGTGGCCGACTCTGCCAAAAAACCGGGTTACTATCCGGATCTCGTGACTCCAAAGGCACTGGAGATTGGTCCGAAGATCAAATCAACTTTAGCGAAAGCCTATAAGGAAGGGGTTAAAATTGCATTTGGTACAGATGCAGGTGTATACAAACATGGCCGTAACTGGCTGGAGTTTGTTTATATGATCGAAGCTGGTATGCCGGCGATGGAAACCATTAAAGCTGCTACTATCCATGCGGCTGACCTGCTGGGAGAAAAAGACAAACTGGGCAGTATCGAAGCTGGCAAGCTGGCGGATATTGTTGCGGTTGATGGTGACCCGCTGAAAGATCCGCAGGTATTTGGGAAAGTGATTTTTGTGATGAAGGATGGTATTGTTTACAAACAATAAGCGGATGACTGCCAGAATATTTTTTCAATTCACGCTGATCCTGCTTTTCAAATCGACTACTGGCCTGGGTCAGGAGAAGGATTATCTGAAGAATATCAGGGAAGCAGGTCAGTTCAACCTTTCTTTACTCAGTAAAACATTCTATAAAGAGGATCTCCGGTTGCCTATCAGCGGCATCAGTATACTTGATTATCGTTTTGACAGTTCCAAGATTGGCTATGTTGACAAAGGTTTTCCGGAAGCAGCTTATTGCCGTGTTGTAGCAGCCACCGGCTGGAATGAAACTTTGCAAAATTATTTTCAAAAAAATATTCAACCAGGTTCTCCTTATTCGTTGTTCATAGTGATCAGGAAATTCTGGATGCAGGAAGGACTGGTTGATGAACTAACGGATAAAAAAGTAGTTCAATCGGAATGGATGTCGAAAAAGAACAGAGGAGGTGTGTGTAAGGCCGGGTTGGATATTTTTATCCGAACGGGTGATCAGTATCAGCCTTTGTTCAAACTGGATGCATCCTTTTTACATACTTACAATTACAGAGCGGGCAGACTGGATGAATGGTTCTTTCTGCCATTTGATTCTGTGGCCAGACGAATCAATGGAATAAACCTGACAGAAACACTTACGGGTAAAAGAAAAATAACGCTACCGGAGATCCAATCATTTTACAGTGAGCGGCAACAACTGCCTGTTTTCAAAGAACCAATCCGGAAAGGAGTATTTCTGCGCTATGAAGATTTCCAAAACAACAAACCCATGGAAACGGTTTTCCGGATCAGCCGGGGCAAACTGACGGATGAGTTGTATACCGGAGAGAAAAAGAATGAGACCATCCTGGCTGAATTCTGGGGGGCCTATGACGGGAAGGATTTATACATCCGTTCGGGCTTCAATATTTTTCAAGCGATCAGGCAACAAAACAGTTTTGAAATATTTGGTGCCAAACATATCAGCAATGTGCATAATGATCCGGCCCCGGGTCAATTGGTAAGGGTGAATGAAATGAATGTGTTCCTGAAAATTTTGCAGATGGATATGGAGACGGGGGAGTTCTACTGACAGATATTTTTTTCACAAAGGGGTGAAAATTTTTCCCGCAAAGAGCGCTAAGGGCGCGAAAAATACAAGGTTCCTCACTGCGTTCGGAATGACATGCTATTGGAAGGGGAAAAGTAAATACAAGATTTCTCGCTTCGCTCGAAATAGTAGAATTGTCCTCTCTGCGAGAACTCTGTGTCCTCTATTCTCTGCGGTGAAAATTTCCCGCAAAGGGCGCTAAGGGCGTAAAAAATACAAGGTTCCTCACTGCCTTCGGAATGACATGCGATTGGAAGGGGTAAAAAAAATACAAGATTTCTCGCTTCGCTCGAAATAGTAGAATTGTCCTCTCTGCGAGAACTCTGTGTCCTCTATTCTCTGCGGTGAAATTTTCTCATAACCCTGCCACCCAAAATAAAAAAGGTCATAAAGAAAAGAGGATTTATCTCTTTGTCTTTATGACCTTAATTTTTTGAAATAATTCCTTACATCTTTCCGCAGTCGGCCGAGGCGCAGGCGTGTCCCTTTTCACCATGGGCATACACATGGGCGCCTTCTTTACAAGCTTCTGTGCAGGTATGATCTTTCATACAGGCTTCACCGCAGGTATGGCCTTCTTCACCATGAGCATAGAGGTGATTACCTTCTTTGCACTGATCAGTACAAACGTGTGCGGCCAGGGTTGCTTTGGGAGTTTCTTTTACCGTGCTCTCGATTTTACCGGGATCATCGGTCTTTGCCTTGTCATCCTTTTTATCGTTGTTACAGGATGCAAACATTAATCCCGCGGCAAGCGCCAGGATTGAAAAAAGTTTTTTCATTACAATCGTTTTTGGGGTTGAATAATGTACATTGAATATACGGAATCTGTCCCGAAACCGATTTAGTCCTTTGCAATTTTTTTATAACTGGTAACCAGTCCCCTGATGAGGGAAGAACTGAAACCCTGGTGTTCCATTTCATTCAGGCCCGCAATCGTGCAGCCCCTGGGTGTGGTGACTTTATCAATTTCCTGCTCTGGATGTGTGCCTTTTTGCAGCAATAACTCTGCTGCGCCTTTTACTGTTTGTGAGGCGATTAGCGTTGCTGTTGCTGAATCAAAACCAATTTCAATACCCCCTTGTATATTGGCACGGATATAACGCATCGCATAGGCTGTACCACAGGCACCCAGTACGGTAGCAGCATCCATCAGTTTTTCATCGATCAGTACTGAACGGCCTAACACATCAAACAATTCCTGTATATAACTGAGCTGCGTTCCTGTTGCACCGGCATGGGAGATACATGTCATGCTTTGTTGTATTGCAATTGCCGTATTGGGCATGGCCCTGATCACGGGTACTGGTTTACCAATGGCTTTTTGCAGATCCGCAATCCAAACACCTGTGATCACAGACACCACAATATGTTTCTTCGGATTGAGCACGGGTTTGATCTGCTGAATCACATCTGCATAATTGTATGGTTTTACAGCTAAAATGATGACTTCAGCCGCCGCTGCTGCTTTTTTATTATCACTGTGCACCATACATCCTCTTTCCGCAAATTTGGCCAGTGCTGCAGGGTTCCTGCGGGTAATGGCCAGTTCAACCGGCCGGCTGAATTCACTTTGTATTAATCCTTCTGCTATAGCGGTGCCCAGGTTACCGCCCCCGATGATCGCAATCTTCTTTGACATATCTGTTCTTTATTAAATACGATAAAGATAAGCATGTTCACGGTAACCGTCTTGTTGAAGCAGTGAACACTGAAAGAACAGAAGCCTGCAACAAGAACTTTTTTCTTGATGAGTGGTCCCTTTTTTTTCAACCTTTCGCATCAATGGCTGTTGAGATAACAAACAATAAACATTATGAAAAAGACATGGATGACTTTCAGCACTGTTTTACTTTTCAGTGCAATTACTATTAGTTCCTGCAACAACAGTGGCGACAAGAAGCCTGCAGAAGACACAACCACCACCACTACAACCACCACTGTAACAACCCAGGAAACAACTCCTCCTGTTGAAGTGGCAAAAGATATTGTGGATATTGCTGCCGGATCTGCCGATCACAGCACACTGGTGGCCGCAGTAAAAGCTGCCGGACTGGTGGAAACCCTCAAAGGTGCAGGTCCTTTCACTGTATTCGCTCCTACCAATGCAGCATTTAATGCATTGCCTGCGGGAACAGTTGACAACCTGTTGAAACCCGAAAACAAAGCTGATCTGACCAATGTACTGACTTACCATGTGGTAGCAGGTACGCTGAAAGCAGCTGATCTGACAAACGGACAGAAACTGAAAACTGTTCAGGGAACTGATTTAACCGTTTCGATCAAGGATGGCAAAGTGATGATTAATGGTGCCAATGTAACAGCCGCCGATCTGATGGCCAGCAATGGTGTAATCCACGTGATTGATGCCGTGGTGCTGCCTAAAAAATGATGTTGATTGTTGGTGTTGATAACGGGGGTGGCTTCTGCCACTCCTTTTTTTTGTAAGAATTGTAATAGCTTCAACAGATGCCGGATCAAGTCCGGCATGACGTATTGCTGGCCCGATTTGCGCTCAAAATAATCGGAGACTCGCTACCGGTTTCCCGTATGTCACCCCAACATTTACCGTTGGGGTCTTTCAATGGATGTTTCTAAAAATACCGCGAAGGAATCAGGAATTCCTTTACATAGTCCTGTACGCCTTCTTCCAAGGTTGTAAAAGCCTGCTGGTATCCGGCAGCTCTTAGTTTCTGCATATCAGCTTCGGTGAAGTATTGGTATTTATCACGGATATCTTCCGGCATATCTATATAATCAATGACAGGATCTAATCCCATGGCGGCAAAGACTGCTTTCTCCAGATCATCAAAACTCCGGGCTTTGCCTGTTCCCAGATTGTATAATCCATTCTGATCACCCTTCCATTCTACATTAGTCATTTGAGAGAATAACCAGATACAAACTGCAGCCACATCTCTTACATAAATAAAATCGCGGAGTTGCTGACCATCATTATAATCAGGGCGATGAGATTTAAATAGTTTAACTCTGCCTGTTTTTCGTATCTGATAATAGCCATGAAAAATCATACTGGCCATCCGGGCTTTGTGGTATTCATTAGGGCCATATACATTGAAGAATTTCAATCCTGCCCAACCAGTGGGCTGACTATTTTGCTGCAATGCCCATTTATCAAATTCATTTTTGGAAACACCATAGGGATTCAAAGGTTGCAATTGCTCCACCAGGGCATGATCATCTTTATATCCCAGTTCACCGGCGCCATAGGTAGCTGCAGAAGAAGCATAGACCAGGGGAATTTGTTTTGAAGAACAATAGTCCCAGATTTTTTTGGAATAGGCTACATTCAGTTCCTCATGCACTGCATAATCAAATTCGGTAGTATCAGTACGGGCACCGAGGTGAAAGACAAAATCAATCGCCGGATTGTTCTGCTGCAGCCAATCAAAGAGTTCCGATCTTTCCACTTTGGATGAAAAAATCTTTGCATCAAAATTGAACCATTTATCCTCCTCACTAAAATCATCCACAATAATAATATCATGGAATCCCAGCTGATTGAGTTGTCCTAACAGATAGCTGCCAATAAAACCGGCTGCCCCGGTGAGTAAAATTTTCTTCTCTGTTTGCATAAACATCTTCTCTAATCAGTTCCATACTTCAGAAAAGGGTCCCCCTCTCCTGTTGCTGTATTTATTTATCTTTTAAATCGAACTCAATGCAGATCCTGCTTCTTCTTTGGACAGAAAGTTTTCAATGGCGGTATCATACTGATCCTGCCACCAGTCGATCGTGCCCCAGAAATCCCGGTCAATGATCATCTCTCCGCTGGTCACCACGCCGATTTCTGTCGCAGTAATTCCGGCAATGGCTTTTTTAAAATCATCCAGTTGATATGGAGAAACAGTTACGATCACCCGGCTTTGTGCCTCGCCAAAGAGGGCTGCATCTTTTCGGATATCGGTGGCCGTTAGTATACCGAAGCCTAATCCACGATGGAAGCCGCTTTCACATAAAGTCACAAACAAACCGCCTTCACTGATATCATGGGCTGATTGAATCAACTTCTTGCTGATCAGTTGGGTGATGGTCTGCTGCAGGTCATATTCTTTGTCCAGCTCAAAATGCGGGGCGGGTGAATAATGCACCCCACAGATTTTTGACAGGTACTGGGAAGAGTTGATATCATCGGGATTCTCCCCGATTAAAAAGATATGATCACCGGCATTTTTAAAGTCGAGTGTCATTTTATTATTCAGGTCTTCCAGTAATCCCACCATCCCGATAGTTGGTGTGGGGAATACCGGACCATCCGGATTCTGGTTATAGAAACTCACATTACCTCCGGTAACCGGGGTATTGAATTTAACACAGGCTTCTCCCATTCCTTTGATCGCATTGACAAACTGGTAATAGACTTCAGGATCATAAGGGTTACCAAAATTCAGGCAGTTGGTCACACCCAGAGGTTCCCCACCGCTGCAAACGATATTACGGGCAGCTTCACTTACAGCCATCATGGCTCCTTTGTAAGGATCCGCAAATACATAACGGCTGTTACAATCTGTGGTCACTGCAATTCCCTTGGGGGTTCCTTTCACCAATACAATGGCCGCATCGGTTGGCGCATTGGTGGAAGTATTATTGGTACCCACCATGCTGTCGTACTGGTTATAGACCCAGCGTTTGGAAGCAATGGATGGTAACTGAATCAGTTTTTCAGCCACCGCTTTGATATCTTCCGGTACCGGAATACTGTTGGCATCAAACTGTTTGATGGCAGCCAGGTAAGCTGGTTCTTTATAATCTCTGTCATATTGCGGTGCACCACCACCAAGTACCAGTTCATGGGCCGGGATGGACGCTTCGAGTTCGCCATGCATATAAAAATTCAGGATGCCATCATCGGTTACTTCACCAATGACAGAACAGGGCAGGTCCCATTTTTCGAAAATGGCACTTACTTCTGCTTCTCTTCCTTTTTCAGCCACCAGTAACATTCTTTCCTGGCTTTCACTGAGGAGGAGTTCCCAGGTCTTCATGTTTTGCTGACGGGTAGGCACTTTATCCAGGTCAATCCGCATTCCTACTTCTCCTTTTGCACTCATTTCTGCCGTTGAGCAAATAATACCGGCGGCACCCATGTCCTGCATGCCAACAACGGCGCCGGTTTGAATTACTTCCAGACAGGCTTCCAGCAATTTCTTTTCCTGGAAGGGATCACCCACTTGTACAGCGGGCAGGTCCTGTGCACTTTCCGCAGTGATATCGGCTGATGCAAAAGAAGCACCGCCAATTCCATCTTTACCCGTCGCACTTCCGACAAACATGACCGGATTACCTTTTCCCAATGCTGTTGCGGAAACCGTTTCACCTGCTTTTACAATACCCACACTCATGGCATTCACGAGCGGGTTGGTATGATAACATTCATCAAAATAAATTTCACCACCAACCGTGGGTACGCCAAAACAGTTACCGTAGTGCCCGATACCATGCACCACACCGGATAATAAATGCTGGGTTTTATCTTCTGCCAGGTTGCCAAAACGCAGCGAATTCAATGATGCGATTGGTCTTGCTCCCATGGTAAAAATATCGCGGTGGATCCCTCCTACTCCGGTTGCTGCACCCTGGAAAGGTTCAATCGCAGAGGGATGGTTATGGGATTCAATTTTAAAAACTACACCAAGACCATCACCGATATCCATCAATCCCGCATTTTCTTCACCGGCTTTCACCAGCATCCTGCCTCCTTCACGGGGCAGTGTTTTCAGCCATTTGATGGAATTTTTATAACTGCAATGTTCGCTCCACATACCACTGAAGGCGCAGAGTTCATTGAAATTGGGTGTTCTTCCGAGTTTGGCTTTGATCAGTTCAAATTCATCAGCAGTGAGGCGAAGTTGTTCGGCGGTCTTGACTGTTATGTCCATGGAGGAGTTGAATTGAGTGGCAAAATTAGGGAATTGGGTATTAGGGATTAGGTATTGGGTATTGGTTATTGGTTATTGGTTATTGGGTTTCCGATAGCTATGAGAGGTTTTGAGGTTTTGGGTATTGCTTGCCCACCGAAGCTTTAGCGAAGGCGGGGAGATTGGGTATTAGTTATTAGTTATTGTGTTTCCGATAGCACAAAGAGTCTGACATTGGAGGAAAATTCCTAATACCTAATTCCCAATACCTAATATCGTTTTCCTAATAATGTCTATTTTGCGCCCCAAACCCCTCTCCCTTGGAGTACCTCCTATTCATTGCTTACCTCGTTTTATTTGCCTGGCTGGTGACAAGGGTGAAATTTTTTAATACCACCGGACTCAGTCATCCCCAGCTGGTGATTATTTTCCTGCTCAAGGTCATGGCCGGGATATTTTATGGGTGGATTGGTTTGTATTATGGCGGACTGGCCCAGATGCAGGATACCTGGGGTTTTCATGCGGAGAGTATATCTGAATACAATCTCCTTTACAGTAACCCGGGGGAATATTTTACCAATCTGTTCCGGGATCCTTATGGTGGTCATTACGGCGGATTTTTCTCGGGGACTGATTCTTACTGGAATGATCTGAAGGGGAATATCCTGATCAAGTTTTTTTCGCTCTTCAATATCTTCAGCTTCGGAAATTATTATGTGAACGTCATCTTCTATTCTTTTATCACCCTATTTGGAGCTTTTGCGATTTACCGGGTGATGAATGATGCTTTTCCGGGGAAGAAGACCACGATTTTGCTGGCCACTTTCCTGGTACCTTCTTTTTTATACTGGACCAGCGGATTGCATAAAGAGGGATTGATCTTTTCCGGGATCAGTTTTATCGTGTATGCCACTTATTTCGGGACCAAGGAAAAGAAATGGGGTTGGAAAAGGATTACCGGACTGGTCATTGGTTTACTGCTCTTACTCGTACTGCGGAATTTTATCCTCATCATTATTTTGCCCGCCATTGTGGCCTGGATTGCTGCCCAGCGCTGGCCAAAAAAGGCGCTGGCCATTTTTGCAGGGGTATATATAGCCGGCGCCATACTTTTTTTTACGGCCAGGTATATCAGTCCTGGTTTGGATTTCCCCCAGGCTGTGGTCAACAAGCAACAGGCTTTTATCCAGCTCAAGGGAGGTAATTCCAGTATACCGATTGAGGAACTGGAGCCGAATGCCATCAGCTTTTTAAAAAATACGCCGCAGGCCATTAACCTTTCTACTATCCGGCCCTATCCCAGTGATGTAAAA
>ERZ795044.4755-NODE-4755-length-11085-cov-5.214415_pt1 | contig 11085 bp, 7 predicted proteins | sample MGYA00375128_ERZ795044 | MGnify/ENA primary metagenome ERZ795044 (study PRJEB30173, sample SAMN05720213) | anaerobic digester metagenome | isolation source: active sludge of municipal wastewater-treating anaerobic digesters | place: USA | collected 2014-12-22 ... | reverse complement strand
GCTGCGCGTGCCAGCCGGTCCGCCATCGTCGCGTCACATCGAGCATCGCATCGCGGGTGCCGATGCGAATCTGTATGTCGCCGCCGCGACGGTGCTCGCCGGGGTGGAGCTCGGCCTGCGCGAGCGGCTCGATCCGGGGCCGCCAGTGACTGGCAACGGCTATGTGGCCGATGGGCCGCGCGAACTGCCGCAGACCTGGTCCGAGGCGATCGACCGCGCTGCAGCGTCCCCTTTCCTGCGCGACGCGCTCGGCGACGCGTTTCTCGATATATTCGTCGCCATCAAGCGCCAGGAGTGCGCCCGCTTTTCAGCGGCAGTCACGGAGCTAGACTATTCATGGTACCTACGCAGCAGCTGAACGAACTGATCCACCTGATCGAGACGGAAGACCGCCACGGCCAGCCGTGGAGCGAGGAGTCGTTTGCGAAGCTCGGCGAACACGTTGCGGCGTTGCAGCCGTTGACGCAGGTGCCCGCGCCGGTCGACGCGCCCGAGGCGATCAGCGGTCGCTGGGAGACGCTGTTCGCGCATTTCGGTGCGCGGCACTCTGCCGGCAAGCCGAAGGTGCACGATTCGAACCTGAAGGTGCACAGCTTCAACCGCTTTCCGCCGAGCCCGATCCGCGTACTGCGGATGTGCCAGGAGATCGACGCGGCCACCGCGGCGTACAACAATGTCGTCGATATCTCCGCGCCGGGGCCGGACGGCAACGCCGTGCACGGCACCTTGATCGTGCATGGTCGCTATCGCGGCGAGGACGCAGATCGGCAGCGCTTCGACGTCGAGTTCCATCGTATCGAGCTGCGGCCGGGCGAAGGCGTCAGCGAAGCCGAGTTCCGCCAGGCCATTGCGTTCGGCCCGGCGGACCCGCTCGTGGCGGAGCTCAAGCCACCGCGCCTGCACTCGAATGTCGTGTATCTCGACGACACCTACCGCATCAACATCGGCAGCCTGGGCGGCCTGTATGTGCTGCGTCGGCTCGCGGAGCCGGCGGTGTCCTGCTGAGCTCGCGATGACCTACTGATTCGACGGTTCGCGCAGCTTGCGCAGCGCCGATTCATCCAGCCGGTAGAACGCGAGGATCAGCATCGCGAGCGCCGCCATGCCGGCCGGGATGTAGGCGATCGACAGCAGCACGGCCTGGCGGACCGGTTCGGTGACTTCGGAAGGTGGCGTCTTCGGATCGAACCCTGCCGCCGAGAGCGCGATGCCAAGCATCAGCGGGCCGAGCGCCGAGGCGAGCTTCTCGACGAAGCTGTACAGCGCCGAGTACATGCCTTCGCGACGCAGGCCGCTGCGGTGGTAGTCCAGCTCCATCGCGTCGGTCAGCATCGACATCGCGAAGATCACGTTGCCGGCGAACGCGATGCCGTTGAAGAAGCCGCGGACAGCGAGCAGCCAGTCCGGCTCGCCGGGGACGGCATACACCCAGGACATCCCGACGAACCCCGTCAGGATCGCGCTCAGCATGTAGGCGCCGCGCTTGCCGATCGCCTTGGAGAGCCGTACCAGAAGCGGCGTGCAGGTCATCACGGCGAGCACCATCGGGCCACCGATCAGCGGCAGCTTGGTCAGCGGCATGTCGATGACTTTCACCAGGAAGAACATCAGGCCGCCGGAGCTCGCGCTGACGCCGATCAGCTGCACGAGCTTGATGGCGAGGATCTGCTGGAACGGCCGGTTGCGCGCAAAGCCCATCACCTGTTCGCGGAACGGCACGCGCTGCTCGCTGCGCGGGTAGTGCGGTGCCTCACGGGTGCCCGCCCAGGCGACCAGCATCGACGTGAGGATCAGGCTGCCTCCCAGTGCGCCGACGGCGGCATGGGCGTCCCAGTCCTTGCCCATGAGCTCCAGCACCACGCCGGCCATCGACTGCGACAGGAATCCGCCCACCGACGCGAACATCACACGCCAGCCGTGGATCGACGAGCGCTCGTGGTAGCCGCGGGTCATTTCCGCCGGCATCGCCATGTAGGGCACGTTGAACAGCGAATAACCGGTCGTGTAGAGGATCAGCGCGGCCAGCACATAGGCGAGGGTCAGGTTGCCTGTGCCCTCGAACGGCACGGTGAACACCCCGACGAAGGAGATGGCCGAGACGATGGCGCCCCAGAACAGCCAGGGGCGGCGGCGACCCTGGGTGGACTGTGTACGGTCGCTCATCCAGCCTGTCAGGGGGTCCGAGACGGCGTCATAGATCTTGGACAGGAACACCAGAAAGCCGGCCGTGGCCGCCGGAATCCCGAGCACGCTGACGAAATAGAACAGCGCCAGCGCGGAAATGCCATTCATCAGGATGGCGACGCCGAACGCGCCGGTCGCCCACATGGCCTTGATGCGGGTCGGCAGCTTGTCGTCGGCCGTGTCGGCGGCAGCGACGGCAACGGTGGCGGCGGTTTGCACGGGCGGTCCTTATTGTTCGATTCGGCCATCCGATTGGCCTTCCCGCAGCATACCCGGTTGCTTGCGAGGGGTCGGGTCCGTAACATCCCCGGCCCTTATGCGTACGCACTATTGTGGACAGGTCAGCGAGCAGCTGATCGGACAAACCGTCACCGTCGCCGGCTGGGTTCACCGCCGTCGCGACCATGGCGGCGTGATCTTCGTCGATCTGCGGGATCGCGAAGGACTGGTGCAGATCGTGTTCGACCCGGACAGCCCTGCGCTGTTCGCGGAAGCCGAAAAGTTGCGCAACGAGTTCGTCGTGCGAGTGACCGGCGTGGTCCGTGCGCGCCCGGCGGGCACCGTCAATGCGAACCTCGCCTCCGGCAAGATCGAAATGCTGGCGCGCGAAGTGGAGCTGCTGAACCGATCCGAGCCGCTGCCGTTCCAGCTCGACGAGAACGTTTCTGAAGAGGTGCGGTTGAAGTACCGCTACCTCGACCTGCGTCGCGACGCGATGAGCGGCAAGCTCCGGCAGCGTCACCGCATCACCCGCGCGATGCGCAACTGGCTCGACGACAACGGGTTCTGCGATATTGAAACGCCGATGCTGACCAAGGCTACGCCCGAAGGCGCGCGCGATTATCTCGTGCCGTCGCGTACTCATGCCGGCAAGTTCTTCGCGCTGCCGCAGTCGCCGCAGATCTTCAAGCAACTGCTGATGGTTGCGGGCTTCGATCGGTACTACCAGATCGTGCGCTGCTTCCGCGACGAAGACCTGCGCGCCGATCGCCAGCCCGACTTCACGCAGCTCGATATCGAGACATCCTTCCTCTCGCAGGAAGACATCATGCAGCTGATGGAAGGGCTGATCCGCCACATCTTCAAGGACGTGGTCGATGTGGCGTTGCCCGCCGCGTTTCCGCGCATGAGCTATGCCGAGGCGATGCGGCGCTACGCATCCGACAAGCCGGATCTGCGCATCGCGCTCGAACTTGTCGATGTCGCGGACCTCGTCGCCGACTGCGAATTCAAGGTTTTCGCAGGCCCGGCGAAGGATCCGGCCGGCCGAGTTGCGGCGCTGCGGGTGCCCGGCGGCGCGGCGATTTCGCGCAAGGAGATCGACGACTACACCGCGTTTGTCGCGCGCTACGGCGCAAAAGGTCTGGCGTACATCAAGGTCAATGAGCGCGCCAAGGGCCGCGAGGGACTGAGCGCGCCGATCCTGAAGTTCCTGAGCGATGCGGCGATCGCTGGGATTCTCGAACGTACCGGCGCCACCGACGGCGACATGATCTTCTTCGGCGCGGACAGCGCGAAGGTGGTCAACGATGCGATCGGTGCGCTGCGCATCAAGGTGGGCCAGGATCGTGGCCTCGTCGAGGCCGGCTGGCGTCCGCTTTGGGTCTACGACTTCCCGATGTTCGAATGGGACGCCGACGATTCTCGCTGGATGGCGATGCATCACCCGTTCACGTCACCGAAGGATCTCGACCCCGAAGCGCTGCGCTCGAACCCGGGCACTGCGATCGCCAAGGCCTACGACATGGTGTTGAACGGCTCCGAGATCGGCGGCGGTTCCGTGCGTATCTTCCGCCAGGACCTGCAGTCGACCGTGTTCGATCTCCTCGGCATCGATGCCGAGGAGGCGCGCCGCAAGTTCGGCTTCCTGCTGGATGCGCTCAAGTATGGCGCCCCGCCGCATGGCGGTATTGCGTTCGGCCTCGACCGGCTCGCCATGCTGATGTCCGGTTCCGACAGCATCCGCGATGTCATTGCGTTCCCGAAGACCCAGACCGCGGCGTGCCCGCTCACGGACGCGCCGACCGAGGTGTCCGAGAAGCAGCTTCGCGAACTGCATATCCGAGTCCGGACCCCTCCGACCGGAACGCCCGCCGCCTGAACGAGTGAATCGCGAGTTCTTCGACGTCGTCGACTCGCCAGGGCAGATCAGCGCGCAGCCTCCGGCTCAGCCAGCAGACAGCCGGTAACGCCGCTGGGCTCGTCATGTGGGCGAGGTCCCGCCCCATCCATTCAAGCTCCCATTCCCGCGCGGCGCGGGCGTCAGGTTCCGACTGCGGCGACAAATGCACCTCCATCGGTCGCCCCCGCCCACGATTGCGCTGCAAGCTGACGTAGCCGTCCAGCGCCAGGCAGTGCACCACCCGATGCACTGCCTGCCGACTCAGATCCAGCAGCCTGGCGATCCTGCTGATCGACACCCAAGGCTCGGCTTGGACGATCTTGACGACCCGCAACTGAGCGTCTGACAGCCCGAATTCACCTAGGGCATTGGTTCGGATGCGGCGCAGCCGCGCGTGTAGACAAAGTAATGCCTCGTACGCCTCGACCGCCGCATGAGCGTGCGCCTCCCTCGCCTCGAGAGCCTGTTTCGCGGCGATGGGGTTGGGGCGGGTGCTGCGTGAGGGGACGGCCATGAGAGGAGCCTACGCTCGCACCTCTTGTCAGCATGCTGACAAAAGGCCCCGGTATCGGTAGTAATGGCGGGCATCATGACTTCCGAAGCACACGCCTTATTCCTCCACGGCCTATGGATGCCCGGTCCGGAATCTCACTGGTTTCGCCGCAGGCTGTCAGCGGAAACAGGGATGGCGACCAGTGTCTTCACGTACCGCACGACGGTCGAGCCGCTAGAAACCGTGATTGAGCGGCTGCGCGATACCATTTCGCGGCTCCACGCCTCACAGGTGCATCTGATCGGTCACAGTCTCGGTGGCGTCGTGCTGTTGAAGTTGTTCGATTCGCCCGAGGGGTCATCGCTGCCGCCCGGGAGGGTCGTCTTGCTCGGGGCGCCGGTGTGCGGCAGTTGCGCGGCACGGCGCTTTCAGTCGATGGGTCTGGGTCGCCTGATGTTGGGCGGTCGGGTCGCGGATGAATTGCTGCCTGAGCGCGAGCCGGTCTGGCGCGCCACGCGAGAATTGGGGGTCATCGCGGGAACCCGGCCACTGGGTTTAGGCCGCCTCTTCGCGCGCTTTGATGAACCGAACGATGGAACGGTCTCGTTGCGCGAAACAGAGATCGCAGGTGCGGCCGATCGTATCGTTCTGCCAGTCAGCCACATGGGGATGCTGATGTCGTCGCGCGTCGCGCGTGAGACGGGACAGTTCCTGACCAATGCGCACTTCGGGCTCTGAACGAATGACGATCTCGCGTCGAACCCGGTGGTGGATTGCGGGCATTGCGGCGCTCATCGCTGTCTACGCCGCGGGCGGCTTCTGGCTTGCACCTCGCCTTGCGGAGGGCGCGTTCCGGACGTTCGTCAGCGAACGACTGGGTCTGGTACCGGACATGGCGTCACTCACGTTCAATCCATTCAAGCTCTCAGCGATTGCGAGCGGTATCGGGATTCGTGAGCGCGCAGGCGCTCCGCTGGTGAAGTTGGCGCGCGTTGAGATGGATCTGTCGCTCGCGTCGCTTTGGCGGCGCGGTGTGGTGATCGACCGGCTGGTGATCGACCAACCGGAGATTTCCGCCGTCCTGCGCCGAGATGGCTCCCTGAATCTGTCCGCACTCGCGCCGCCCAAGTCGTCAGAGGATCGTGCTACGGCGTCGCGCGACGTTGCGCTCCCGGCCGTATGGCTTGGTGAATTCACCGTGAGCGGCGGCAGTGCTTCGTTCAACGATCAGCGACGCGCCATCCCGCTGCACGCACGATTCACGCCGATCAATATTTCACTGCGTGATTTCAGCACGACACCGGACGGCGACAACCGCTATCGCATCGCCGCGCAGTCGACTTCGGGAGAGCGGCTCGATTGGATCGGTCGATTCGCCGTGAAGCCGTTCGCCGCGCAGGGGGACTTCGAACTCGCCGGGCTGAGTGCCGAGACTATCCAGCGATACGTCGGTGAGTTGCTGCCATTTGAGATTTCGCGCGGGCAGCTGCAGGTGCAGCTCAGCTACGACGTGGCTCTTCCGTCCTCGGGACTCGTTGCGACCGCGAAGGTGCGCGCTCTGAATGCCGCCAACCTCGGTATCCGCATCCGCGGCGAGCAGACGGAGGATCTGCAGCTCGGTGGTTTGGCGATCCGCGACGCCCACTTTGACCTAAGCGCGCGCCGCGTCGATCTGGGGCGCGTCTCGGTGCAGCGGCTCGTGCTGAATGCCATACGCGACGACAACGGCATCAATCTCGTGCGGCTGCTTCCGCCGTCCGAGGATGCGCCGCCGTCCGCGCCCGCGGCGCCCGAGGCGACCACCGCGCCAACGCGTCCGTGGACTGTCGCGCTGCCGTCCCTCGCGCTGACGGATTCGCGCGTTCAGCTCGAAGATCGAGGTCCGGCCGAGCCGGTCAAGATCGCATTGAATGCCTTGACGATCACGGCGCGTGGCTATGATTCGGCGAAGCCAGACCAACCCGTGTCGCTGAGCCTCGCCGCAGCGCTCGATCCGGGTGGCGAATTGCTGCTGCGCGGCAATATCGTCGGGCAGCCGCTCGCAGCGACCGGCGAAGTGGATCTGAGTCGTCTGGATCTGCTGGCCTTCGAGCCCTATGTCGCGGGTCTCGCCCGGCTCGATGTGCGTTCGGGTGCGCTCGGCGCTCAGGGCCGCTTCAGGTACGCGAGCGATCCTGCGCGATTCGAATTCGACGGAAATGCCAGCATCGACGGGCTGCATACCGCCGATCGTGATCGGCAGCGCGATCTGATCAAGTGGCGGAGTCTTGCGCTGCGGGATATCCGTTATCGCTCGGATCCCGGCACGCTCTCAGTCTCCACAGTGATCGCTGATGCCCCCTACGTCGACCTCGTCATCACTCCCGAGGGAAGAACGAACATTGCCAGTGTGCTCAGTGCAGGCGCCGCGCCGCCTGAGGCGGTATCGGTGGAGGGGCCGGCGGCGCCGGCGAAGCGGTGGCTGGCCGTCGACATCACCCGCGTCAACGTGCGTAACGGCTCCGCAAACTTCGTGGACCTCTCGATCCGACCGAATTTCGGTACCGGCATCCAGACGCTCTCAGGCACCATCACCGGGTTGTCCTCACGCCCGGACTCGCGTGCGAAGGTTGCGCTCGAAGGCGCCGTCGACAAATACGCCCCGGTCAAGATCGGCGGCGAGGTCAATTATCTCGCGGCGCGTTCTTTCACGGATCTGCAGGCGAACTTCCGCAACATGGAACTTGCTGCGCTGAATCCGTATTCGGGCAAGTTTGCGGGCTACCGCATCGAGCAGGGCAAGCTCTCCGTGGATCTCAAGTACCGGATCGTCGACCGCAAGCTGGACGCGAAACACAAGATCCTGCTGACACAGCTGCAACTGGGTGAGCGCGTCGAGAGCAAGGATGCGGTCAGCTTGCCGCTGAAACTCGCCATCGCGCTGCTGAAGGATCGGGACGGCAACATCGATCTGGATCTCCCGATCACCGGCGATCTCGATGATCCGAAGTTTCGCGTCGGCCCGATTGTCTGGAAGATGGTCGTGAACCTGTTCACCAAGATCGTAACGTCGCCGTTCACGTTGCTGGGTAGCTTGTTCGGCGGCGGCGAGGAGATGAAGTTCGTCGAATTCCGCCCGGGTGAGGCGATCCTCGATGCCGCGATGCTCGAGCGGCTCGCCGGCGTGCGCAAGGCGCTGGCGTCGCGGCCGCAACTGCAGGTCGAACTGCCGATCGCCACGAACCGCGAGCTCGATCGCGCCGCGCTGGTCGAGGTGGCCTGGCGTCGCGATCGTGATGCGCTCGCGCCCGAGGCAAAGCGCGCCGACCGCAGCGCGTGGCTGAAGTTGTTGAGCGCCCGCTATGCGAGCGCGACGGGCCAGAAGCCGGCGGTGCTGCTCGAGCCGCTGGCCGCGGTGGACCCCGCCACGGGCGTGAAGCCGACGCGCGAGGAACTGCGCGAGCGGTCGATTGCCGCGCTCGAATCCGCGCTGCGCGCGCGCATCGTCGTGCCGGACGCCGAACTCAACGCGCTCGGGCAGGCGAGGGCGCGTGCCGTTCAGGATGCACTGCTGGAGTCCGGAGAAATCGATCCACTGCGCGTGTTCGTGACCGCGCCGGTCGAGGCCGCTGCGGACGAGCAGGGCGTGCGGCTCGAGATCGCATTGAACGCAACCTAGTTGCGTGCCTACTAGAACCCGCCGTAGCCGGCGAGCACCGTCACGCCGAGTACGAAGAAGATCGCTGCCGCGATGCCGTGCACGAGCTTCATAGGCAGCTTGCGCGCGGCGACCTCACCGAGCAGCACCGCCGGCACGTTGGCCAGCATCATGCCGAGGGTCGTGCCGGCCACGACCATCGTCAGCGAGCTGTACTTTGCCGCGAGCGCAATCGTCGCGATCTGCGTCTTGTCGCCCATCTCGAGCAGGAAAAACGCGATCACCGTTGCGCCGAAGATGCCGAAGCGCGGCGGCTTGGGTTCCGTCTCCTCGTCCAGCTTGTCCGGGATCAGCGTCCAGATCGCCATCGCGATGAACGAGACGCCCAGCACCCAACGCATGATCACCGGACCGATCGTCGCGGAGATCCAGGCGCCGACGGCACCGGCCAGCGCATGATTCGCGAGCGTCGCCACCAGGATGCCGAGGATGATCGGCACCGGCTTGCGGTACTTCGCCGCGAGCACGAGGGCCAGCAGTTGAGTCTTGTCGCCGATTTCGGCCAGGGCCACGATTCCAGTCGAGATCAGCAGAGCTTCCAATTCATTAGCCTTTGTCGTCTTTCAGCAGCGCGCGCAGATGATACAGGGCGTCGAGCGCGGCTCGCGGCGTGAGCTGATCCGGGTCGAGCGCCGCGACTGCCTCGCGGACCTTCGCCGCGATCGGATCAGGGGCTGTCGCCGCGAATAACGGCAGTTCCCCCTGCGGACTCGGCACGCGCGCGGCCGGCGCTGCGCCCGATTGACCCGCCTCGAGCCGCTCGAGATGCCGCTTCGCCTGCGTGATCACCTCGCGCGGCACGCCCGCGAGCTGCGCAACCGCGAGGCCGTAGCTGCGATTCGCCGGCCCCGGCTTCACCGCATGCAGGAACACGATGCCATCGCCATGCTCTGTCGCATCGAGATGCACGTTGCGCACGCCTTCCGTGTCATCGGCCATCGACGTCAGCTCGAAGTAATGCGTCGCGAACAGCGTGAACGCGCGTACCTTCGTCGCGATGTGCCGCGCCGTCGCCCAGGCGAGGGCGAGACCGTCGTAAGTGCTCGTGCCGCGGCCGATCTCGTCCATCAGGATCAGGCTGCGTTCCGTCGCGTTGTTCAGGATGTTTGCGGTTTCAGTCATCTCGACCATGAAGGTGGAGCGGCCACCGGTCAGGTCATCCGCCGCGCCGATGCGCGTGAAGATGCGATCCAGCGGGCCCAGCACCGCGCGCTCCGCCGGCACATGACTGCCGATGTGCGCGAGGATCGCGATCAGCGCCGTCTGGCGCATGTAGGTGGATTTGCCGCCCATGTTCGGGCCCGTGATGATCAGCATCCGCTCGCTTGCATCGAGCATCAGATCGTTCGGCACGAATGGCGATTCACTGTGCCGTTCGACCACCGGGTGACGCCCGCCAGTGATCGCGATGACGGAGTCCGTGACGAGCTCCGGCGCGGACCAGTTCAGCGTGAGCGCACGCTCCGCGAGCGCCGCGAGCGCATCGACGTCCGCGACCGCCGTCGCCGTCTGCTGCAGTCCGCCGAGCCGGTCGATCAGCTGCTGCAGCAGTTCGTCGTACAGCTGCTTCTCGCGCGCCAGTGATTTGTCGCGCGCGCCGAGCACCTTGTCCTCGAAGCTCTTCAGCTCCGGCGTGATGAAACGCTCCGCGTTCTTGACCGTCTGCCGCCGCAGGTAATCCGCCGGAACGCGATCCGCCTGGCTGCGCGCGATCTCGATGAAGAAACCCTGCACGCGGTTGTAGCCGAGCTTCAGTGACGGGATGCCGCTGCGCTCGCGCTCGCGTGCTTCGAGCTCCACCAGATACTCGTCGGTGTTCGTCGAGATCTTCCGCAGCTCGTCGAGCTCCGCATCCCAGCCGGTGGCGATGACGCCGCCATCGCGCACGACGGCCGAGGGCTCAGCCGCGATCGCGCGCTCGAGCAGCGCATGAACCTCGCCATGCTCACCGATGTCCGCGCCGAGCGTCGCCAGCAGCGGCGAATCGATCGGCGCGAGCGCCGCGCGCAGCGCCGGCAGCGCTGCGATCGACGCGCGCAGGCCCGTCAGGTCCCGCGGCCGCGCACTGCGCAGCGCGACGCGCGCGAGGATGCGCTCGATATCGCCGATGTTGCCGAGCGCCTCGCGCAGCAGTTCATAGCGCCGCGAATCGAGCAGCGCGCCGATCGCGTGATACCGACCGCGCAGCAGCGCCTGATCCGTCAGTGGCCGCCCGACCCAGCGGCGCAGCGCGCGCGAACCCATCGGCGTCGCTGCGACGTCCAGCAGATCGATCAGGTGCGTGTCGAGCTCCAGGTTGCGGCGCGTCGCCGCATCGATCTGCAGCGCGTCGTCACGCTCTTCCACGCGGATCGCGCGGATGTGCGGCAGCGCGGATTTCTGCGTATCGCGCACGTACTGCAGCAGCGCGCCGGCCGCCGAAATCGCGAGCGGCAGCACGTCCGCGCCATAGCCGGCGAGATCCAGCGTGCCGAGCTGATCCGTCAGCGCGCGCGAGGCCGACGACAGCTCGAAGTGCCAGGGCGGGCGGTGCCGCGCTGCCGGCAGTGCGCCCACCGTCGACTCGAATCCTTCCGGCACCAGCAGCTC
>ERZ795044.4754-NODE-4754-length-11085-cov-5.337534_pt1 | contig 11085 bp, 12 predicted proteins | sample MGYA00375128_ERZ795044 | MGnify/ENA primary metagenome ERZ795044 (study PRJEB30173, sample SAMN05720213) | anaerobic digester metagenome | isolation source: active sludge of municipal wastewater-treating anaerobic digesters | place: USA | collected 2014-12-22 ... | reverse complement strand
GTGGCGCGTCGATCAGCAATCCAATCGCCACAGCGGGAATAAAACGGCCGATCGGAGCGCGTGATGACGCGTATCTCCCCAGCAATGCGGAACAGGCCTACCCACGGCGCTGACCCAAGCGCCCCGTTCCATCGTTCGGGGAGGGACGACAGCATCCCGCAGGGCAAGCGCGCCCCTGCGAACAATAGCGTGCGACCTTGACGTATTCTCGACCTTCTATTATTTAACCGACGGGTTGATAACCAATGAGTTGAATACAAATGACTGCGGACCGCCTATCGACAACTCTCTCCGCCCTCGCCGATCCGACACGCCGCGGAATCCTCGCACGCCTCGCAACCGGCGACGCGACCGTGAGCGAACTCGCCGAGCCCTACGACATGAGCCTCGCCGCTGTGTCGAAACACCTGAAGGTGCTCGAAAGCGCAGGCCTCGTCTCGCGGGGCAGGGAAGCACAATGGCGACCCGTGCATCTCGAAGCCGCCCCCCTGCAGGCCGTCACCGAATGGCTCGAAGGCTACCGCCGCTTCTGGGGGCGCAGCCTCGACAGCCTCGCCGATTACCTCAAGAGGATGGATGCGCCGCGCGCACCCGCAAAATCGAAACGCAAGCGTCACAAGTGAATCGCAAGCCACGCAGAAAGCCTGAGCCCTTGAGCAAGATAACGGTCGACACCAGTTCTGCGGATGAAGCGACAATCGTCATGTCGCGAATGTTTGACGCCCCGATTGAAAAGGTCTGGGAGTGTTTCACGAAGGCCGAACACGTGAAGCACTGGTTCGGCGGCAAGGGCTTCTCCGCGCCAGTCTGCGAGATGGATGTCCGCGTCGGCGGCATCTGGAAGCACGTCATGCGCACGCCCGAGGGGACGGACTATCCGCTCGAATACGTCTATATCGAAGTAAAGAAGCCGACGCGCCTCGTCTGGCAACCGACCAATCACGGCAAGAGCAGCGACGGTCCGCCCACCAACCGCACCGAAGTCACACTGGAAGACCATGGCGACCGGACGAAATGGAGCATGGTCGCAATCTTCGCCTCGATGGAAGGGCGTGAGATGGCCATTCGCATGGGCTACACCAACACGCTCGCCCAAGGCTGCGAGAAGTTCAACGATCTGGTGAAGACATTCTAGCGCGGCGACATGTGATGGCTGGCCTGTCCTCCTTCATCTCCCTCAGCATCGACGGTTGCTACGCCGATGCGAATGGCGAGATGAGCTGGGCGCACAACCAGGATCCCGAGCAGGCCGAATTCACGCGCGGCAACGCGCAGGGCGGCGCGCGCCTTCTCTTCGGACGCACGACCTATGACATGATGGCGTCTTTCTGGCCCAAGCCCGCTGCCGCCCAGATGATGCATGAGGTCGCGAAAGCCATGAACGAGGCGCCTAAGCTCGTTTTTTCGCGCACGCTGACGTCCGCCGACTGGCAGAACACGACGGTGAAATCTGATCTTATTCACGAGGTAAAAAAGCTGAAAGCCGACGGTGGAACCGACATCGCAATACTCGGCTCCGGCAGCATTGTCGCCCAGCTGATCGACGTCGGCCTGCTCGATGAACTTCAGGTGATGCTAGTCCCCATCAGCCTCGGCGGCGGAAAGCGCCTGTTCGACCGCGTTCGCCGCCGCATTGGCTGGAAAGCCATTGAGACCCGCAGCTTCAAGGCCACTGGCAATACCTTCATCCGCTATCAGCCGACGTGACAATGTCGGGCGTCGTCACTATGTCTCGGCTCACCTGAATCGGGACGTACACAATGGCGACATGCGCATTCTTGGGCCTTGGCGTGATGGGCGGCCCCATGGCCCGGCATCTCTCGCAGAAGGGCCACGACGTCACCGTCTGGAACCGCACCGCAGCGAAAGCTGCGGCTTGGGTAAACACGCTCGGCAAGGGCAAGGCCGCCGCTAGCGCTCGCGAAGCCGTCCAGAATGCCGATTTCGTCTTCATGTGCCTGGGCGACGATCCCGACGTTGAGGCTGTCTGCTCCGATATCGACTCCGACCTGAAGCGCGGATCGATCCTGATCGATCACACCACCGGCTCCGCCGCTCTCGCCCGCAAGCTCTACGAGCAGCGTCGCGCGCGCGCCGGCCAGTTTCTCGATGCTCCTGTCTCCGGCGGACAAGCCGGGGCAGAGAACGGCCAGCTCACCGTCATGGTCGGGGGCGATCCCGAAGCCTTCGCGCTGGCAGAACCTGTGATGCGCGCCTACTCGAAACAGATCACGCTCATCGGCCCTACCGGGCAGGGCCAGCTAGCCAAGTCAGTGAACCAGATCTGCATCGCCGGCGTGGTGCAAGGCGTCGCCGAAGGGCTTCACTTCGCGCGCGCCAACGGGCTCGACGAAGCAAAAGTGATCGAAGCCATCTCCGCCGGGGCCGCCCAGAGCTGGCAGATGCAGAACCGCTGGAAAAGCATGGTGGAAGGCAGGTTCGATTTCGGCTTCGCGGTCGACTGGATGCGCAAGGACCTGCGCATCGCCCTCGACGCCGCCCGCACCGCCGGCGCCTCCACTCCGCTCACCGCGCTCGTCGATCAGTTCTACGCCGACATCCAAGCGGAAGGTCACGGCCGTTGGGACACGTCGAGCCTGATTTCGCGCCTCAACAGGAAGTAACCGGTGCCTGTCTTCCTGCACAATTTCGAACACGAGCTGGAAGAGAAGTTCGTCACCGCCGGCGGTCCGGGCGGGCAGAACGTCAACAAGGTCGCGACCGCCGTACAGATCCGCTGGAATGTCAAGAAGAGTCACGCCTTCGACGACGAACAGAAATGGATGATCCGCCGCGCGCTCGCCAACCGTATCAACGAGGAGGGCGAACTCGTCCTCTTCATCCAGACCCACCGCTCCCAGGTCCGCAACCGGGAAGAAGGGCGCGAGCGGCTGGTCGAGCTGATCGAGAAGGCGCTGGTCAAGCCGAAGAAACGCCTCAAGACCAAGCCTAGCCGCGCCCAAAAGGAAAGGCGCCTCGAAGGCAAGGCGATACGCTCCACAATCAAACGCAATCGCACCCGGATCGATCACGACTGAGCCAGGGCAGACCCTGATCATCTTCCGCGCACGTCCTGAAACACAACCAAGGGTTGCGGGAAGGTCGGGAGAGATCGGTGGCGGAAATTCCGACGACGAGATCGTATGTCCCGGATTTGGAAAGCGGAAAGGTTGCGGTTTTTCCTGCGTCATGCCGAGCTGATGAACGGTCGCGTCGCCGGGGCCCGCCTTGCCCGGCGAGGGGATGCCGAGGCGCTAGCAGGCCTTCTAGCGCACGAACGCACCGGGCCGCGAATCTCCACCCTGCCTAACCTGATCAACTGCGAAACCATGACGGGTTTCATCGACGATCATCTGATGCATCGCTTGTCGCGATGGCATCCTATTCGTGCCGTCCAACACGGTCGGCGAGGCGACTGCCTATTTCGACGTCCAGCTATGGCCGCAATGGTCGATCGCCATATTCGGCGGCGCCGTTAAGGCTGAGCGGCAGGGCCGCGGCTTTGGCGGTGCGTGCGGTCTGGCGGCACTGGCGTGGTGCTTCGACCAGCTCGCCGTCGCCCGCATCTGCGAGACCACGGCGCGTGATAATGATCGACCGATACGCCTGTTATCGCGCCTCGGCTTCGTCCAGATAGGCGAGGTCATCGCCGTGAAGCCGGACGGCGCCAGGCGCCCTTCGCTCTACTGGGAGCTGGAGCGCGAAGCCCGGGATGCGCTGCGTTCTGTCCGGCGTACTGGCTAATGCGATCGTCGAAAGTGTGACGGTTCGGTTGCCGTGAATCTTAAACCGCACGGGGCATAATAGTAACAGTCAGCCATTCCGGGTCCCCATGTCAGCTTCCGTTAACCAGCCGCCCGCCAAGGCCGCCGCTGCAGCCCATGTTAAGCCGCGTGAAACGGTCAAGAAGCGCGTGACGGCGCAGGTCCGCCGCGACATGCTCATTTTCACGGGCTTCATCGCGGCAGGCTTCATTCTATCGGTGAACCTCGACGTGGTCGGCTCGCTCTATGCCGTGGGCGCCGAGTATCAGGATCTTGAGCTTTCGAAGCTGTTCGGCACGATCATCTTCACCTGCGCGGGCCTGACGCTCTATGTAATGACCCGTTACAGCTCCCACATCCGCGAGCTGCGCACGCGCCTTCAGACGGAGGAACGCGCCCGCCGCGTCGCCATGCATGATCCGCTAACCGGCCTGCCGAACCGGCGCCACTTGAAGGGCGTGCTCAACTGGCTGCTCAGCGGCAATGATGGCGCGCGCAAGCTTGGCGTCGTTATGCTCAACCTCGATCGTTTCAAGTCGTTCAACGATGCGAACGGTCGCGTGGTCGGCGATGAAGTGCTGCTGAACATCGGCAAGATCCTCAACCTGCGCGCCGGTGTGGACGGCTTTGTCGCGCGTCTCGAGACCGATGAATTCGTCGTGCTGTTGCCCGAGCAGGGCGAGGAAGAGCTGATGGATTGGCTCTCGGCCGTCCTGACCGCGATCGAAGTTCCCATGGTCGTTGGCAAATCAACCGTCAGTGTCAGCGCCACCGCCGGCGCGGCTATTGGCCTTGCGGATGGCCGCGACGCGGAAACGCTGCTCCATCGCGCCAGCCTCGCGCTACGCCGCGCGAAAGACACCAGCCGCGGCTGGTTCGCGTTCTTCAAAACCGGCATGGACGAGCTGGTGCGTCAGCGCGCCCTGTTCGAAAATGATCTCTGGAACGCCGTCCGCAATGACGAGATCGCGCCGTACTACCAGCCTCTTGTCAGCCTCGAAGACGGCAAGGTGCGTGGCTACGAAATTCTCGCGCGCTGGGCCCATGGAACGCGGGGACCAATTCCGCCGGACCAGTTCATCCCCACGGCTGAGGCCAGTGGCGCAATTGGCGAGCTGACATTCAACCTCCTGCGCCGCGCCTGCCGCGAGGCGTCTGCCGCTGAAGGCGCCCCGCACCTGTCGCTCAACCTTTCGCCGGTTCAGCTTCACGATGAAGCGCTTGCGCAGAAGGTGCTGAAGATTCTCGACGAAGCGAATTTCCCACCGTCGCGCCTGGAGGTCGAGTTGACCGAAGCGGCTCTGGTATCGGACCTGGATGCGGCGCGCGATATCCTGCACGCCCTGCGCGACAAGGGCGTGCGCGTTGCGCTTGACAATTTTGGCGCTGGCCATGCCAGCCTGCTGCAGTTGCGGAAACTGCCGTTCGACAAGCTGAAGATCGATCGCTCCTTCGTGCGCCGCATGATCGAGGACAAGGAATCGGCGACGCTGGTTCGCACCATCATATCGCTGGCGAAGAACCTTGACTTGGTCGTTGTCGCGGAAGGCGTCGAGACGGCGGAGCAAGCGAAGGCCCTTGCCGCGCTGGGGTGCGACATGGGGCAGGGTTTCCACTTTGGCCGTGCGTCTCAGTCAATTGGACCGCGCAAGCCAGGCGCTGAGGCACGGCAGCGTAAATCCGCTGCGTCGCGTACGCCGGATGTTGCCGAACAGCCGGCTGCGCAGCAACCCGAAGCGCTGACGCCGCTCGTCGACTGAACGTCGCTACATTCTGAGCCCGATTTCCTTCAGGCGAATCTCAAGAAAGTCCTGTGACTTGAGCGGTTCGGGATAGCGGTCGGGCCGTTCAGAAGAGATGCAGGACGGCAGTGTCTTGATCTCATAGTCCGGATTGAAGTGCAGGAAGAACGGCGTCGAATAGCGCGGGAAGCGTGAACGCTCGGGCTTCGGATTGACGACGCGATGGGTCGTCGACGGCAGCACGTGATTCGTCAGGCGCTGCAGCATATCGCCGACGTTCACCACCAGAGAACCTGCGGGCGGGTTTACGCCCAGCCACTGACCGTTGCGGTGGAGGACTTCCAACCCGCCTTCTTCCGCCCCCAGCAGCAGCGTGATGACGTTGATGTCCTCATGCGCGCCAGCCCGGACCGAACCCTCCGGCGGCGGCTCGACCTGCGGGGGATAGTGCAGCAGGCGAAGGATCGAGTTTCCTTCGGTTACTGCATCTTCAAAGAAGCGCGACTGAAGTTTCAGGTGCATCGCGATGGCCGACAGGATGTCGAGGCCGAACGCATCCAGCGCCTCAAACATGGCGGTGGTGTCTTCCTTCCAGCCGGGAACTTCGGAGACGTAAAGGTTTTTGGCCATGATGTCGGAGAACCTGTGCTCCTCGGGCAGTTCGCGCCCGACATGCCAGAATTCCTTGAGATCCTTCGCCTTCGCGCCCTTGGCTACTTCAGTCGCGAACGGTGTATAGGCGCGCTGGCCGCCGCCGCCGGGTATGAAGTAGTCGCGCTTGGTCGCGTCGGGCAGGGCGAAGAATTTCTTCCCGGCATCGACGCCGCAGTCTATCACGCTCTGGTCGATGGGGTGGTCGCTGACCACGGCAAAGCCCGTCTCGCGAAAGCTTGCGCCAATGCGTTCCGCGAACGCCTTCGGATCGCGCTTCCAGAGCGTGTAGGAGATCGGCTCGAAGAGGCTGGTCGTCGTGGTCATCTGGGCCTCATGGTTCCATAGGCAGGCTGGCGCTGGCAGGGCCGCCCGGCTACATTCCTAGTATATAGCGAGTGAAACAGAAGCCTATGACCGCTGGCGTTCATAAAGTCGCAACCCGCCGGAAGGCCTGCAGCTGATGGCGCAGCATTTCGTGCTGCGCATGCGGCGCGAGCTGTCGGGCGAGATCGAACAACCTGTGTGGCCGGCCGGCGTCACCTGCCGGACGTTGGGGCCCAGGCCGGACAAGCGTGACGCCAAGGCCGCGCATTCCGTTCTTGAGGCAGGGTTCTGGGAAGGCGGCGGGGGCGCGCCGATATTCCGCAAATGGTGGCCGCAGCTGCGCAAGGACGCCGAATTCGATCCGGCGCTGGTCTTTCTTGCTGTCCACGGCAAGGAGGTGATCGGCATGGCGCAATGCTGGACGTCGGATTTCATCAAGGATGTGGCCGTGCATCCGCGCGCGCGGAGGCGCGGCATCGGTCGCGCACTTGTGCTGACGGCGTTTCAGGCGTTCGCGAAGCGCGGCGCCGCCCATGTCCATCTTAAGGTGCGCGACGGGAACGCGAACGCGTTTCGTCTCTATCGTGATCTGGGCATGACGATCATCTCGCGTGAAGTCGACTAGAGTCGTGAATCCGCGTTTATGTTGGTGTACTGATGATTCAACTTTGTGAATCAAAGTAAACACAAATAATTCCGACGAATACTGTCGAAAATTTGCAGTATTAACTACGCTGCAAGTCTTCTCCGCTTGAATGACATCAAGCCGCTGATGCGGCGGTGGGTGGAAGCGAAGTCGACGTCCGCAAGAGACAGAGACAAGCTTCCCAGAATATAAAGGGATGCCAGAATGGCGTATGCAGATATCCGGATCGAAGCGCCCGAAGCTCTTCTTTCGAAGAACGCTTCGGCCGACGAGCTCTATCGCATTGGCCTAATCTATTCCGAAGGCATGGATGTCACCGTTGATCTGGTGCAGGCGCACAAATGGTTCAACCTCGCGGCGACGCGCGGCCATCGTGATGCGAAACTCTGCCGCCAGGAAATGGCCGAGATGATGTCGCAAGCCGAAGTGATCAAGGCCCAGAAGGCTGCGCGCGAGTGGATGAAGAAAGCCAACTAGGCCTTTCTCACTTCAGTTCTCCACCAGCGGCCACGATCGTCCGTTCCACCAGGATGTCCGTTGAGCTGACGAGCTCGCCTTCGATATCGTCTTCCGTCAGCACGAGCGGAACTTCCGTGCAACCTGCGATGATCACTTCGGCGCCTTGCGCCTCGAGCCTCTTCGCGAGCGTCACCATGGAGCGGCGCACGGTATCTCCCGTGTCGCCAGATTTGATCCGGTAGATAAGCTCCATCATCGTGCGTTGCGAGTCCGCATTCAGCAGAACCGGCTCGACGCCACGCTTTTTCAATCCATCCTGATAAAGTCTTGCCGCAAGGCAGGCATCGACCGCCAGAACGCCGGCGCGCTCGGCGCCCATTTCGGCCACGACGGCGATTGTCTCTTCGATCATGTTTATGAACGGCACGGTAATGGCCGCGCGGATCTCGGCTTCTTGCGCGTGAGCGGTATTGCACGCCATCACGATGAAATCCGCGCCAGCCGTCTGCAGTCCGCGGGCGGCTGCGGCCAGCGCTGGGCCGGGCGGCGGGCCTTTGCCTTCAGCGAACAGGTTGCGATCTGGAATCTTCGTGTTGTTGTCGATGATGAGACGCAGATGATCTTGATCGCGTACGGCCCTGGTTTTCCTCAGGATTCGTTCGAAGAAATCGAGCGTGGCTGCTGGGCCCAGGCCGCCGATCACGCCAACGGTTTTTGTCTCGCTCATGATTGCAGCACGCCCTGATATGCGAATAGCGAAGGCGCGCCGCCCGTATGCAAGAATAGGATCTTCGAGTCCTGCTTGAAGTGTTTGCGACGAATGAGGCCGATCAGACCGGCCGCCGCCTTCCCAGTATAAACTGGATCGAGCAGAACGCCTTCAAGTCTTGCGAACAGGCGAACAGCTTCGATCATCTCGTCCGTCGGCATTGAATAGCCGGGGCCGACCCATTCATCGAGGGCGACAACGCTATCGCGTACGGGCGCCGGCAGTCCGGCGAAAGCTGCGGCTTCGATTGCGAGCTTGTGGACATTGCCTTCCTGCTCGGCGCGCGGGCGACGAACATTGATGCCGGTCAGCGGCACGCCCGCATTCGCGGCGTTGAAGCCGACGAGAAGCCCGCTGTGCGTGCCGGCGCTGCCGGAAGCGACGACGAACTCGTCGAATGCAACGCCCATGTCGAGCGACTGTGCAAGAATTTCACGCGCGCAGACGACATAACCCATCGCGCCAAGCGCGTTCGATCCGCCGCCGGGAATGACATAGCCTTTGCGGCCTTCCGACTTCAGTTTCTCCGCTTCGGCATTCATCGCTCCGGCAAGATCGGTTCCGCCGTCGACGACGGTGATGGATTCCGCGCCAAGAAGACTAAACAGGAAGTTGTTTCCGCTCGCTTCTTTCCGATAGCTGCCGGCCACACGTTGTTCCAGCACGAGGCGGCATTTGAGACCTTCGTGCGCGGCGGCGGCAAGTGTCAGGCGGCAATGGTTCGATTGCACGGCGCCGACAGTGATCAGCGTATCGGCGCCTTGGCGCAGCGCTTCGGCGACGAGGAGTTCCAGCTTGCGCGTTTTGTTGCCGCCGCCCGCCAGCCCGGTGAGATCGTCGCGTTTGATCCAGATTTCCGGGCCGCCGAGATGCTGCGACAGCTTCTCAAGCCTTTGGATCGGCGTGGAATTTGGCGTGTAGCGGCGGCGGGGCAGGGCTTCGATTTTCATGGCCTAGCAATAGGCCGTAGGGCGTCGCGGGAAAAGCCCTAGAACCGCGCGACGTCGTAGAAGAGCGAGAAGTCGATCGGCAGGGCGTCGCGGACGAACTGTTTCACGAACAGGTTCTCGTCGGCGATCACCTTGCGGCTGACATAGATGACGTCGAAGCGGTGCAGGGGGCCGATGTCGTAGAGGTCTTGGCGCGCCAAGCCGTTGCGCACATCAACCACGCGCGTCATCAGCTCGCCGCCGGGGACGCGGCGCATGACAATGACGTGGGTGGGCTTACCTTCTTCGGTCCAGCCGCCGGCCAGCAGGATCGCCTGCAGCACGTCGATCTCGCCGGGGAGTTCGAACACGCCGGGCGCTTTCACCTCGCCGCCGACGAAAACTTTCTGCGAGCCGAAGTCGGTCGGCGTGATGACCAGCGAAGGGTCGCGCAATTCGTTGGCGTAGATTTCCTCGATCGCCGTCTTCAGTTCGCCGACCGTATGCCCGCCGGCCATGACGGGGCCGATGGTCGGGAGCGAGATGCGGCCATCCGGCGCAATCGTCATTTCACCGGAAAGTTCGGGGGCGGTGCGAACGTCGATGCGGAATTTGTCGCCGGGGTAGAAGCGATAGGTCGCGTCCTCGGCCCGCCATTTGGGATAGGAAGCTACCGGAAAATCAGGGCTTTGCTTCGGCAAAGGGTCGCCCATGCAGGCCGATAGCGCTGCAAGCCCGGCCACGCCGGTGAGGACGGATAGACGCACACGCGACATGATTAACATGTGCCCGTGAATGGATAACCGGTTCTTAAGCGGCTCGGGAGAAGGCTAGCCCGTTAACCACGGGATATGTGTTCCCTTGAGCGTTGAGACTTGGACCGAGCGCACTTCAGCCGGCGCAACTGCGCCGCGCGCGCAACCGCGTGTTGCGCGGCTGCGCCCGAAGCTCGGGCTCGCCGATACGTTGCTGCAATTATGGCGCGCCAAATGGCTGATGTCTTTGGTGTTTGTGCCGATCCTGCTGATTGGCGTCGCGATCACGCTGCTAGCGCCGACGAAGTTTTCCGCGAACACGCGGCTGCTGGTGCGACTGGGGCAGGAGTATGTTTTCGACCCGGTGATCGGGGATGCAGCCAAGGGCGCTTTCCCGCAGCAGGAAGAAGTGCTGCAGGCGGAAGCAGAGCTGGCGCGTTCACCTGTGATCGCCGAGCGCGTGATCGCGGGCATCGGCTTGTCGCGGCTTTATCCCAACTTCGCCGAAGCAAAGCTGCGCGCGCGCAATGGCGCGATCTATGAAGTTGATCAGGAAGCGCTGGAAGCCTTTGCGGCGGATTTCGATGTGTCGTCGGCGCCGAAAAGTTCGATCCTGCGTATGACGTTCGCGCATGAAGACCCGACGCTCGCGGCGGCGACGCTCAACCGGCTTGTGACGGAATACCTGAAGTATCGTCAGGAAGTTCTGTCGGGCAAGGGGGTTGCGGGGCTGACGGAACAGCGCGACGTGATCGAGGGCAGGCTGGCGGCGTCCGACAAGTCGGTGAGGGACTTCCTTGCAAGGAATGGTCTCAGTGATTTCGATGCGGAGCAGGCGGCGGCGCGGAAGCAGTTCGCCGACATTTCCGACGAGCTTTCAAAGGTGGAAGCGTCACTGCGCGAAGCGGAAGCGAAGTCTGCCGGGCTTTTGCGGCAGATGGGATCGACGCCGAAAGATGTTGATCTCTACGTGGAAACCACGTCGGAGCAGGATCTGGTGAAGCTGCGCCTTGAGCGCGAAGACCTGCTGGCGCGCTACCTGC
>ERZ795044.4749-NODE-4749-length-11093-cov-6.058525_pt1 | contig 11093 bp, 10 predicted proteins | sample MGYA00375128_ERZ795044 | MGnify/ENA primary metagenome ERZ795044 (study PRJEB30173, sample SAMN05720213) | anaerobic digester metagenome | isolation source: active sludge of municipal wastewater-treating anaerobic digesters | place: USA | collected 2014-12-22 ... | reverse complement strand
ACGCGGGGCTGGCACTGCTCGACTTCTTCTGTGCGTATCGCGCGATGGTGCGCGCCAAGGTGAGCGTGCTGGGCGCGGGGCGCCCGCCGGTCGCCAGCGGCAGCGAGGCGCATCTCGGCTGCCGGCGCTACGTCGCGCTTGCCGAACGCTATACCGGAGCGCGGCGGCCCTTCCTGGCAATCACCTGCGGCGTGTCGGGCTCGGGCAAGTCGACGCTGGCCGAGGCGCTGGCGGGCGAGGCGCGCGCGATCCGCCTGCGCTCGGACGTGGAACGCAAGCGCCTGTTCGGACTGGCGCCGGATGCCAGCAGCCGCGACAGTGCGAGCGCTGCCGACATCTACACGCCCGCAGCCAGCGCGCGCACCTTCGCGCGTCTGGCGGAACTGGCGGGGGAGGTGATCGCGGCGGGTTTCCCGGTGATTGTCGACGCGACCTTCATCCGGCGCGCGCACCGCGAGGATTTCCGCCGCGTGGCGCGCGGGCTCGGCGTCGATTTCCACATCCTGTTCTGCGAGGCGCCGCGCGCCGAGCTGGAGCGGCGTGTCGAGGCGCGCCGGCGCGCGGCGAGCGATCCCTCGGAGGCGGACCTCGAGGTGCTCGCCGCGCAGCTCGCCAGCGCGGAATTTCCCGATGCCGCCGCGGAGCCCGAAACGCTGCGCGTGCCGGGCGGCGGTCAGGCCGCGGTGCGCGAACTGCTCGCGCGCATCGGGGCGGATGCACAGCAGCGGTATTGACCGGAATCAAGGACCGCGCGCCGCGGGCGGCGGATATTGAACGCTGAAGGATTGCCACGGTCGCAGGAGGGCGTGAGATGGCCGAATCGCAATGGGATCCGCTGCGCGACATGGAGGAACTGCTCGCGCGCTACGGGCGCAGCGCGGCCGTGCAGCCGCTCGCACACGGGCGCTCCGAGCACATCGTGAGCGCCGACTGGCGGCCGCTGGTGGATATTTCCGAGACCGCGGAGCTCTACCTGATCGAGGCCGAGATACCCGGCGTGAAGCGCGAGGACGTGCGCGTCGGCGTCGAGGATGGCGTGCTGACGATCCGGGGGCATCGCGAGTTGCCGCGCGCCGCTGGCGCCGAGAGCCATCGGCACCGCACGGAGCGCACCGGCGGGCGTTTCGCGCGCAGCTTCGCGCTGCCGGAGTTCGCGGATCCCGAGCGCATCACGGCGCGGGTCGAGGATGGCGTGCTCTCGATAACCGTCGCCAAGCGTGCCGCGGGCGGCAGCCGCAGCATCGAGATCCGCGTCGGCTAGCCGGAGAACGCCGCGCTGAAGCGCGCGATGCGCCTGGCGTTGGCGCCGAGGTCGCCCTGGCCGACGCGGCTCACCGAGCGCAGGTCGATGCGCGAGCCCTCGGCGTGCGGCCTGACGCGGATCACGACGTCATCCACGAATCCGAACCAGAAGGTGGTCGCGCTGGCCTCGATCTGGCCCGCCGCGGCGTCCTGCGCGTGAATCCGCCAACCCAGGGCGTGTGCGGTGGCGGCAGCGCGCGCGAACGCCTCCGCCGGCGGCAGCGGCGAGTCCAGGGGCCCCAGTCCGGGCCAGGCGTTGCGCTGGGCGGCATCCACCTCGGGTGAGCGTGCCAGCGCGTTTGCATCCGGGCCGCGCACGGCTACGAGCGCCACGAACTGCGGCGGGTCCGCGATATCGGTGCTGACGTCGTGGATCGCCGGCAGCCCGAGGCCGGGCGCAACCAGGGCAGTGCCGGCGAGCACCGGCAGCGCGGCCAGCAACGCGCTCGCCGCCAGCGGTGCGCGCGCGGCGCGCCACGCCGGGAGCGCCAGCAGCACCAGCGCGAGCAGCAGCAGCACGGCGCCACCCAGGATGGCCAGCGCGGTCAGCGGCAGCCCGAGCTTCCAGGACACCAGGCCCAAGCGCGTGGCCAGCGGCGCGGCGAAGAGCAGCAATGCGCACACGGCGGCCGCGGCGCGACAAATGGCGGCGGTGCGATTCATTTTCTTCCTCCCTTTGTGCGCGTGGCCTGCACGGCGGCACGACCCAGGCGCGAGTGGATCGCCAGCGCGGTGTCCATGAATTCGCGCTGCATCGCGCCGAGGTGCGGCGCGATCAGCGACAGCGCCTGCAGCACCCCGTCGTGGATCAGGTCCTCGTCATCGCCGGGGCGATCGCCGAGCAGGTTGTCGAAGTTGAACCAGTACGTGATCGTGAGCGCGATGCTGCGCGCCAGCATGTCGATGCCCGCGTCGTCGATCTGCATGATGCCGGCCGTGCGCAACTGCACGCAGATGGCACGCGCGGCGTCCTGCTTGAGGTGGATCAGGCGCCTGAACGGGCGCTGGATCTGCTCGTAGCGCTGCAGTATCAGCGAGATGTTGCGGTACAGGAAGCGGTAGGCGTGCATGTGCTCGAACACCACCACGAGGTAGAACCAGTTGTCCTCCAGGCGCAGGGGATTCTGCACGGGTGCGCGCAGGATCACGTTGAACTGCTCGTAGAAACGCTCGAACAGCTCCCGGACCAGTTCTTCCTTGCCCTTGAAGTGGTAGTACAGGTTGCCCGGGCTGATGTCGAGTTCGTTGGCGATATCGACCGTGGTGACGTTGGGCTCACCCTCGCGGTTGAACAGCTCCAGGCTGGCGTGAATGATGCGGTCGCGTGTTTTCATTTGCCGGAACATTACTGGTATGTTGTTGCCAATTCCAGCCGTTAGCATGCGCTGGTCGAAAAATGCAGCGGTTGCCCCGGCGCCGCGCGGCACCCAACGGAGGACACGGCGATGGCACGCACACGCAAGCGCAAACCGCTCGAGAGCGGAGAGACCGTGGCCCGCAAGATCTGGCTCGCGGGCCTCGGCGCCTACGGCAAGAGCGTCGAGGACGCACACGGACAGATCGACAAGGCGAGCCAGGAGGCCTCGAAGTTCTTCCACGACCTGGTGAGCAAGGGACAGTCGATCGAGGATCACAGCCGCGAGGCACTCAAGGAGCGCATCAGCGAGGCGAAGGAAATGATCAGCGAGGCGCGCGAGCGCATCAGCGAGGCGGCCGACAGCAACACCCGCAGCGTGGAGGAGATGATCGGGCGCGTGCGCGAGCGCATGGGCGTCGATGATGCCGTGCATATGCGTCTCGATGCGCTGGCGCGGCAGGTCAATGCGCTGGCACAGAAAGTCACGGGACTGTCGTTGCGCAAGGGCGCGGCGAAGGGCAAGGCGCGCAAGCCGCCGGCCCGGGCGGCCGCGAAACCGGCTGCGCGCAAGCCCGCGGCGAAGGCCCCGGTCCGCAAGTCCGCGGCGAAGCCCGCCGCACGCAAGACGGGCGCGACGCCGGCCCGTCGTGGCCGGCCGCCGAAATCCGCGCGCTGAGGCGGTCCCGCGCGCTCAGGCTCCCATCAAACTCGCTCGTCTGCGGGAACTGCCTGCCCCGGGTAGGTCCGGATTCATCCGGACATTGTCCGGCTGAAGAGGGTGTCGCAAAACCATCTGTGCTCGGGAAGCGGCCCGACAATCCGGCGTATCGCGAGCCCCTCGCCGTGGTGGAAGCCCTCGAAAAGGGGTGAATTACCGGATTTGCCAGATGCGGCACACGGTCTACCGAGCGGCTGTGCTGCCCGCTGTTGGCTTGCGGGGCCTTGCGCCGCAGGACGCGGCGCGGAGCTACAGGGACGTACTCGTGCGTGCCCCGCAGGACAATGGCGGGCAGCACGGCCAGCGACGCACGAAGCCGCTGGTTCGCAACGTAAAGGCTGTTCCGACATCCTCTAAAACCCGAACTACGGTTTGCTGCGCGGTAGTGCACCACACGCCGGGGTGCGCGGACTCTCAGTCGGCGTTCGATGCCGCCAGGAAGGCCGGCGCCTCGCCGCCGCCGTGCACCGTGATCGCGCTGCCGGAGATGTAACTCGCCAGCGGCGAGGCCAGGAACAGGCACACGTTGCCGATGTCGGCCGGCACCGCCATGCGCCCGAGCGGGATCGTGCGCCCCACGGCGGCGATGCCGGCCTCATCGCCGTAGTGCAGGTGCGCCTGCTCGGTCACGACCAGCCCCGAGATCACCGCGACCACACGCACCCTGGGCGCCCATTCCACCGCGAGCGAGGTGCACAGGTTCACCAGGCCCGCCTTCGCCGCGCCGTAGGCGGCGGTTCCCGGCGAGGGACGGATCGCGCTGACGCTGGCGATGTTGATGATGGTGCCGCCGCTCTCCTGCTGCTGCATGACGCGGTTGGCCAGCTGCGAAAAATTGAGCGGGGCCAGCAGGTTCAGCCGGATGATCGACTCGGAGAAGCGCGGCGAGGCGGTCGCGGCATCGGTGGCCGGCGCGCCGCCGGCGTTGTTGACCAGCACGTCGATGCGCCCGTACCGCGCCACGATGGCGTCCGTGCAGGCGCTCAGCTGCTCGTAGTCGCGCACGTCGGCCTGCCAGAAGCTCGCCGCATTGGCCCCGCAGGCGGGAAGCTCCACGGGCGGGGTGCGCCCGACGATGGCCACGCTCGCGCCCGCCTCGAGGAAGCTGCGGCTGATGCCGGCGCCGACGCCCTTGGCGCCTCCGGTCACGATCACGACTTTGCCCTGCATGTCCAGCCTGTCCTGCATTTCCGCCTCCCGGGTCGAGAATTCACTTGCGCCGCTGGTTGCGACTAGAATGGCGCGCCATTATAGCCAGCCCTGCGCATGGCGCGGCGGGTCGGCGGTTCGATACACAGACATCGTGGAGGGTGCATGAGCGAGACGACGGGTGCGGGTTCGAAGCGGATTGCGATTCTGGGCGGCACCGGCGCGCTGGGCACCGGGCTGGTGCGGCGCTGGACCCAGGCCGGGCACGCGGTGATCATCGGTTCGCGCACGCTGGAGAAGGCCGAGGCCGCGCTCGCCGAGCTGAAACAGGTCATGGCCGAATGGGGGGCAACGAAGCTCGACGTGGCCGCGATGGAGAACCTCGACGCCGCCCGCGCGGCCGACATCGTGGTGCTGACCGTTCCCTTCGCGCACCAGAAGAGCACGCTCGAGCACGTGCGCCCGGCGCTGGAGGGCAAGATCCTCGTCGACGTCACGGTGCCGCTGATGCCGCCCAAGGTGGGTACGGTGCAGCTGCCGCCCGAGGGCTCCGCGGGCATGGCCGCCCAGCAGCTGCTCGGCGATGGGGTCAAGGTCGTGTCGGCGTTCCAGAACGTCGCCGCCCACCACCTGCAGGAAGGCCACGGCATCGAGTGCGACGTGCTGGTCTGCGGCAATGACAAGGACGCGCGCGCCGAGGTGATCGGCCTGGTCGAGGCCTGCGGCATGCGCGGCTTCCATGCCGGCCCGATCGCCAATTCGGCCGCGGCCGAGGCGCTGACCTCGGTGATCATCAACATCAACCGCGCCTTCAAGTGCCATGCCGGCATCCGCATCACCGGGCTCGATTCGGCCGGTGAGTAACACGCTCGCGCTGATCCCGCTGACCGGGCTGCCGCTGGTGGAGCCCGGTGACGACATCGCGGCGATGCTGTTGGCGGCCGCCGCGCGCTGCGCCGGTGGCCTGCTCGACGGCGACCTGCTGGTGGTGGCGCAGAAGATCGTCTCCAAGGCCGAGAACCGCTACGTCGACCTGGATACGGTGGTGCCCTCGGCGCGTGCCCGCGAGCTTGCCGGGCCGGCCGACAAGGACCCGCGCCTGATCGAGGTGATCCTCTCGGAGTCGCGCGAGGTGATGCGCCAGCGCCCCGGCGCGCTGATCGTCGAGCACCGTCTCGGCTATGTGCACGCCAACGCGGGAGTCGACCGCTCCAACGTGGCGGACCCGAACAAGGTGCTGTTGCTGCCGCTCGACCCCGACGCCAGCGCGCGGCAATTGCGCGAGCGCGCGCGGCGCGACGCCGGGTGCTGCATCAGCGTGATCATCAACGACAGCGCCGGACGCGCCTGGCGCAACGGCATCATCGGCTTCGCGATCGGGTGCGCGGGTTTCCGTCCGGTGGTGAACCGCATCGGCGCGCCGGACCTGTTCGGGCGCAAGCTCGAGATCACCGAGATCGCGGTGGCCGACGAGCTGGCGGCCGCCGCGTCCTTCGTGATGGGGCAGGCCGACGAGGCGATCCCGGCCGTGCTGGTGCGCGGTGCGAAGCTGGAGCCTTCCGAGGAGGGCATGGCGGCCCTGCTGCGCGCGCGCGAGCGCGACCTGTTCCGCCAGTGAGCGCTGCGCGCCGCGTCCTCGCGATCTCGGGCGGCGTGGGCGGCGCCAAGCTGGCCTTCGGTCTCGCGGCGCTGCTCGATCCCGCCGAACTGCTGATCGTCGCCAACACGGGCGATGATTTCGAGCACCTCGGGCTGCCGATCTGCCCGGACATCGACACGCTGATCTACACGCTGGCGGGCCTGGCCGATCCGTTGCGCGGCTGGGGGCTCGCGGGCGAGACCTGGCAGTGCATGGGGGCGCTGGGCACGCTCGGCGGCCCGGACTGGTTCCGCCTCGGGGATCGCGATCTCGCCACGCACCTGCAGCGCGGCGCGCTGCTGCGCGCGGGGCTCAGCCTGAGCGAGGCGACGGCGCGCCTTGCCACGGCACTCGGCGTGCGTCACGCGATCGTGCCGATGAGCGATGCGCCGGTGCGCACGCTGGTCGACACCGAACGCGGCACCTTCGCCTTCCAGGAATATTTCGTGCGCGAGCGCTGCGAGCCGCGGGTGCGCGGCGTGCGTTTCGACAATGCGGCCGCCGCCCGGCCGGCGCCGGCGCTCGGCGACTGGCTCGAGGGCCCGCGGCGGCCGCTCGTGGTGATCTGCCCCTCGAATCCCTGGCTCAGCGTCGATCCGGTGCTGGCCGTGCCGGGGCTGCGCGAACGCCTCGCCGCGCTGCCCGTGGTCGCGGTGTCGCCGATCGTGGGCGGACGCGCGCTCAAGGGGCCGGCGGCCAAGATGATGGCCGAGCTCGGGCTGCCGGTCTCGGCGCTCGAGGTGGCGCGTCACTACGTCGGGCTTGCCGATGCCTTCGTGATCGACCGCGAGGACGAGGCCCAGGGCGATGCGATCCGCGCCCTGGGCATGCGCGTGCTGGTGACCGATACCGTGATGAGCGATGCCGGCAGCAAGCGCCGGCTCGCCGCGGATATTCTCGGGCTTCTGGATACCTTCGGCGCATGAGCCCGCCCGCGCTGTGGGTGCTGGTGCCGCTGAAGAACCTGGGACGCGCGAAGGAGCGCCTGTCCGGCGCACTGGCGGCGCTCGCGCGGCGCGAGCTCGTCGAGGCGATGGCCCGCGACGTCATCGAGGCGCTGCAGGCGGTGCCGGTGGCGCCGGCCCACATCGTGCTGGTCTCCGACGACGACGACGTGGCCGCGCTCGCGGCGCAGTACGGCGTGGCCCTGTTCCGGCCCGCCGCCGCGACGGCGGATCCGCTGAATGCCGCGCTCACCGAGGCCATGCGCCACGCCTGCGCCGAGGGCGCCGGGCACGTGCTGGTGATGCACGCCGACCTGCCGCTGGCGCGCGCGGCGCAACTGCGCGGCCTGATCGACGCGCACCTGGCGGCGCTGGAGGCGCGTGGCGCACCGCTCGCCACCCTGGTCACCGATCGTGCCGGCGAGGGCAGCAACTGCCTGCTGAGCACGCCACCGGATGCCGTGCCGTACCGCTTCGGCGCCGGCAGCCGCGCGCGTCACCACGAGGCCGCGCGCGCGGCCGGGGTGCAGTGCGTGGAGCATCACGCTGCCGGCCTCGAGCGGGACATCGATCAACCCGAGGACCTGGCCGAGCTTGTCGCCATCTGCCAAAGCGCAGAGAATGCCGGCGGAGCCCACTCCACGCGGCTGCTTCTGCGCCGTGGCAGCGAGGGCAATGGCCACACCTTTTGAGGTAGTACCGACGTGCAGATGCTGAGCAGGAATCCCCTGGATGCGCTGGCCGAGGCGGCGCGTTGCGTGGACGGTCTGTCGGATGAACAGGCGCTCGCGCTGGCCGGAATCCATGACACCGCTGCGCTGATGCACGTCGCCGCCGGACTGCGCGATGCCGCGCACGGCAACGTGATCAGCTATTCGCGCAAGGTGTTCATCCCGCTCACGCACCTGTGCCGCGACGTCTGCCACTACTGCACCTTCGCCCAGACGCCCAAACGCCTGGATTCGCCCTACATGCCGCTCGAGCAGGTGCTCGCGAGCGCGCGCGACGGCGCGCGGCTCGGCTGCAAGGAGGCGCTGTTCACGCTGGGAGAGAAACCCGAGCTGCGCTATCGCGCCGCGCGCGAGGCGCTGCAGACGCTGGGCTTCGCCACCACGATCGAGTACCTCGCGCATGTGGCCCGCGCGGTGCTCGACGAGACCGGCCTGTTCCCGCACATCAACGCGGGCAACATGGACGCGCGCGAGATCGCGTTGCTGCGCCCGCTCGCGCCCTCGATGGGGATCATGCTGGAGTCGGCCTCCGAACGGCTGTGCGCCAAGGGCATGCCGCACCACGGCTCGCCCGACAAGGCGCCCGCGGCACGCCTGCATACCATGCGCCTCGCCGGCGAGGCGCGCGTGCCGTTCACCTCCGGCATCCTGATCGGTATCGGCGAGACGCGCGCCGAACGCATCGAGTCGCTGCTGGCCTTGCGCGCCATCCACCGTGAGCACGGCAACCTGCAGGAAGTGATCGTGCAGAATTTCCGCGCCAAGCCGGGCACCCGCATGGCCAGCGCGCCGGAGCCCGATCTCGAGGAGCTGCTGTGGAGCATCGCGGTGGCGCGGCTGATCCTCGGCCCGGCAATGAACATCCAGGCGCCGCCGAATCTCAGCCCCGGCGTGCTGGCGCGCCTCGTCGAGGCGGGCATCAACGATTGGGGCGGCGTGTCGCCCGTGACGCCCGACTTCGTCAATCCCGAGGCGCCGTGGCCGCACCTCGGGCAGCTGGCGGCCGAGACCGCGGGCGCGGGCAAGTTCCTGCAGGAGCGCCTGACGATCTATCCGTCCTACGTGCGCGAGGCCGCGCGCTGGGTCGATGAGTCGCTGCACGCGCGCCTGCTGGCCGCGACCGATGCCGAGGGCTTCCCGCGCATCGATGACTGGCTGACCGGTTCGTCCACGGAGCTGCCCGCGCTGGAGCGCGAACTGCTGGCGGGCAAGGGGCACGGCGGTGGCGTGAGCGCGCGCATCGAGGCGCTGCTGGCGCGCGCCGGGGCCGGCGAGGAACTGGATGAGGCCGGTGTCACGGCGCTGCTGGGCGCGCGCGGCGCGGATTTCGCGCGCGTCTGCGCGCAGGCCGACGCGCTGAACCGCCGCCTGCACGGCGAGCGCGTCAGCTACGTCGTGAACCGCAACATCAACTACACCAACGTGTGCTACTTCAAGTGCCAGTTCTGCGCCTTCTCCAAGGGCAAGGCGCACGATCACCTGCGCGGCACGCCCTACGATCTCGACGACGCCGAACTCGCGCGGCGCGTGACAGAGGCCTGGGCGCGCGGCGCCACCGAGGTCTGCCTGCAGGGTGGTATCCATCCGGCCTACACCGGCCAGAAATATCTCGACGTGTGCCGCCTGGTGAAGGAGGCGGCGCCCGGTATGCACATCCACGCCTTTTCGCCGCTGGAGATCTGGCAGGGCGCGAAGACGCTGGGCCTGCCGCTCGGGGACTTCATCGCGCAGCTGCGCGAGGCGGGCCTGGCGACGCTGCCGGGCACCGCCGCCGAGATCCTGCACGACGAGGTGCGCGCGGTGCTGTGCCCCGACAAGATCGACAGCGCGCAATGGCTCGAGGTCATGGAGGCCGCGCACAGCCAGGGCGTGCGCACGACCGCGACCATGATGTACGGCCACATCGAGCAGCCGCGCCACCAGGCGCATCACCTGCTCGCGATCCGCGAGCTGCAGCGCAAGTATCACGGCTTCACGGAGTTCGTGCCGCTGCCGTTCGTGGCCGGCGAGGCGCCGATGTACCTGCGCGGTCGCGCGCGGCGCGGGCCTACCTTCCGCGAGGCCGTGCTGCTGCACGCGGTGGCGCGCATCGTGCTGTACCCGGACGTGCCGAATATCCAGGCCTCGTGGGTGAAGATGGGTGCCGAGGGTGTGGCGGCCTGCCTGCACGCGGGCGCCAACGACGTCGGCGGCACGCTGATGAACGAATCGATCACGCGTGCCGCGGGCGCGGCGCATGGCGAGGAATTCCCGCCCGCCGAACTCGAGCAGCTGATCCGCGACGCCGGGCGCCAGCCGTGGCAGCGCACCACGCTGTACGAGGCAGCGCCGCCGGAGCGCCACGAGACGGCGCTGCGCGCGGCGCCGCTCACGGAATACGTGAACACGCCGGTGCGGCGCGCCGCACCGGGGGCGCGCAAGGGCGGCGTGATCGCGCGCGCGGCGCACTGAGGGCGCGCGAGGCGCCGCTTTTGCCACGAACAGGGAGCGCACGTTCGCATGGAATACTGGCTGTCGATCACCACGATTCCCGAGCAGGACCAGCTGCTCGCGCTGGCACGCATCGCCGAGGAGGCCGGCTTCGACGGCATCACGGTGGCCGACCACGTGCTGATGCCGACACGCATCGCGAGCCGCTACCCGTACACCGAGGACGGCGCGATCTGGTGGCCCGCGGACACGCCGTGGCCCGATCCCTGGGTCACGCTGGCCGCGATGGGTGCCGTGACCACGAAACTGCGGCTCGCCTCGAACATCTGCCTGGCGGCGCTGCGCGACCCGGCGACGCTGGCCAAATCGGTTTCCACCGCGGCGGTGCTCACGGGCGGGCGCATCGTGCTCGGCGTGGCCTCGGGCTGGCTGCGCGAGGAATACGAGCTGCTCGGCGTGGATTTCGCCACGCGCGGACGCCGCCTCGACGAGCTGCTGACGGTCGCGCGCAAGTTCTGGTCCGGGCGGCCGGTGACGCACGAGGGCGAGTTTTTCTGCTACGCGGAATCCATCATGTGCCCCGCGCCGGCGGCGCCGGTGCCGGTGTGGTGCGGCGGCGCGGTGCCCGCGGCGCTGGGGCGCGCGGTGCGCAACGACGGCTGGCTCGGCCTGCCGCTGGATCGCGCCGGCGCGGCGCCGGTGCTCGCAGCACTGTTGCAGCAGCGCGACGCCGCGGGGCTGGCGCGCGAGAATTTCGCGATCAACATCGCGCTCACCGAGGCGCACGAGCGTACCGGCGCCGCGATGCGTGAAGAGCTCCTTC
>ERZ795044.4747-NODE-4747-length-11094-cov-21.327656_pt1 | contig 11094 bp, 13 predicted proteins | sample MGYA00375128_ERZ795044 | MGnify/ENA primary metagenome ERZ795044 (study PRJEB30173, sample SAMN05720213) | anaerobic digester metagenome | isolation source: active sludge of municipal wastewater-treating anaerobic digesters | place: USA | collected 2014-12-22 ... | reverse complement strand
CCGCGGGCAGCGCCTGCCGCGAAGTCCACCGCTGGTTCGTCTCGTCTCGCATGCCACCGCTGGTTCAGCAAAGGCACGCCCGGGCAGGCGAAGGCGCGCCTCTGAGGTGCCGAGAAGCACAGGGCTCGTGGCCGCGCGCGCAGCGCGCTTCGTCTTCTGACTCGTCGACGCTGTCCGAACGCAGCGACCGCAGGTCGCGGAGTGAGTTCGGCGACGGGGCCATGAGACCGAGCATCGCAGGGGAGTCGGCGCAACGCGCCGACCGCCGAAGCGAAGCGCCGCAGCCTGCCCGGGCGCGCCTTTGCCGCGCCACACAAGACCCGCACAGCAGACGTCGAACTTCAGCAAAGGGCCGAGAGCCGCCGCCCGCCCGGATCACCACCTGAAGCCTGGAACGCGGACCGGTCTCAGCGCGTCGCGCGCCGTCGCACGCATTCGAGGTAGCGCTCGCCGTCGGGCGGCAGCCCGCTCTTCTGCGAGGCCCAGACCATCTCGCCCAGGCATTCCATCACCTCGTGGTGGGCTTCGTGCGCCGAGCCGCGCCGGGCGGCGAGCAGCTCGAAAGCCTGCCGGATGCCGCGCGGCTGGTCGATCGACACCTGTTCGGTGATCGTCAGGTGCATCGACAGGTGCAGGAAGGGGTTGGTGCGGCCGCTCTCGACCTCGTAGACCGAGGCCAGCGCGGCCTCCAGATCGTCGAGTTCGGCGTGGTACTCCGGGTGCTCGTCGATCCAGTCGGCGGCCAAGGCCTCCATCGGGATCAGCGGCAGGCCGTCGCGGCGCTTGCGTCGCGTGTCGCAGAAGAATCGGCGCACGTCGTTCTGGGAGGGAGCAAACATCCGACAATTGTCCCTCGATCGGAAAAGACGGACCCTGATGACGGCATGGAGCGAGCTGCCGCTGATCCACGATGCGGCCTTCTATGCCGTGGCCGTGCCGGCGGTGTTGATGATGGGGCTGTCCAAGAGCGGCTTTCTCGGCGGCTTCGGTTCGCTGGCGGTGCCGCTGATGGCGCTGGCGATTCCGGTGCCGCAGGCGGCGGCGATCATGCTGCCGCTGCTGCTGGTGATGGACGCGACCGGCCTGCAGCAGCTGTGGAGACACTGCGACCGTGACCTGCTGCGGCTGCTGCTGCCCGCCGGCCTGCTCGGCACAGTGGTCGGCACGGTGCTGTTCGGTGTGCTGAGCACGGCCACGGTGGCAGGCGTGGTGGGTGCGCTGACGCTGCTGTTCCTCGCCCAGCGGCTGCTGTTCCCGCCACGCGCCGACAGCCCGCCGCCGCCGCGCCCGCTGGGTTTCGCGCTCGGCATCGCGTCGGGCTTCACCAGCTTCGTGGCGCACGCCGGCAGCCCGCCGATCAACGCCTACGTGCTGCCGCTGCGACTGTCGCCGCTGACCTACGCCGCGACGATGTCGGTGTTCTTCGCCGCGGTGAACCTGTCGAAGTGGATCCCTTACGCGTGGCTCGGACTGATCGACCTTCGCAACATGAGCACCTCGCTCGTGCTGATGCCGCTGGCGCCGCTGGGCGTGTGGCTCGGCGTGTGGGCCACGCGGCGCATCGACGCGAGCTGGTTCTACCGGCTGGCCTACACCGGCATGTTCCTCACCGGCGCGAAGCTGCTCTACGACGGGCTGAAGTGAGCGAGGAGGCCTACTTCTTCTCGGTGTAGATCTCGATGGCCACGGCCTCCAGGCGGTAGCTGCTGGCGCCCATGAAGGTGTCGGAGCGCAGCGTCTTCAGCGTGCCGCTGATCCACACCGCGTCCATCGACTTCACGCCCTTGGCAGCCTCGCGCGGGCGCACGTGGATGATCTGGTTCGAAGGCGGCGGCGGCGAGTGGATGCAGGCGCCGAAGTAGGGCACGAGCAGGAACTCGGTCAAACCGGACTTGCCTTCTTCGAGCGGCACCACGTAGCCGGGGATGCGGATCGCCTTGCCGTCCATCGCGTTGTTGGTCGGCGCGTTGTCCCAGGTCTCGCGCATCTTCTTCAGCATGGCGGCCGCGCGCGGATCGGCATCGCTGAGCACGCCGAAGTTCATGTCCTTGAACTGCTTGAGCGGGTCCCAGTCCTTGGGTACCAGCTCGTCCCAGGTGACTTCCTGGAAGCCGGCGCGGGCCGGCGCCGCGGCCTTGGCGGAGGGCTTGTCCTGCGCGGCGGCGTGCGCGGCCGGCAGGGCCAGGGCCATCGCGATCAGCCAGGGAGCGGTTCGGTTCATCGTCGGTTCCTCGTTCAGCTGCGCGGCGACAGGCCGTCGGACAGCGACATCCGGTAGGCGCGCAGGCCCGGGATCAGGCTGGCCAGCACGCCGGCTGCCAGCACGCCGGCCAGCAGCAGCCCTTGTGACGCACTCGGCTCGCCGAGGTTCAACGCCACGCCGTAGTGCGACTGTACCCAGGGCCCCGCGCCGGCGATCAGCGCCGCGCAGCCGAGCACGCCCAGCAGCATGCCGGCCAGCGTGACGAGCAGGCCCTCGGAGGCCAGCAGCACCAGCACGTCGCGCGGGCCGGCACCCACGGCGCGCAGCACGGCGAGTTCGCGCCGGCGCTCGTTCAGGCCGGCGAGCACGGTGGCCACCAGGCCGGCCAGGCTGACCAGCGCCACCAGCGCCGACAGGCCCAGCAGCAGCTTCTCGCCCACGCCGACAACGTTCCACAACTCGTCCAGCGCCACGCCGGGCAGCACCGCCATCAGCGGCTCGCCCTCGTACTCGTTGACGAAGCGCTGCACCGCGAACACCGCGGCGCGCCCTTTCAGGCCGACCAGCGCGGCGGTGACTTGCTTGGGCGCCAGATCGAACTTGCGCGCCTGTTCGGCCGGGATGGCCAGGCCCTTCATCGGCGTGCCGGCCGACCAGTCGAGGTGGATCGCTTCGAGCGCGGGCAGGCTGATGTGCACGGTGCGGTCCACCGGCGTGCCGGTCGGCGCCAGGATGCCGACCACGGTGAAGGGCTTGTCGGCATGCTCGCTGCCCGGCAGCGTGCCGCTGCCGTGGCTGAGCACGATGGGGTCGCCGAGCTTGTAGCGCAGGCGCTGCGCGACTTCGGCGCCGAGCACGGTGCCGTACAGGCCGTCGAGGTCGCCGCTGAAGGGCGAGCCCTGTTCGAGGCGCAGCGCCTGCCGGTCGCCGTAGCGGAAACGCTCGAAGAACGCCTTCGTCGTTCCCAGCACCGGGAAGCCGCGGTGCGAGTCGCCCAGCGACAGCGGGACCACCCAGTCGACGGCGCGGTGCTTGGCGATCGCCTCGATGCTCTCCATGCGCACGTTGTTGGTGGCGCCGCCGAGGTGGAACACGGCGTAGAGCATCAGCTGCACGGAGCCGGTGCGCGCGCCGACGACGAGGTCGGTGCCGCTGACGGCCTGCGAGAAGTTGTCGCGCACGTCGATGCGCACCCGATCGAAGGCGAGCAGCAGCAGCGTCGACAGCGCGATCGACAGCGCCACCAGCGACAGCGTGCCGCGGCGGTTCCAGGCGCTGGCTGCGGCCAGGCTCAGCAGCGGCTTCATGCCGCGGCCTCGCGCAAGGCCTGGTTCAGCTCGGGCAGCGAGGCCGCGCGGTCGAAGCGGCGCGCCAGGCGCTCGTCGTGGCTGACGAAGACCAGCGTGCTGCCGGCGGCGCGGCATTCGCCGAGCAGCACGTCCATGAAGCCGTCGCGCAGCACTGCGTCGAGCGCCGAGGTGGGCTCGTCGGCGATCACCACCTCGGGCGCACCGATCAGCGCGCGCGCCGCGGCCACGCGCTGCTGCTGGCCGACCGAGAGCTCGCGGGCATCGCGGTGGAACAGGCTCGAGTCCAGCCCGACCCGCTCGAGCAGCGAGCGCGCCTGCGCCGCCGGCGAGCCGCTGCGCTGCGTGGCGCGTGCGGCGCGCGAGGCGGAGAAGCGGCAGCCGAGCAGCACGTTGTCGGTCACGTTCAGCCAGGGCAGCAGGTTGAACTGCTGGAACAGGTAGCCGACATGGTCGGCGCGGAAGGCGTCGCGCGCCGCACCGGACATCGAGCTCCAGGAGCGCCCGGCCAGCGACACCGTGCCGGCACGCGGCACCAGCACGCCGGCCAGCAGCGACAGCAGCGTGCTCTTGCCGCAGCCGCTCGGCCCGTGCAGGAACAGCGTTTCGCCCGCGCTGACCTGCAGCGTATCGATGGCCAGGCAGTCGCGCCCGGCACGCGGCCAGGCGTAGCGCAGATCGTGCAGCTCGATCACGCCGTGCCGCTAGCGCGCCAGTTCGACGCGCTGCGCCGGGCGGACGAGCACCTGCTTGCGCTGGCCCTTCGCCGTGGCGGTCTGCACTTCCAGCCGCGCCAAACGCGGGAAGGCCTTGAACAGGCCGACCTCGACGAAGGCCGGGGCCGACTTGCAGGCGAACTCGAAGTCGGCGTCGAGGTCGCCGTGGCCGTCATCGGCCGTGGCCTTGGCATCGCCCAGCTTGAGCGGCGCCGATGTCAGCGTCACCGGTCCCAGGCTGCATTGCGCGGCCGGGTCGATGCGGAACAGCGTGTCGGCTGCCTTCAGCGTGGCCACCATCGACTCGACGGCGCGCTTCTCGGCCGCGCTGCGCGGCGCGCGCTCGAAGCCGAGCAATCCTTCCAGCGGTGATTCGAGCGAGATGACCAGCCGGCCCGGCTCGACGGCGATGTCGATCCTGGCCGCGCCGTGTTCATGGGCCTTGCCGGCCCAGGCCGGCGTGGCGATCGAGGCGGCGAGCAGGGAGGTCGCCAGGAGCAGTTTCATCGTTCGGCATCCTTCGGTGGTCAGCGCGCCGCCACGGCCTGCAGCGCCACGGCGATCGACTTCACGTTGTGCGCATACAGGCGCAGGTAAGTGTCGGCACCAGCGGCCGGCGGCGACAGCGCATCCGAATAGAGCGTGCCGCCGACGCGCGCGCCGGTCTCCTGCGCGATGCGCTCGATGCTGCGGCGGTCGGTGATGTTCTCGACGAACAGGGCGCGCGCCTGGTGCAGCCGCACCTGGCGGATCACCGAGGCCACGCCGGCGGCGGACGCCTCGCTGTCGGTGTTCCAGGAGCGCGGCGAGATGAAGGTGATGCCGTAGGCGTCGCCGAGGTAGCCGAAGGCATCGTGGGTGGTGACCACGCGGCGCTGATCGCGCGGCACGGCCTCGAAGGCGGCGCGCGCGCTGGCGTCGAGCGCAGCGATGCGCTCGCGGTAGGCGGCGGCGCGCGCATTGATGGCTGCGGCCTGCGACGGTGCGGCGGCCACCAGCGCGGCGCGCATGTTCTCGACGTAGCGTTGCGCGTGCGCCAGGCTCTGCCAGGCATGTGGATCCACCGCGCGGCCGACGCGCCGCGGCTCGATGCCGCGCGTGGCCTCGATCACCGGGCCGCGGTAGCCGGAGCTGCGAACCAGGCGGTCGATCCAGCCTTCGAAATGCAGCCCGTTGACGACCACCAGGTCGGCCCGGGCCAGGCGCTGCGCATCGGCGGGCGTGGGTTCGAACACATGCGCATCGGCGTTGGCGCCAACCAGCGAGTGGACCTGGGCTGCATCGCCGGCGACCTCGCGCAGCATGTCGGCGAGGATCGAGAAGCTCGCCACCACCTGCAGCGGCCGCGCGGTCTCGGCCCGCAGCGGCAAAGCGAGGCCGAGCAGCGCGCAGACGATGGCGAGGCTGACGAGACGGCGCATCGTGATTCAGGCGACGCGATGCGCGTGCAGCGCCGTTCGGCGGGCGAGCAGGCTGTCGTGACGGCCGGCCGCCAGCGAGACGAGGTAGGCCGCACCGGCCAGCAGCACGATGGCCGGGCCTGAAGGCAGCTGCAGGTGGTAGCTCAGCAGCAGGCCGCCGGCGCCGCTGACCAGCGCGATCGCCGTGGCGGTGGCGGCCAGGCTCCAGACCTCGCGGGCCCAGAAGCGTGCCGCGGTGGCCGGCAGCATCATCAGTCCCACGGCCATCAGTGTGCCCAGGGCCTGGAAGCCGGCGACGAGGTTGAGCACCACCAGCGCGAGGAAGACGAAATGCAGCGCGCGCTCGTGGCCGCCCACCGAGCGCAGGAAGCCGGGGTCGACGCTGGCCACCAGCAGCGGCCGATAGGCAGCTGCCACCACCAGCAACGTGACGCTGGCCACGCCGGCGACCGTGATCAGCGCGGTGTCGTCGACCGCGAGGATGCTGCCGAACAGCACGTGCATCAGGTCCACCGGGCTGCCGTGGGTGGAGACGATCAGAACGCCGGCCGCCAGTGCGATCAGGTAGAAGGCGGCGAAGCTGGCGTCTTCGCGCTGCGTGGTGACCTGCGCCACCCAGCCGGCGAGCACCGCGACCAGCAGCGCCGCCGCCAGCCCGCCCGCGCCCATCGCCGGCAGCGAGAAGCCGGCCAGCGCAAAGCCGATCGCCGCGCCGGGCAGCACGGCGTGCGCCATCGCGTCGCCCATCAGGCTCATGCGGCGCAGCACCAGCAGCGTGCCCATCGGTGCACTGCCCAGCGCGAGCGCGACACAGGCGACCAGCGCGCGGCGCATGAAGCCGAACTCCACGAAAGGCTGCAGGAAGATCTCGTACAGGCCCATGGTCATGCCGTCAGGCCCGCTCGCACACCGGGGCGGATTCGTCCCAGCGCTCCGACATCTGGCGTGCGCGGAACAGGTTCTCGGCATGCAGCACCTGCGCCGTCGGCCCCCAGGCCACCGCCTCGCGGGCGAGCAGCAGGGTCTGCGGGAAGTTCTCGCGCACCAGTTCCATGTCGTGCAGCACCGCCACCACGGTGCGTGCCTCGCCGTGCCAGCGCCGCACCACGGCGAGCAGGTCGGCGCTGGTGCGCGCGTCGATGGCGTTGAAGGGCTCGTCGAGCAGGATCAGCTGCGCGTCCTGCAGCAGCACGCGGGCGAACAGCACGCGCTGGAACTGCCCGACCGACAGTTCGCCGATGCGCCGCTGCTCGAAGCCCGACAGCCCCACCGAGGCCAGCGCTTCGCGCGCCTTCTCGCGCAGCGGCGCATCGATCGCGCCGAAGGCGCCGCGGCGCGGCCAGTGGCCGAGCGAAACGAGGTCGAGCACGCCGACCGGGAAGCTGCGGTCGATCTGCGACTGCTGCGGCAGGTAGGCCACGCGGCCGACCAGCGCCGGGGCGATCTCGATGCGGCCGGAGGTCAGCGGCAGCCGGCCTGCCAGTGCGTCGAGCAGGCTGCTCTTGCCGGCGCCGTTGGGGCCGACGATGGCCATCAGCGAGCCCTGATCGATCTCGCCGCTGAGGTGATGCACGGCAGGGTGACGCTGGTGCGTCACGGTCAGGTCGATGAAACGCACCGCGTTCATGCCGACAGGTCCGCCAGCGCCCAGGCCACCGCGGCCCAGAGCAGCACGAGGGCGGCCAGCGCCGCCGCCATGCGCGGCAGGGCACCGCTCATCAGCACGCTGCCAGCCACGCCCTCATCGCGCGGGCGCGGCTCGGCGTGGCCGTGATCGTGCGGATGCGCGTGATCGTGGCTCATGCAGCCCTCGCGCAGTCGGCGCAGCGGCCGCGCAACGTCAGCTCGTGCTGCTCGACGCGAAAGCCCGCCGGTGCCAGCAGGTCGATGCCGCTCGGGCAGCCGTGGATCGGGAACACCCGATCGCACACGGTGCAATGGAAGTGGTGGTGATGGTGGTGCTCGTGCGCATGTGCGCTTCGCTCGGCGCAGGGCGCCTCGAAGCGCGCCGCCTGGCCGGGCAGGTCGACGCGCACCACCTGGGCCTCGTCATGCAATGTGCGCAGCTGCCGGTAGACGGTCGACAGGTTCAGCGTCGGCACCTCGCCGCGCGCCAGGTCGAGGATCTCTGCCGGCGCCAGCGAGCGCCCGCTGGAGGCGAGCGCCTGCAGCACGGCCTGCTTCTGGCGGGTCTGGCGGGATTCCATGGGCGCATCTTATTGCAAATGCAATTGCATTTGCTCATGCCCACCGATACCCGAGCCGGGCTCGGGGTCAGCGCGGTGCCGGGCGGCCTTTGTCGTCGGGTTCGGCGTCCTGCCCGCCCCAGCCTGCGCGCTCGGTACGCTGGCGTGCTGCCTCGCGCTCCTGCGCGAACAGTTCCTCGAGCTGCTGGCGGCCCTGCTTGGCGAAGGCGATCAGCTTGGCCTCGTCGCCGAAGTGCGGCCGCACCACCTCGAGCTGCGCGACGTTGTGCTGGCGAAAACGCAGCGCCAGCGTGCGTGCCTGGTGGCGTTCGAAGCCGAGCAGCTCGAGCACGCTGCGCCCGCTCATCAGCGCGGCGTCGAGCGTCTCGCGTTCGATGATCTCGACACCCAGGTTGCGCAGCTCGTAGTAGTGGGTGACGTTGCGGGCCCGCGCGACGATCGTCATGCGCGGGAAATGCTCGCGCACCAGCTTGGCGACCTCGACACTCTGCTCGATGTCGTCGATGGCCAGCACCATCACGCGGGCCTTGTCGGCGCCGGCGGTGCGCAGCAGGTCCAGCCGTGTCGCATCGCCATAGAACACCGGCCAGCCGAAGCGGCGCACGGCCTCCACCTGCTCGGCGTCGTGCTCCAGCACGGTGGCTGCGAAGCCATTGGCATAGAGCAGCCGGCCGACGATCTGCCCGTAGCGGCCGAAGCCGGCGATGATCACCGGCGCATGCTGCGGCTCGCTGATCTCGTCGAGCTGTGGGCCCTGCGCATGTGCGGCCAGGTGCGCGGCCCACCAGCGGTCGGACAGCAGCAGCACCAGCGGCGTGAGCAGCATCGAGATGGCCACGGCGGCCACCAGCAGCGACGATGTCGGCGCGTCGATCACGCCGGCACCGGCGGCGGTCTGGAACACCACGAAGCCGAACTCGCCGCCCTGCGCGAGCAGGATGATGAAGGGCGGCCGCTCGACCACCGGGATCGGCATCGTGCGGCCCATGGCCCACAGCACCACGCCCTTGACGACCAGGAAGCCCAGCACGAGGCCGGCCACGAGCAGCGGCTGCGCCATCACCACCGCGAAGTCGATGCTCATGCCCACGGCGATGAAGAACAGGCCGAGCAGCAGGCCCTTGAAGGGCTCGATGTCGGTCTCCAGCTCGCGCCGGTATTCGCTCTCGGCGAGCAGCACGCCGGCGAGGAAGGCGCCCAGCGCCATCGACAGGCCCACCGACTGCATCAGCGCCGCCGTCGCGACGACCAGCAGCAGCGAGGCGGCGGTGAAGATCTCCGGCGTCTTGCTGCGCGCGATCCAGCGCAGCGCGGGGCGCAGCAGCAGCCGGCCGCCGAGCACGATCAGCGCGATCACGCCCACCGCCTTGGCCGCGCCGAACCAGCCGCCGCCCTGCGCGTGCTCGGCACTGACGGCCAGCAGCGGCACCAGCGCGAGGATGGGGATGGCCGCCACGTCCTGCAGCAGCATCACGCTGAGCACGCTCTGTCCCGAGGTGGTGGCCATCAGGTTGCGTTCGGCCATCACGCCCAGGCCGATCGCCGTGGAGCTCATCGCCAGGCCCAGTGCGGCCACCAGCGCGAGGCGCCAGTCCACGCCGAGCAGCACCGCGGCGCCGCACATCAGCGCGGCGGAGCCGAACAGCTGCACGCTGCCCCAGCCGAAGATCGGCCGGCGCAGCGCCCACAGGCGGCGCGGTTCCAGCTCCAGGCCGACGAGGAAGAGCATCAGCACCACGCCGAACTCGGCGAAGTGCAGCATGTCCTGCGGGTCGGTGACGAACTTCAGGCCCCAGGGGCCGATCAGGATGCCGGCGGCGAGGTAGCCGATGATCGAGCCCAGGCCGAGCGCCTTGGCGATCGGCACCGCGAGCACCGCCGCGGCGAGGTAGACGAGGCTGCCGGTCAGCCAGGAGCCGTGTTCCATCAGGCGCCCTCCGGCTCGGTCGAGGGGCGCGCCGTGGCCGGCACCTCGCAGGCCACGCATTCGGCCAGCTCGGCCAGTTCGGGCCACTCGGGATAGGTCGCGAGGCGTTCGGCATAGACGCCGGCATGCGCTTCGACCGCCGCCTTCTCGACGCGGTGCGCGCCGTGCAGCAGCAGCGGCGGCAGGAAGCGCATGCCGCACAGCGCCGCGGTCTGCTCGTAGGGCGGCAGGAAGGCGTCGAAGAAGTAGCGGTTGTAGCTGTCGGGCCGGTACGAATCCTCGGGCCCGCCGGTGCTGGCGGACAGCCACAGGTCCTTGCCCTGCAGCGCGGTGCCGCCGGGGCCGTAGGCCCATCCGAAGGCGAGCACCTCGTCGAGCCACAGCTTCATCAGCGGCGGCATCGAGTACCAGTGCACCGGGTGCTGCCAGACGATCAGCTTCGCCTGGGCCAGCAGCGCCTGCTCGGCCGCCACGTCGATGAGGTAGTCGGGGTAGAGCGCATACAGGTCGCGCACCTCCACGCGGCCTCGGGATGTGGCGGCGACCTCCCCGGCGGCACGCATCAGCCTGCGATTGACGCGCGACTGTTCCATCTGGGGATGCGCCACCAGCACCAGCACCTCGGCGGATGCGGCGCCGGACGCGGGCTGCGGCTCGGGCATGGCGTGGGGTTGCACTCGATGGGGTGGGTCAGGACGGTGCCGTAACATAACCGCAAAAGCCGAACAACCAGACGCGAGGACGGAGGTCCAGATGCCGGTGATCGTGGTGGCCAATCCCAAGGGGGGCGTGGGCAAGAGCACGCTGTCGACCAACCTGGCGGGCTACCTCGCCTCGAAGGGGCATGCGGTGATGCTCGGCGATGTCGACCGCCAGCAGTCCGCGCTGACCTGGCTGTCGTTGCGGCCGAAGCACCTGCCGGCCATCGGCAGCTGGGAGACCCGCGAAGGCGACATCGTGCGACCACCCAAGGGCACCACCCACGTGGTGCTCGACACGCCGGCCGGCCTGCACGGCAAGCGGCTGGACGAGGTGATGAAGATCGCCGACAAGGTGGTGATCCCGCTGCAGCCGAGCATCTTCGACATCCATGCCACGCACGCCTTCGTGCGTGAACTGCTCGCGCACCGGCGCAGCGACAAGGTGAAGATCGCCATCGTCGGCATGCGCACGCGCGAGGGCACGATCTCCAGCGACCACCTGCGTGCCTTCGTCGACAGCCTGAAGGTCCCGGTGCTCGGCTTCCTGCGCGACACGCAGAACTACGTGCACCTGGCCGCGCACGGGCTGACGCTGTGGGACGTCACCTCGTC
>ERZ795044.4746-NODE-4746-length-11095-cov-5.496920_pt1 | contig 11095 bp, 9 predicted proteins | sample MGYA00375128_ERZ795044 | MGnify/ENA primary metagenome ERZ795044 (study PRJEB30173, sample SAMN05720213) | anaerobic digester metagenome | isolation source: active sludge of municipal wastewater-treating anaerobic digesters | place: USA | collected 2014-12-22 ... | reverse complement strand
TGGGGTATTTCCATACTAAACAACAATAGTTCAAGAAGTGCCAATACAGCCATTGGCAGCAGTTCACTCCGCAATAACACTACCGGGTATTCAAATACAGCAACAGGCAGGGATGCACTTGCTGCAAATATTTCTGGAAACCGGAATACAGCTATTGGCGACAGTGCTCTTTTTTCAAACGTCACCACATCCGGCAGTACAGCTACCGGATACCAGGCAATGTACAGCAACACAACCGGAACAGGGAACAATGCTACCGGTTACCAGGCGTTGTATACCAACAGTACCGGAAGCAATAATACAGCCGACGGTTTCCAGGCATTGTATACCAACAGTACCGGAGCCAATAATACAGCCGGCGGTTTCCAAGCACTCTTTGCCAATACAAACGGTTTTTTTAATACCGCTACGGGTTATTTAGCCCTTTCGGCCAACAACACCGGCAGTAGTAATTCCGCAAATGGTTTCCAGTCGCAGGTGGCCACCAGCAGCGGTTTTCAGAATACTTCACTGGGTGCCAATTCGCTTACACTTAATACCACCGGTGCCTATAATACGGCAATTGGATACAACACCGGACCTAATTCCACTAACTTATTTAACACCACATCCATTGGTATTGATGCAAGCTGCACAGGCACCGATATGGTTCGCATCGGCAATGTATTTGTTGGTTCTATTGGCGGTTATCAAAATTGGACGAATATTTCGGATGGACGCTTTAAAGAGAACGTAAAAGAAGATGTACCCGGTTTACGTTTTATCACCCAGCTACGTCCTGTTACTTACCAATTAAACCGGGATAAGATCAATGACATGAATGGCGTGAATGAGCGGAGAAAACAGATCGCTGAAAATGCCCGGAACAATAATGAACTGCCTGTTTTTCTTACAGGAGATAGGTATTCGGAGGTCACCACCGGTTTCATTGCACAGGAAGTTGAAGCCGCTGCAAAAAAAGCGGGCTTCAATTTCAGCGGCGTGGATAAACCAAAAAATGACAAGGATTTTTACGGCCTGCGTTACGCCGAATTTGTAGTGCCCCTTGTAAAGGGTATGCAGGAACAGCAGTTGATCATTGAAGAACAGAAAAAAGACCTCAATAACCAGAAACAACGCATTGATGAACTGGAAAAAATTGTAAAGGAACTGAGCAGTAAGATCAGGTAGTTAAAAGAATAGTTTCGTCAGCTTAATCAACATTGCAAACGTTTGGGACTTTGGCAATGTTCCGGATTTTGACAAAGTTTCCTTATTTTGAAGCATGAGAAAACTATATTTCATCATTTGCCTTTGCTGTATTACTGCCACATCCCGTTCCCAGACAGCCATCATTGATTCCTTTAAACTGCAACTGGCTAAAGCAACCGGTAATGAACAAAAGATAGAAGTATTGGGTTACCTCAGCCGCACGTTAATGAACGTGAACCTGGCCGAAGCAGATAAATACGGCCTGCAGATGATTGAAGTGGCTGAAATGAGCCGCGACCGCAAACTGATGGTAAAGGCCCTGCTCACCAACGGCGAACGTTACTCTTACCTGGCCGGGCGGAAAGAAAATATCAACAAGGCCATTGAGTATTACAACAAAGGACTGGAACTTGCCCGTAAAAATAAACTGGATGAACAGGTGGTAAGCGCTTACCTCTATTTATCTGAAGTATCCCGCTATATGCCCGACCTTGAAAAAGCGCTCAGCTACAGCAACCAGGCTTATGCACAGACCGGCCTGATAAAGAACGACAGCCTGAATGCGAGGGTTCACCTGGAGTATGGCCTGGTATACCTGGCAAAGAATGAAAAGATACTGGCGCTTAAAAATATGATGACCGCCCTGCGCATGGCCGAAGACATAAAGAATGATGGCCTCATGCGGGCCTGTTATGTGCGCTTATCGGCCTTTTATGCCGCCATTGAAGATCACGACAAAGCGATCGATTACCAGGTGAAGGCTTATGAAAAACTGGACCAGATAAAGACCGGGCAAACACCTTACAACAAAGTGCAGGATCTTACCCGTATCGGCGACCTGTACACCGCCAAAAAAAGTTACGAGATGGCCATGACTTATTACCAGCGGTCGTTAAAGCTGGCCGACTCACTGAAGTTTGAACCCATTAAAGCGCTGGCTCACCGCAGCATTATTTCCAATTACCTCACGGCTGATCAACCGCAAAAGGCGCTGGACTATTTTAACCAGAATCCGCAACTGAAACATTTTTTACAGGCGCTCAACTTCGGGCATTTTGTGGATCAGTCGTACGGATACATTTATACCCAGTTGGGCAAATACGACTCGGCAAAATATTACTACAATAAAGTGGCTCCCTTTTTTGAGAATGGGGTGAACAGCGCCAACCAGTTCAGCTATAACTACCAGCTCGGCCTGCTTTATAAAAAGACAAAGGAATACGATAAGTCGCTGGAATATTTTATGAAGGCAAAACAGATGTCGGAAAGCATTGGGCAGCTGGAAACAATGGGGTATGTGGTGGCCGAGATGGACTCTTTATACCAACTCAAAGGCGATTATAAAGAAGCCTTCTTCTATTCTTCGCTCAAACATAAATACAAAGACAGTTTAGAAAAACTGGGAAAAGAAAAAGACCTGCTGCAGATAGAAGTGGCCGATGAGCAGCAGCGCCAGGAACGCATTGATAAAGAAAAGATAGAACAGAAACGCAAGCGGGATAATATCCAGTACCTGCTCATCACCATCGGCATTGCCAGCCTGTTCGTGTTCATGGTAATGATGGGCATGTTCCGGGTTTCGGCCACCACCATTAAAATGGTAGGCTTCTTCACCTTCCTCATGTTCTTTGAATTCATCTTCCTCATCTTTAAAAAGAATATCTACAGCCTAACGAATGGTGAGCCCTGGAAAGACCTTGCCTTTATGATATTGCTGGCGGCGCTGCTGCTGCCGCTGCATCACTGGCTGGAGCATAAGGTTATCCATTATCTCACATCACATAACCGGCTAACGGCTTCGGGGAAGGGGTTGAAGGATAAGTTGTTTAAGAAAAAGGAAATTATAAAAGAAACTAAAGAGGTTTGAGTGAAAATATCTTAACCCTTCCACAAAGCACCACTAAGACCAAAGGTCACAAAGAAAACTCTGTGACCTTTGTGCTTCTTCGGGAAGCTTAGTGGAATAACTTATACAATATTCACCTCCCGCTCCAAACCCACTCCAAACTTCTTCTTCACACTCTGCAATATCTCTTCGCTTAAATTATATATCTCGTTGCCTTTAGCATTGCCATAATTCACCAGCACCAATGCCTGTTTTTCGTGGCAGCCTGCGTCGTCTTTGCGGTAGCCCTTCCATCCGCATTGCTCTATCAGCCAGCCGGCAGCCAGTTTTACATTCCCATTTGGCAAATTATATCCAACAATCGAAGGAAACATTCGTGTTAATTCGTGAAATTGGTGACTACCTATTTCCGGGTTCTTAAAGAAACTTCCTGCATTCCCGGTCACCGCCGGATCGGGCAATTTAGAAGACCGTATATTGATCACAGCCTGCGAAATAGCCTGTATGCTTTTACCAACTCCCATCTTTTCCAGTTCCTGTTCAATGGCGCCGTAAGAAGTATTGAACGACGGGATCCTGTTCAGCCGGTAAGTAACATTGGTTATCACAAACTCATTTTTATATTTCCGTTTGAACACGCTTTCCCGGTAACCGAATTCGCAATCGTTCACCGAAAAGTGTATTGTCTTTTTATCAGGAATATGAAACGCTTCTAAAGAATAGAACACATCTTTTATCTCCACCCCATAGGCCCCGATGTTTTGCATGGGCGAAGCGCCCACATTACCGGGTATCAGTGAAAGGTTCTCCACCCCGGCCCATCCGTTATGGATGCAGTGCAGCACAAAATGATGCCAGTTAACCCCCGCCCCTGCCTGTACGTAAACATGATGCTCGTCTTCCTTGATTTCTTTGATGCCGAGTAATTCATTTTTTAAAACCAACCCGTCAAAATCTTTGGTGAAGAGGATATTGCTGCCGCCGCCGAGGATTAAAGTTTGAGGTTTGAAGTTTGAGGTTTGAAGTTTGGGGTTTGAGGTTTGGTTAAATTCGAGGAGTTCGTGTAATTCATCAACAGTAGTAAAGCGGGCGAAATATTTTGCGGATACATCTATACCGAATGTATTAAATGACTTGAGCGATATATTCTCCTGCACATTCATTCTTAATTCTTAATTCTTAATTTTTAATTCTTAATTCGTATCAACATCTGCAACCACCGTCACACTTTTAAAATGCTTCTCTGCATTCACCAGGTTTATATAATTCCGGATCGCTCCTTTATAGCGTAAACTCATTCCCGGTTCTTTCGGCAATTTGATCAGTATCTCCATCAGGTACTGGTTGCGTATGCGGTTCACCACCGGTGCAGCAGGGCCTACTACATAATCCTTCAGATCCTGCTTCAGCAAAGTTGACAATTTTTCTGCAGCAGCCGTTACTATATTTTTATCCTTGTGCTTTAAAGTGAGTAACACAACCCGGCTGAAAGGCGGATAAAAGAATTCCTTCCGCTTTTCAATTTCGAATGCATAGAACTGTTTGTAATCATGTTGCTGAACCAGTTGCAGCAAGGGATGTTTGGGGTTGGTGGTCTGGATGATCACTTTGCCCTGTTCTTTTTTTCTTCCGGCCCGGCCACTCACCTGTTCCATTAACTGAAAAGCCCGCTCATTCACCCGGAAATCGGCAAATGCCAGCAACCCATCTGCATCCAGTATGCCAACGAGGCTTACTTTATCAAAATCAAGTCCCTTTACCACCATCTGTGTTCCCACTAAAATATCCAGGCGATGCTGTTCAAATAATTGTATCAGGTTATCGTGTGCTGCTTTACCCCGCACACTGTCCACATCCATCCGGGCTATTTTGTACCTGGCAAAATCCTCTTCCAGTTGCTCTTCAATTTTTTCGGTACCAAAGTTCTTCTCCAGCCAGGTATTGCTGCCGCAGGCCGGGCAGGTAATTAATTTAGGATAGGTGCTGCCACAATAATGGCAATGCAGTTTATTGCTGAACTTATGCAGCGTAAGCGAAACATCGCAATGGGCACACTGTGGAATAAAGCCACAGGTACCGCAGATCAGGTAGGGATTATAGCCCCTGCGGTTTTGAAACAGGATCACCTGCCTGTCGGAATCCAGCGCTTTCTGCATGGCTTCCTTTAATTGCGGACTGATCATCACTTTACCCTTTTGCGCCACCTGCCGGGTATCTACCATTTCTATCGCCGGCAATTCGATGCCGCCGAAACGTTCGTTCAGTTCCACCAATGCATATTTATCGTGCAGGGCATTGTAATAGGTTTCTACCGATGGCGTGGCACTTCCAAGCAATACTTTTGCTTTAAAGAGCGAAGCATAGTAAATAGCAGCATCCCTTGCATTGTACCTGGGAGCAGGGTCCTGCTGTTTAAAGGAAGCATCATGTTCTTCATCCACGATCATCAGCCCAAGTTCTTTAAAAGGCAGGAAAAGGGCGCTCCGGGCACCCAGTACGATCTTCACTTCGCCGGTACGTATCTTATTCCACAGTTCAATGCGTTCGTTATTGTTGAAACGGGAATGATAGATGGTGATATTACCCCCGAAATGTTTTTGCAGTCGGCGGATGATCTGGGTGGTTAAAGCGATCTCGGGCAACAGGTATAAAACCTGTTTGCCTGCTGAAAAATATTTTTCGATCAGTTTGATATATACCTGTGTCTTTCCGCTGCTGGTAACACCATGCAGCAGGCAAACGTTCTTTGTTTCAAATGCTTTTGCAACGGCATCGGAACTTTCCTGCTGGGCGGCGCTGAATTCAAAATCAATGGCCACATTCTTTGGAAGGAACTTAACCCTGTCAACCGCCCGTTTTTCTATGGTCAGCACATTTTTCTCTACCAGGCCTTTTAGTTGTGCAGCCGATGCCCCGGATTTTTTCAGCAATTCGGTTTGGGTTACCTCTCCTTCCGTTTTCTGAAGGTGCAGGTAAGCCAGCAGTAATTCCATTTGTTTGGGTGCCCGGCTCCAGTTATTCAACAGGTCGCTAAGTTTAGCTTCATTATGGTATTCCGGGTTCAGGATAACATAACTTTCCTTTTTCACTTTATACTGTTCATCCATTGCTTCCCAAACATGACAAATATTTTTATCGATGAGTTTTTTGATGATGGGATACACATGGGTGATGTCGAGTACCTGTTGTACTTCGGTAAGCCGTAATTCTTTTTTGAGCAGCAATGCTTCTGCCACCAGGAACTCTTCATCGTTCAAATGAGAGAAATCTTCGCCGGCCTCTTCATTATATACCAGTATGGTTTCACTGCTCAGTTTGAAATGCGTGGGCAGCGCCGCCGACATCACTTCTCCCTCTGTACACATATAGTATTCGCTGAGCCATTGCCAGAGTTGCAGCTGCTGGGGATACAAGATGGGAGCATCATCGAGTACGTTTAGAATATCCTTAGTGGGATAACCCGGTTTTTTTTCAGAGACGGACCGGATTATGCCTGCATATTTCTTCTGTTTGCCAAACACCACTTCGGCCCGGCAACCGGGTTGTGCCTTTTCTTTTAAACGGCCTGGAACGGAATAGGTATAGTTGGTGGGAACTGCCAGCGGGAGTATGATCGTTGCCCATAAACCGGATGATTCATCTGCAAATGCTATTTCATTTTCCTTATTCATCTTAGCTCATCTAAAGTTAACCTGATTTTCTCAGTTAATATTTCCTGCCTGGTCATTTATCCAGCTTGCTTTATATTTTCTCAATCCCTTGTCCATTACTTTATATACCCGTTCTCTTAAGGTCGCCACATCACTCAATGTCAATCCATCCACCGGTATCTCTTCCAGGTAAACGGCCCTTGACTTACCCGGGTTGAGCGTGAAAATGCTGCGGTAGTGCATGCGGTCGTACGCATCCAGTACCAAAATGGGTTTGATGGGTGTTTTTGTTTCAATGGCAATTTTAAAGGCGCCGTCGTAAAATTCTTTCAGGGGTGAGTGGCCCATATTGAATGTTCCTTCCGGGGCAATTACAATTGAAGTACCCTTTCTCAGAACGGATATGAGCTGCTTTACACTTTTGGCCCTTTTCTCCGGCTTATCCCTTTCCACCATTACCACGGCATTCTTATATATAAAGCCGAAAAGAGGGATCCTTGCCATTTCGGCCTTGCCGAGTATGCGGAAATGCTGTCTCCGTATCGCCTTAAATATGATGGGGATATCCAGGAAAGAAATGTGGTTGAACACAAATACATACTGCCGGTTCCGGTGGTGGGGTGTTTCAAAGATATTCCGGTGAAAGATACCCAGCATAAATAGTACAAAGTCCGACCAGCAATGACAGAGCCAATAGATGAAGTTGCCCCCCTTGGTTTTGCCAAAGAAGGAGGCCAGCACCACCAGCGGGAAAATAACCAGCAGGAAGGCCGTAAAGGGCAAAAAGGCATAAATGGTAAAAAGGATCCCCAGGACCCGGCGTATGATGGGCATAATCAGGGGCGAATATAGCAGATTCCCCTTTGGCCCCCGGTGGCTTATGCCTTATTTTGGGCCCTGCTAAGCCGGATCTGGCCATTTTTGCCCATAAACTGTTGATATTTTTTCAAAAACGCTGCTTAGTTTTACCCGTAAACCCTTACCTTTGCCGTCCTAAATTCGGGATATTATGTTAGCAGTAGTTAAAATAGCAGGTCAGCAGTTTAAAGTTAAAGCAGGCGACAGCTTATATGTACCTCATATCGAGGGCAAAACCGGCGATTCAGTAGAATTTGCCGATGTATTGATGACCGACAACAACGGAAAAGTTGTTCTGGGCAGCGACGTGAAAGCGGTGGTAAAAGCCGAGATCGTAAGCGACCTGGTTAAGGGCGACAAAGTAATTGCCTTTAAGATGAAAAGAAGGAAGGGTTTCCGTAAAAAACACGGACATCGTACGCAGTACACTCAAATTAAAGTAACAGGAATTGCATAAAGCTGGTTAATTGGTTAATTCGTTTATCCGTAATGTACCAATTAACGTATTAACTGATTAACGTATCAACTACTAAACAAATCAAACATGGCACATAAAAAAGGTGAAGGCTCCGTAAAGAACGGTCGTGATTCACAAAGCAAAAGATTAGGTGTTAAAATTTATGGTGGTCAGCCCGCATTGGCAGGCAACATCATTCTTCGTCAGCGTGGTACTACTTACCATCCTGGTAAGAATGTTGGTGTTGGAAAAGATTTTACCATCTTCGCATTGACCGATGGATTGGTTGAATTTAAAAAAACCAAGGGAGACAGAACGGTTGTATCGGTTACGGCTGTGGAGGCTACGGCTTAAAATTTTTTTATATTTTTTTTGGTTATTTAGAAAATATTTCTATTTTTAAGTATTATTTACTAACCAATTAAATCTAAAAAAATGGCAACAAAGAAAAAAGCTGCTAAAAAGAAAGCCGCTCCAAAAAAGAAAGCTGCTCCTAAAAAGAAAGCTGCTCCTAAGAAAAAAGCCGCTAAGAAGAAGTAATCTTCGCTTTTTAACAAAGCAAAATATCTTGAAAGTCCCGGAAATTTCCGGGACTTTTTATTTGCTGAAACTATTGCCTGCAAAGCATTTCAGCAGATCACATGTTGCCCGGTTCTTAAAAGATATTACCCTGCAAGCAAGCAGAAAATTCTTTTCGCCCTGGAGAGAATACAATCAACTGCATGCTGTTTTTATTCGTTCAGTTAATTTCATCAATATTCACTTTTCAAATTTTCTTTCTTATTTCAGCGTCTCCCCGGGTCGGTTTTTAAACTTATCCACCGACCGGCAAAACCCATCAATTTGCCAGATTTGTTACTTTTAGGCATGGATAATTACCAAATAGCCGAAAATTTTTCCCTGCTCTCAAAACTGATGGATATACATGGCGAAAACAGTTTTAAAGCAAAATCGTATGCCGCCGCTGCATTCAATATTGAAAAATTGCCAATGCAGTTAGCAGACACGCCGCATGAAAAAATATTCTCTATAAAAGGTATTGGTGAATCAACCGGGAAGAAAGTGATAGAACTTATTGAAACGGGTTCGTTGCAGGCCTTGCAGGAAATAATTGATAAAACGCCCAAAGGTGTGATCGAAATGCTGAACATAAAAGGCATCGGCCCCAAAAAGATCTCTACCATCTGGAAAGAGATGGAGATCGAAAGCATCGGTGAACTGTTATACGCCTGCCAGGAGAACCGCCTTAAACTATACAAAGGCTTCGGCGAAAAAACACAGCAGAATATCATAGACACCATCGAGTTTTACCTCAACAGCAGCGGCAACTATTTATATCCCCAGGTGGAATCCGTAGTACCCCAGGTAACTCCCTATCTTGAAAAATTATTCGGCGCCGGAAATGTTTTCGTCACCGGCAGCTTTAAACGGCAACTGGAGATCATTGAGGAACTGGAATATGTAGTAAAAGGCACTAACGAAGCCATCAAACCAAAATTCCAGTCGGCCAACCCGCCCGAACTGTTGGAAGAAAAACCGGGTACTTTATTATATAAGCTCCTCAACGGGCTAAAGCTACGGCTCCATACCGGGGAAAACGATATGGAAAAAAGGCTTTTCCTTACCGGCTCCAGTCCCGAATTCGCTGAGGCTTTTATCTCCCGATACCCCAAACTGGATTTCAGCAAGGCGGCCGGGGCAGATGACCAGGCCATTTTTACCCAGGCCGGCCTCTCTTACATACAACCCTGCCTTCGGGAAATGCCTTATATGATCGACCGTGCTAAAAAGGGACCCTTACCTCAACCGATACAACCTTCGGATATCAAGGGCATCATCCACAGTCATAGTAACTGGAGCGACGGCAGTAATACCCTTGAAGAAATGGCAAAGGCAGCCCAGGAACAGGGATTGGAATACCTGGTGATCAGCGACCACAGTAAGAGCGCTTTTTACGCCAACGGGCTTACCGAAGAACGGATAAAAGCCCAGCATCAACTGGTGGATGAACTGAACAGCAAACTGAAAGGCTTTAAGATATTCAAGAGCATTGAAAGCGATATACTTTATGATGGTAACCTGGATTACAGCAATAATATCCTTTCTACATTCGACCTGGTGATCGCTTCGGTACACAGTATTTTAAAAATGACGGAAGAAAAAGCCATGCAACGGCTCATCACCGCCATTGAAAATCCATACACGACCATACTCGGGCATATGACCGGCAGGCTATTGCTCAGCCGTAAAGGTTATCCTGTTGATCATAAAAAGATCGTGGATGCCTGCGCCGCCAATAAAGTAGTGATAGAACTGAATGCCCATCCCCGCCGCCTCGACATAGACTGGCGGCATATTGATTATGCCCTTGAAAAAGGGGTGATGATCTCCATCGACCCCGATGCCCACGAAATAGAAGGGTACCACGACACACGCTATGGCGTTCTGGCTGCACAAAAAGCCATGGTTACCAAAGAACAGAACCTGAGCAGCATGGCATTGAAAGACTTTGAAAGTTTTGTACAGACGAGAAAGAAGGAGAAGGGAATATAAAAATTGAACCAGGCAGGCACATAATGCAAACAGGTTCTGCAACGTGGCCTCTATGTTTGCTATGTCCTATGTGGTTTCACTCCATTGCAAATTCAATTTTAAAAACTTATTTTTCAGAAAACTCCTGTTTATGATACCGGATCTGCCCATGTACCTGAACATTGTATTCATCATCACTACCCTGCTCAGCATTTATATTTTTTATAAAGCAGCAAACAATTCCAATACAACCCTTGCGGTTATTTTTGCCTGGGCATTGGTACAGGCTGCTTTGGCTTTCAGCGGATTTTATACAGTAACCGATACCTTTCCGCCGCGGTTTGCGCTGCTGGCAGGTCCGGCAGTTATATTTATCATCCTGCTGTTCCTGCTGCCTGCAGGAAGAAGATGGCTCGACGGGCTTGACCTTAAAACCATCACCATCCTGCACATTGTACGCATACCCGTTGAACTAACGCTATATTGGCTGTTCCTTCAAAAAGCAATCCCGGAGATCATGACCTTTGCCGGTAGGAATTTTGATATCATTGCAGGCATAAC
>ERZ795044.4745-NODE-4745-length-11095-cov-9.202174_pt1 | contig 11095 bp, 10 predicted proteins | sample MGYA00375128_ERZ795044 | MGnify/ENA primary metagenome ERZ795044 (study PRJEB30173, sample SAMN05720213) | anaerobic digester metagenome | isolation source: active sludge of municipal wastewater-treating anaerobic digesters | place: USA | collected 2014-12-22 ... | reverse complement strand
GTGCTGCAGCGTCCGGCGGTGGAAGTCGGCCGCGCCGACCCCGACCTCGACCCGGCCGGCTATCGCACCTTGATGCTCTTTCAGCTGGCGGAACGCTACTACAGCGAACCCGGGCTGGCCGCGCGACTCGAGACGACTGCGCCGCGACGACACGTACGCCCGAAGTCGGCGGAACTGGTGGCACTGCTGCAGGCCAACGAACTGGACTACGCCTGGATGTACGAGTCGTCGGCGCGCGGCGCGCGCCTCCCGTTCATCGCCCTTGCCCCGGAGATCGACCTGGGCGACGAGCGGTACGCGGCGACCTACACCTCAGCCGTGGTGCGCGTCCTGGGGTCCACGGTCGCCGATACCCTCGAGTTGCGCGGGGTCCCGATCCGCTACGGGCTGACCATTCCGCGTGAGGCGCCGCAGCCGGCCCGGGCGGTCGCCTTCCTGCGCTTCCTGCTGTCGCCTGACGGGACGCGCGTGCTGCGGCAGGAGTATCTCGACGCGCTCGATGCGCCGCTCGTCGTGGGTGAGGGGGCGCCTGCCTTCCTGGATTCGCTCACGGGCGCGCGCGCCGTCGCCCCCGCTCCGGCGCGGCACTAGCTTCTGCCGTTGGAGCGGGGGCGGTAGCGCCCCCCAGGAAGCAGCCTGCAGCCGGAGTGAGAGTCGATGCCACGGGTTCCGTTCGAGATGCTGCCTGACGAGGGGCGCATCTGGGTGTTTGGGGCGGGCGCGGCGCTGTCGGCCGACGCCACTGCGGCCCTCCTGCGCGAGGTCGACGACTACCTCGATGGCTGGAGCGCCCACGGCGCGCCGCTCACGTGTGCGCGCGACTGGCGCGACGGACGGTTCCTGGCCATCGGGGTCGATCAGTCGACGGCGGGCGCGTCGGGGTGCTCCATCGACGCCCTCTTCCGCATCCTACAGGGAACGGAGCGCTCGTTAGGTGTCGCGCTGGTCGCCGGCGGGCGCGTCTTCTATCGTGATGCGGCTGGGGTGGTGCAGTGCGTGGACCGGGCGACCTATGCGGCGCGCGTGCGCGATGGTGCGATTGGCGCCGACACGCCGGTCTTCGACACGACGCTGACGACCGTCGGGAGCTATCGGGCCCACTTCGAGCGACCGGCCTCGTCCTCGTGGCACGCGCAGCTGGCCTAGGCCGAGATCGCGCGCCCTCTCCCGCTCTCGCTCAGCCCAGCCAGCGATCGCGTCCGGCAGCGACGAAGTCGTCGTCGAGAAGTTCGGGATAGGCCGTCATGACCCGATCGAGCTCGGCGGACTGACCGGGCGAGAGCCCTTCGCGCGGGTCGAGGCACCACGTCCCTGCCAGGAGTCCCTGGCGTCGCAGCACCTCGTGAATCCCGGCGATGCATCCGGCGAAGTTGTTGGCGACGTCGAACACCGCGGCGTTCGCGTCGGTGAGCGCGACGCCGCGCGCAAGCATCGAGCGGTACTCGCGAGCGCCGGACGATGCGGTCGGCGATCCCGTGGCCTCGGCGCGCAGTGCGCGGAGTTCGTCGAGCAGCTGCACGGCGCGCCGGGTCCACACGGCCCACTGTCCCAACAGTCCGCCGACGATGTGGCGGGTCACGCGCGCGCTGCTGTTCGCGAAGCCAAACGGCGTGAGCAGGTCGGCGACGATGTTGTCGTCGTTACCGGTGTACAGCGCGATATCGTCGCGCCCCGATTCGGCCAGGGCGCGCACGACGTCGATCGTCTGGTATCGATTGAACGGCGCGATCTTGATGGCCACAACCTCGGGGATCTCGGCGAAGGCGCGCCAGAAGCGATGGTCGAGGCGTCGCCCTCCAACGGCCGGCTGCAGGTAGAAGCCGATCACCGGCATCACCTCGGCCACGGCGCGGCAGTGCGCCAGCAGCTCCTCGTGCGACGCCGCGTCGTGCCCGGCGAGGGAGAGGAGGACGGCATCGTAGCCGAGCGTGCGTGCCAGTTCGGCCTCGCCAAGCGCCTGCGCGCGTCCCCCGACGACCCCGGCCACCAACGTGAAGGGGCGCGGTGCGCGCGTCAGCCACTCGCGGGCGCTCTCGACGCCGAGGGCGAGGACGTCGCGCAGCATGCCGTGCTGCCGGATGGCGAACTGCGTGGTGTGCACCCCGACCGCGACGCCACCGGCGCCCGCGTCGATGTAGTAGCGCGTGAGGGCGCGCTGTCGGCGCTCGTCGAGCGCGCGCTCGGCGGTGAGGGCCAACGGATGCGCCGGGACGACCTGGCCGGCGAGCAAGTGGGTGCGCAGCGGGCTGGGCGACATGATCAGAAGGTGCCGTCGCGTCGTTCGAAGCGGGTGGGCTTGCCTAACGTGCGGCCGCCGAGTCGCAGCCATTCGGCGACCCAGGCGGCGAGCGTGTGCCCGTCGATCTCGGGGAGGCCAACGAGCGACTGCGCACGGCGCGTGTCGCTGAGGAGGGCGTCGGGTGCTTCGGCGTTGGTGAACGTCGGCGTTCGCCCCAGCAGAAGCCCCAGCTCGAGCGCCAGCGCTCGCACCGACAGTCGCTCCGCCCCCGTGACATTGAGGACGAACGGCGGAGTGGCGGCCGCGGAGAGGGCGGCGAGGGCCATCGCGTTCGCATCGCCCTGCCAGATGCAGTTCACGTAGCCCATCCCGAGGTCGACCGCCTCGTCGGCGAGGACGCGGCGCGCGAGGTCGACCAGGACGCCGTAGCGCAGGTCGACGGCGTAGTTCAGGCGGATGATGGTGACACGCGTCCCCCAGCGCGTGGCCGCATCCTCGAAGACGCGCTCGCGTCCCACGCACGATGCGGCGTACTCCCCAACGGGCGCGAGCGGATCGTCCTCGCGTGATCCGGTGCCGTCGACCGGGGAGAGCCCGTACACGTTGCCGGTGGAGAAGGCGACGATGCGTGCGTGCCGATAGCGACGGGCCACGTACGCGGGGACGACCGTGTTGGTCATCCAGGTGAGCGACGGGGCATCGCGCGTCCCGAATTTCTGCCCCGCCATGAAGACGACGTTCGGGGCGTCGGGGAGGGCGTCGACGGCGTCGGGGTCGAGCAGGTCGGCGCGCACGACCTCGATCCCCATGGCCTCAAGCCGGGCGGCATCCTTTGCGCTCCCCCATCGAGACACCGCGAAGATCCGGCGCCCGTCGCCCAGCGCATCGGCGGCGCGCCGCAGCATCGCCGTGAGCGACGGTCCCATCTTCCCTCCGGCCCCGACGACCACGACGTCGCCAGGCGAATGGCGCAGTGCCTCGACGACCGCCGCGTTGGGGCGGCTGAGTCGTTCCTCGAGTTCCTCCTCGGTCCGCGGAGCGGCGAGGGGGGCGGAAGGGACGGGGGCGGGTATCAAGCGGCTGGCGGTGCCTCCGACGGCGGGGCAGCCGGGGCCGGGGGGACGGCGGCGACGGGAGCGAGCGTCCCGTCGAAGCCGATCAGCTTGTGCGACGCGTCGCAAAACGGCTTGCGCTTGGAGGCTCCGCATCGGCAGAGCGACACACCCTTGCCGGCGGGGAGGGGGATTGGGACCCCGTTGTGGTCGAGCAGTTGCAGGTTGGCGGCGTCCTCGGGGGTGATCCCCAGGGAGCCGTTCTCGCGAATCTTGATCGTAAAGGTCGACATCTTCGGTTCCTCGGCTCGCGCGCGGCAAGCGATCAGGGGCAGACGAGAGTGGGCCGGACCGTCGGTGCGCAGCGATCTGGTGGCCCGACGCGTTCAACAGGTCTTAACGGGATTTTCCTGAATTTTTCATGACTGACGCACTAATGTGCCTCGGTCATCGCACACTCCCGACCACCATTTGCACACTCAACGATCGATGCGCGGGTATGGGTTCGTCGCGTTTGCGTGCGTCGCTGCAATGGTAGTCGCGCGCGGGGGCGGGGCGCAGGAGGCCAAGCGCGATAGCGCGGCCGCCGACGCCAGAACACGCTTGGGCACCGTGTCGGTGACGGCGGGGCGGGGGACTGCAACGGTCGGCAGCACTGCGGCACTCGTCGTCCCCCTCGACTCGCTGCACCTGTCCGCGTCGGCACCGCTCGACCGGGCACTTCGGGAGATCCCCTTCCTCCTGACCCGGATCAATTCGCGCGGCGAGGCCGAGCTCTCGGTGCGCGGCTCCGATTCGAGGCAGGCGGCGGTCCTGTTCGACGGGCTCCCGCTGAGCATCGGGTGGGACCATCGCTCCGATGCGTCGGTCTTTCCCACGACGGGCGTTGGCTCCGTCGTCGTGGTACGCGGGCTGAGCAGCCTGTTGCAGGGGCCCAATGCCATCGGCGGGGTCATCGACCTGGGACTTTCATCGTACCGGGGCGCGCAGACGGATGCGGGGCAGGTGGGACTGCGGCTGGGCGGCGATCAGGTGGGGGCGCGTGCCGTGCAGGGTGACGTCACCCGTCCGCTGTCGTTCGAGCGCGGGCGCCTGACGTTGCGGGCCGGTGGGGGCTATCGAGACGTTCCGGCCGTGGCGCTCAGTCATGGGGTCTCCGACCAGTACACGCTGGACCGCGACGAGCGCGCGAACAGCGACGTGCGGCAGCGTGACGGCTTCGTCTCTGCGCGCTACCAGACGGTGGGCGGCGCGTGGATCGGCGCCAGCTACTCCGGCTACTCGCTCGAGCGCGGCGTGATGCCGGAGCTGCACATCGCCGCGCCCCGCTTCTGGCGTTACCCGGAGCAGACGCGGTCGCTGGCCCTCGTCACGATGGGGACGGGGCGTCGCCATACGGCGATGGGATCGGGTGATGCCGAGTTGGTGGTGGGGACGAACCGATCGTACACGTCGATCGAGAGCTTCTCGACCGCGGCGTACGACTCGATCGTGGGGACCGAGACCGGCGACGAGCGGACGACCACGGCGCGCCTCACCGCCGATCACTCGCTGGGGCGAGGCGAAGTGCGCACCGCCGTGACGCTCGCCACCGTCGACTACGACGAGGGGTTGAACGGCGCCGTCCCCAACATCTACCGACAAAAGCTCTGGAGCAGTGCGCTCGAGCTGGAGCAGCCGCTGGTGGGGACGTTGCGCCTGACGGGGGGGGTGGCCCTCGACGCGAGCACCACCCCCAGGACTGCCGGGCGAGAATCGCTCGGGCGCCTGTCGGAGTGGGGAGGACGTCTCGGGCTCAGCACGCTCGCCTTTGGCGACCGCTGGCGGTTGCACGCGTCGCTCAACCGGCGAGCGCGCTTCGCCGCGCTGCGCGAGCTGTACTCGGGGGCGCTCAATCGCTTCCAGCCCAATCCCGCGCTCCGTCCCGAGGTGCTCGTGGGAGGCGAGGTGGGTGCGACGCTCCTGGCGAGTGGATGGCAGCTGCAAGGGGTGGTCTTCCGACACGGGCTGTCCGATGCCATCGTCCGCACCACGCTCCCCAACCGCCGCTTCTATCGGGTGAACCGTGACGAGATCCGCAGCACCGGGCTGGAGCTCCTGGGCGGATGGTCGCGTCGCGGTCTGCAGCTGTCGGCCGATGCGCTCGTGCAGCGCGTGCGCATCGCCGACCCGGCCGTGAGCGGCACGGAGCGAAAGCCGGAGAATCAGCCCGACTTGCGACTGGGCACTGATCTCTCCTTTCCGGTCGCCGGCTTTCGGCTCTCGGCCAACGTCGACCACGCCGGGCGGCAATACTGCGTGAACCCTGACACGGGGCGGAATCAGGCGATCGCGCGCCAGACCTGGACGGGGGCGGGGATCGAGCGCGGCTTCGCGATTGCGCGCGGCGGCGTCTTCTCGCGCCTCACCACATCGCTCGCGATCGACAACCTCACCGACGCGCCGGTCTTCGATCAGTGTGGCTTGCCTCAGGCTGGTCGGACGATTCGATTCGGCGTCGCCGTGCGCTGAGCCCGTCCTTCACCTTCCCTCGTCGATCGCACTCGTGGCACCTGCTTTCAATCCCCGACTCCTCTCGCGCAAGGCGCATCGCTGGGGGGCCATCGCCGTCGCGCTCCCCTTTCTCGTGGTGATCGCCACCGGGATCCTGCTCCAGCTCAAGAAGAACTGGAGTTGGGTACAGCCCGTGGAGGCGCGCGGCACGGGATCGGTTCCCGGCGTCGAGTTCGCGCGGTTGCTGAGCATCGCGCAGTCGGTACCCGAGGCGGGGATCAACTCATGGGCCGATGTCGAGCGCGTCGACGTGCGCCCCGGCAAGGGGATCCTCAAGATCACCAGCCAGTCGCGCTGGGAGCTGCAGGTGGATTCCGAGAGTGGCGCCGTCCTGCACAGCGCCTATCGGCGCTCTGACTGGTTGGAGTCGCTGCACGACGGCTCGTGGTTCCACCCACTGGCCAAGCTCTGGCTCTTTCTCCCGTCAGGCATCGTCGTCTTCGGCTTGTGGCTGACGGGGATCTACCTCTGGCTCCTCCCCTACCAGACCCGCCGCAAGCGCGCCACGCTCGCCGCGGCCGACGCCGCGGGGGAGGCCTCACGCTCGGGAGCCAGGCGCACGGCGGGATAGCGCGCGGGCCGAGCGGGGCGCGCGGAGTGCTACGCGCGCAGTTCGTCCGCCCGCCAGGCGGTGATCGCCTGCTTGATCGCCTTCGCGTCGGCAAACTCGCCGGAGCGCACGCGCCGGAACAGCGCCGGCAATTCCGCGTCCGAGGCAAAGCGCAGCGCCACGAACTCCCGACGCGAGAGCCGGCCGATCTCGCCATGCTCTGCCGCCGGGAGCAACCGCTGCAGCCGCAGCGTCTCCTCCAGCCGGATCAGCCGATCCTGCACCGTGAGGGCCTGCAGGCGACCGAGGCCGATCCCCAGCGCGATGGCGAACGCCAGGAGCACTCCCCACGCCGTCGACACCCCGGGGTCCTTGAACGCCGCGCGGAGCGCGACGATCAGGTTGATGAGCAGGAGCGGTGAGACGATGAAGTGATACGGGACCAGCCAGCGGGTGTGGTTGGCGTAGCTCTGGGACATGGGGCGAGGAGGGTGTGAGGACGGTGCGCATCGGGTGCGCGGTCGGCGTCCGCGCCGAGGCGCGGGCTCGGCGACGTGTCGTTAGGTCGTGCGCCCGGCTGCCTCGCGCGCATGGTACTTGAGGCGCGTGACGATCGCTTCGAGCCCCACCTCGCGCGTCCCCAGCCCGAGACTCTGCATCACGGTGCGGACGAAGTCGGCGGGGATGGCCAGCGTCGTCGCGGGCGGTTCGCCGTTGACCGCGCCGAACACGATGCTCAGGAAGGCCGCGACCGTCGGCGACTGGCGCGCGTTGATGTCGGCGTAGAAGTGCAGCGTCCCGTCCCGGAACTCGGGAAAGAGGCGCATCGGGGTCTGGCACTCGGGCACGGTATAGCCGTCGTCAGGGAGCGATTGGAAGCGCTCGGGGAGCGGCTCGAGCTTTCGAGCGTACGACACGAGCGCCGCCATCTTCTCCTCGCGCCCGAGCGAGGCGAAGCGACGAAGGACCTGCTCGATGCGGGGCGGCAAGGCCGGGGACGGTGACGTCATGCGGGGGAAGCCTAACCGAGCGCCTTCGCATTGCCAGTGTCACCGCGGGCCACGAAAGGGCTGGCACCATCCGGTGCGATCGTGGATTGTACCGGAGTCGCGACCTGCGACGCAGCACCGACGCACCACCCACGCATCACCCACACGCTCACTCATCGATACCATGCCAACTCGTCATGCATCTGCGACCTGGGAAGGCGGCCTGCGCGGCGGCAAGGGCACCTTCTCCGGCGAATCGGGGACCATCGGCGGCAACTACGCCTTCAGCACGCGCTTCGGCGACGACAAGGGCTCCAACCCCGAGGAACTGCTCGCCGCAGCCGAGGCAGCCTGCTACAGCATGGCGCTGAGCGCGCAGCTCGAGGGGCGCGGCACCCCCGCCACCAAGGTGGAAACCAGCGCCGCCTGCACCGTGGAGAAGGTGGGCGATGCCTTCACCGTCACCACGATGAAGCTCACCGTGCGGGCCACCGTCCCGGGGATCTCCAACGAAGACTTCCAGGCGGTGGCCGCCGCGACCAAGGACGGGTGTCCGATCTCCAAGGCCATCAAGGGGAACGTCGCGCTCCACCTCGACGCCCAGCTCGCCTGACGGGCGCGCAGCGGCGGTGGGTGGCGAGCGTCGCTCTGCCAGCGACGCTCCGCCCTCCGCCGCCCGAGACTTCCCCCTCGACAGCGCCCGGCCGAGGCTCAGCGCTTGACGAGGTCGTTGAAGAGCGCCACCACGCCAACCGTCACCGCCACGCGCCGGACGTTGCGCGCTTGCAGGGTCTGCACCTCCACCTGCATCGCGCGTCGCCCGCTCGCCCCCACCCGGACCCGTGCGCCGACGGCGGCGAGGAGGCCGAAGTTGTTGGTGTTGTACCTCGTGTCGATCGCCAACGAGCCGAAACTACTCGAGAGAACGTGGACCCCGACGCCGGTCGCCAAGTACGGCGCGAAGCGGGCCGACGGCGACGTGGCGTGAAAGGCGAGCGCGAGGTGCGCCGAGAGGTCGCGAAAGACGTTGCGATACGTGCGTTCCTCGCTCGCAACGGTCTCCTCGTGTGGTAGGGTCAGGAGATACGTCGCATCGGCGACGAGTCGGATGCGGCGGGACGTGAGATATCCGAAGTCGACCGTGCCGCCGAGCTGTCCGGCATGGAAGCCATGCTGGATGCTCGCCCACCCGCCGTGCATCGTCACAGCGCCGATGGCCGCGAGGCCGAGGTTGCTGGAGGGTGGCGGTGGCAGCGAATCGCCCTGCGCGGCGGCGATGCGCGGGGCGATCGGGACGGTACAGAGGAGAACCGCGAGCAATCGTCGCGGCGAAAAGCGGTGGAACATTCGTCGTCAGGCGGTCGAAGTGGCACCACTGGCGTGCGAGCAGGGTAAGGTAGCCACCACGACTCCCCGCCGCGCGCGTCCCGCGTGACGACGGGCGGGGCGCGTCGGTCCTAACGCATGAAGTGCCGAACCGCGCGGACCAGACCGACGTGACACGGCGGCGCGATGGTCGGGAGCTTTCCGGGGGGATGACGGTGTTGACACAACGCATCGGACTGCGCGCGGCCCTTTTAGCAGGGGCGGTCGCCCTCACGCTCGGCGTGGGGGGATGGGCGCTCGTGCGTGCGCGTACGCCGCGTCGGCAGACCGACATCGCCCGTGAGTTCACACAAGGCGCGCAGTGGGCCGATTCGGTCGAGCGGCTGCTCGTCCGCCAGTCGCCCGCCGAGATGACCACCGGGGAGGTGGTGTCGGCGCTCTATCTCGAGCGACTGCGGTTGGGGGTGGGGAGTCCGTTCCGCCTCATCGACTACGCGCTGCGCGATCCGCTCGTGGCCAAGGAGTCGCGGCACCGGTTGGCCGAGGCGATCCTCGCACGCACGAGCGTTGGCGCGGCCTTCGCCACCCCGCCTGAGGCACTCGACCTCATCGCGCCGCGTCCCGCTCGCGACATCGGGCGGGCGCACCGGCAGTTCATGGAGTCGGTGATGCAGGAGGCGGAATCGCCACGCGCGGCGGAACTGGCGTTGCGCCTGGCGTACACGGTGGGAACCGCCTCGGGGGTGGTGTCGCACCGGGCGTCGGCGGTCGCGCTGGGGGCGATTGCCCAGGCGCGCGACCGGACGCTGGCGATGCGCGATGCCCACGCGCTGCTCGCCGAGGCACGACGCGAGCGCGTGGACCCGGTGCAACTCGTCTCGGCGTGGCGCGCCGACCGTCGGTTCACGGTGGAGGCCCCGCTTGCCGATCCGCCGACGCCGGCCGACGAGCAGGCGGCGGTGCGACTCCTGCCGCGGCTCGTCGAGCAGTTGGGGCACCTGGCACCAGCGCCGCTCCGCTCCGCGACCGCCCGTTCGTTAGGCGGTGCGGCCAGCGTGGCCGCCGTCGAGGTCGTCGCCCGCCGGGGGGCGCCGCCGCAAGCGCCCATCACGGTGACCATGGGCGGCTACGCGTCGTTTGTCGCCGGTGCGGCGGGACACGCAGAGGCGCGGCGAGCCCGCGCACACTTCGTCGCGCGGTCGCGGAACGAGGAATCGATGGTGGCCGAGCTGGCGCGGCTTCGCGCCGTGGCAGGCCCCTCCAGCGAGAGCGCCATGGCCGTGCTCAGCGCGTCGGTGGCGATGCGGGCGTATGCGCAGGAGCGCGCGTGGTTCCCGGGCGACCAGGGGCCGGGCGTGCAGCTGCTGCAGAGCCGGCTCGGACTTGCCGCGTTGACGTTCGATGCCCGCATCCCGGGCAACTGGCGCCCGTATTACCTGCGCATGCTGGACGAAGTGGTCAGCGACCTCACGACGGTCTTTCCGTCGCTCGACCTGCGCGGGCTGAGCATTCGTTTCGGCGACTCGCCCTTGGCCGATCGCGCCCTGGCGTTGCACGATCCGGGGTCGCGCACGATCTACTTCCCGCTGGCGACGAGCGCGGGCGCGATGGCGCACGAGTTGGCGCACGACCTCGACTGGCAGGCGGCGCGTCGCCGATACGGTGTGCGTGGTGGCTATCGCACCGATCGCTCGGTGCGCCAGTTCCCCGACCAGTTCTCGGCGACGGTGCGTCGCCTGGCGAGCGCGGCGCGCCCGCGACGCGAAACGTTGTCGTCACCCGTGCAGGCAGACCGTCCCACGGAGGCGTTCGCTCGAGGTGTCGACTGGTTTGTGGCCGCGGCGCTGGCGCATCGCGGGCGGCTGAACGGCTACCTCACCTCGGTACAGGATGCGATGATCACCGGCTATGCGTCGGCGACCGCGCCGCGCGGTGAGACGAGCGAGGGTGATGTCACGCTCGACGCGCTGCGGGAGATCGCCGTGGTCGATCCGGCGATCTACGCGTGGTACGACGCCACGTACGGTAGCGGCCGACGGCTCGGGGTGACCGATGCGGCGCGCCGCGCGCTCGTGGCCCCGCTGGCGCGCCTGGACCTGCGCTACGGGAGTGCGCAGGGGATCGATGCCTTCCTGGTGTCGTCGCGCGACCTCCGTGCGGCCTCCGAGGTCTCGGCCGGGTGGGGCTGCCTGCTGCCTGCGTCGACGGAGCCGGGCGCGGGACCGGTGGCGGTACGTTCGGCGATGACTATCGCCGCGACCGCGCGTGCGCGCGGGTTGGTGGGGCGCTGGGGCGACTACGCGCGCAGCGTTCCCACGGCGTCGGTCCGCTTTCGCGCGTTGGCGGGGGCGCCGTGGCACCCGGCCATCCGCGACTCGGTGGAGCG
>ERZ795044.4744-NODE-4744-length-11097-cov-4.161474_pt1 | contig 11097 bp, 11 predicted proteins | sample MGYA00375128_ERZ795044 | MGnify/ENA primary metagenome ERZ795044 (study PRJEB30173, sample SAMN05720213) | anaerobic digester metagenome | isolation source: active sludge of municipal wastewater-treating anaerobic digesters | place: USA | collected 2014-12-22 ... | reverse complement strand
CACTTGCAAAATGGCGAAGCCATTATTTTTCAGTACTCTATATACTTCGCTCATCGCTTTTAAATCATCGTCAATATGTTCCAATACATGGTTGCAAATTACTACATCAAAACGTTCGTTTTCGAACGGCATAGAGCGAATATCCATTTTTACATCGGCTATAGGTGAAACAAGGTCAGCTGTAATGTATTCAAGATTTGAGAGTTTTTTAAATCTTTTCAAAAAAGGTTGTTCGGGAGCAATGTGAAGTACAGAATATTTTTCGTTGAAAAAACGGGTCTTTTCTTTTAAAAATAACCACAATAGGCGATGTCGTTCTAAGCTTAAGCAGTTTGGGCAAAGTCTGTTAGCAGCTCCTTTGTTTCCATAGGGCAAAAATTTTCGAAAAGATTTTTCGCATATTGTGCATTGATGTTTTTTCCCGGCGTAGAAAGGCATTACTATCAAACTAAATAATTTACTAAACTTAATAAGGTAAGGACGTGGTATATGTCTAACAAAAAATTTTATAATGGCTTTCATTTATTCTATACTTTTAAATTAACGTTTTGATTTAGAATCGGCATTAAATAAAACAAAAGAGGCTTTCCCTATGATGTGTGTTTCGGGCAGGAAACCCCAGTATCGGCTGTCTTTTGCATGATCTCGGTTATCGTCCATTACAAAGTAATAATTGTACTTAAAACGATATGTTTTGGTTGGAATATCATTAATTTTGAACACGGTATCTTGAATAATTTCTAAACTATTGTTTTCATATGTTTGGATGATGTCTTTATAAAAATAAATATTTCTTGATGTTAATTCAATTTGTTGACCTTTCTTCGGTATGATTAATGTCCCAAAATAATCGGTGCTCCATGAGAAGTATGGACTAAAAGGAAAAAGCTTTGTAAACATAGGCATGTCCAATATCTTTAAAATTTGTATTTTTTTTATCAGGCTGTCTTTTGCAATAGAATCGGATAGTTGTTTTGTCGTATGTAAGTCGTAAATATTAGGTTTTGCAATAAAATAATACTCTGAAATTTGATATTTGGCAAAGAACGATGAATCTAAAGGCTCTTCTGCTTTAATACGAAACCGATATTTACAATTTGGATTATCGTTCATCAATAAATTATTGATAAATATTTTTTTATCGTGAATGTTAAGTGTGTCTCCCGGTAATGCAATGCAACGCTTAAAAACAACTGTTTTTTTGTCAATGGGAGGGTCGTGTTCAATGGGATAATTAAAAGCGATTACGTCGTTTCGTTGTATTGCTTGAATGCTAATTCTGAAATAGGGTAACTCAATCAAATCGATATAAGCAGGTGTGTTTGAAAATGGAAATTGATTTCCAAAAAAGGGAAAGCTTAGGAGCGTAATGGGTAAACGAGGTCCGGGTTTAAGTTTGTTGATAAAAATCACATCACCCTGAAATAAAGAATTTTCCATTTTTTTGTCGCGTACAATAGCAAATTCAAATAAGAATGTTCTAATAATCCAAATAATGACAAGGGCAATAAGAAACGCTTTTACCCAGCTATTTGCAAATATTTTAGTAAATTTCTTTTTTTTAGCCATTAATCATGAACAATTCTAAACATTCTGCTCCAGCGAATATTGCTTGGAAACGATTTGTCTTTATCGAGCGAAAGCCAAATAAAAACAGGTTTGCCAACAATGTGGTCTTCGGGAACAAATCCCCAGAAACGGCTGTCTTGAGAATTGTGTCGGTTGTCGCCCATCATAAAATAGTAATCCATTTTAAATGTATAGCTGTTGCTTTCGATACCATTTATAAATATTTTACCATTTTTAATTTCTAGTTTATTTTTTTCGTAAACTTCGATGGCTCTTTTGTAAATGGGTAAATTTTTAAGTGTTAACTCAATTTTTTGACCTTTAGCCGGGACTTGTATTGGTCCGAAATTATCGCGATTATAGCTAATAGTACTATCTTGTGGAAAAACATCTTCACGATCTTTAATTTCGGCTATATTTACAGAGATAACATTTGGATAGGAGCGAATAGCTTGAGCTTTTTCTTCGGTTAATGGTAAATAATAGTGGATAGTAGTTGTTTTGCTTACCGAATCGAACATTTGATATTGAGTCATTAAGCCAAATTGAATGTCTTCTTGAGATATATCAAGACGTTCGAGGTTTCTGGTATTAAGCGGAATTCCATTTGTAATAATTTCATAGTTATATTGCATATGAGGGAAATGTTCTTGTTTTTGGTCGTTAATATAAACTTGAGTATGACGAACTTCTATTTTATCACCCGGAATGGCTACACATCGTTTTATATAGTTTTCTTGTTTGTCCACTGGTCTGTATATAATATCGCCAAAGTTGAGTTTATCGTTCCAAACTCTATTTCTTCCGTATCTTCTGCAAAGATCATAATAGCTTTCGGCTTGGCGTTTTAGTGCAACGGTATCGCCTTCGGGAAAGTTAAACACGACCATATCGTTGCGTTCTACCTTGCCCAAACCTGCTAATCGTTTGTAGGGCCATTGTATCCATTCAACAAACGAACGTGCCGTTTCGCTAAATGGCATGGTATGATGCACAAAAGGGAAGGAGAGAGGAGTGTTTGGAATTCTTGGGCCATAGCTTACTTTACTTACAAAAAGATAATCGCCAACCAGCAATGTTTTTTCCATGGAAGATGTGGGTATGGTAAAGGCTTCGATGAAGAAGGTTCTTATAAGTGTTGCGGCAACAACAGCAAAAATGATAGCATCTACCCATTCAACAATTTTTGTGGGCTTTTTACCACGTTTTTTCCAAAAGGTCCAATTTACTTTTTTTGATATGTATATATCATAAAAGATGGGCAATCCTAATAAGAGCCAAAAATTACCAATCCAAATAACCCATAAAATAAAAATGGTTGTAGCAAAACTAAATCGAAACCATTTATTTTTCAGAAATTCTTTAATTTTTTTCATTTTTTATTGAATTAAATCGTTCATAGTATATATACCCGAGTTTTTTTTTAACAGAAATTTAGCAGCTTCTATTGCACCTATTGCAAAACCCCGTCTGTTTTTAGCATTATGTTCAAGTATGATGGTGTCTATATCAGAGTCGAAAATTGCTTTGTGATTTCCAACTATATCATCTATTCTAAATGATTCTATGTTTATATTTTCAGCGCTTAATTGAAGTTTCGATGCCATGATAGTTGATAGGGTTATAGCGGTGCCGCTTGGTTTATCTTTTTTTTGGGTGTGATGAGTTTCTTCTATTTTAACATGGTAATCACTGAGGTAGTTTTTCATAATTGGGCTTATTTCAGCTGCCATCTTAAAAAACAAATTGACTCCAATACTAAAATTAGAAGCATAAAACAATTTTCCATTGTATTTTTTTTGTATATCTTCGATTTGTTTGAATTGATGGTACCAGCCTGTTGTACCCGAAACAATGGGCATATTTTGTTTAAAGCAATGTTCGATGTTCTTCATTACCGATGTTGGAGTTGTAAACTCTATGGCAACTTCAGCACCGCATTGATTTAAGTTATTAATTTCGTTATAATTATCGACATCAATTATTTTTACAACATCTATGTTATTTTTCAAGGCAAGTGTGTGTATTTCCTTGCCCATTTTACCATATCCTATGAGTGCAATTTTCATTTTTGTTGTAAAAATATAAAAAAGGGAAGCATCATCGCTTCCCTTAATGTGAAAAAATTAAAAATTGTTTATTTTTTAACAGTTTTTACAATTTCTTCGAACGCTTTTGGATTGTTCATGGCTAAGTCGGCCAAAGTTTTACGATTCATTTCAATTCCGCTTTTATGGATAGCACCCATAAATTCGGAATATGACATTCCATGTTCACGAACGGCTGCATTAATACGTTGAATCCATAGAGCACGGAATTCAATTTTTTTCTTGCGACGATCGCGATAAGCATAGGTTTGACCTTTTTCCCATGAATTTTTTGCTACAGTCCAAACATTTGAACGAGACAAAAAACTTCCTTTGGTTCTTTTTAAAATTTTCTTTCTTCTAGCTCTTGAAGCTACTGAATTTACTGAACGTGGCATAACACATTTTTTTTATGAATGTTTAGCGTTAGTCGTTAAACTAATCTTTCGGGCTAAGACATTCGGTTAAACATTAAATAATTACTTCATACCTAATAAAAGCTTTGTACTCTCTAATCTTGCAGGTTCGATATCTGCAAAATAACCAAGATTTCTTTTTCTCTTTTTAGATTTTTTGGTGAGAATGTGGCTTTTATAAGCATGTTTTCTTCTGATTTTACCGGTACCGGATATTTTAAATCTTTTTTTTGCACCGGAATTTGTTTTTACTTTTGGCATTGCCTTTTCCTCTTTATTTGGTTTGACATTAAGTTAACTTTTCTTTTTTGGTAATGGATTTAACATTATAATCATCCTTTTACCTTCGAGCTTTGGTTCTTGCTCTATTTTTCCATATTCTTCTAAATCTTTAATAAAACGGTCGAGTAATTCTTTTCCCTGATCGGCATACAGAATCGAACGTCCTCTGAAGAAAACGAAGGCTTTTACTTTATTTCCTTCTTGTAAGAAATTGATAGCATGTTTAAGCTTAAAATTGTAATCGTGATCGTCGGTATTAGGACCAAATCGGATTTCTTTTACAACTACTTTAGCTGTCTTTGCTTTTATTTCTTTTTGTTTCTTTTTTTGTTGATATAGAAACTTTTGAAAATCTAATATTTTACAAACAGGAGGTTGTGCAGTTGGGGAGATTTCAATTAAATCTAATTCCATTTCTTGAGCTAATCTAAGTGCTTCTTGAATAGGAACAATGCCGGCATTGGGTATATTATCGCCGACCAATCGTACCATTTTGGCTTTGATTTGTTCGTTAATAGAAAATTGATATTCTAATTCATCTCTTTTGCTAGGCATGCGTCTATTTTGCATTTAAAAATTAAACCTCCTTTTTCGTTATATTTCTTTTAATGTTTCGTTGATATCGCTTTGAATCATCTTAGCAAAATCATCGATGGTCATGGAGCCTTTATCTCCTTCGCCTTGCTTTCTTACTGAAATAGTTTCAGTTTCAGCTTCCTTTTCTCCCACTATCAATAAATACGGAATGCGCTTTAGCTCATTATCACGTATCTTTTTGCCAATCTTTTCGTTGCGTTCGTCAACGAGGGTGCGAATATCGTAATAATTTAGCAAATTTTCAACTTTTTTTGCATAATTATTAAATTTTTCGCTTATAGGTAAGATTACAGCTTGCTCGGGTGTTAACCATAATGGGAATTTTCCGGCTGTATGTTCAATTAATACTGCTACAAATCGTTCCATGGAACCAAATGGAGCTCTGTGAATCATTACAGGACGGTGTTTTTGGTTGTCTTCTCCTACATATTCCAAGTCGAATCGTTCGGGTAGGTTATAGTCAACTTGTATGGTTCCGAGTTGCCATTTTCGTCCAATAGCATCTTTTACCATAAAGTCGAGTTTTGGACCATAAAAAGCAGCTTCGCCAACTTCTACAATGGTTTCTAATCCTTTTTCGTTGGCTGCTTCTATAATTGCGCTTTCAGCCTTTTGCCAATTTTCATCACTTCCAATATATTTTTCGGTATTATTTGGGTCTCGCAGTGAAACTTGAGCTGTAAATTTATCAAAATTTAATGTTTTGAATATGTAAAGTACAATATCAATTACTTTAATAAATTCTTCTTTTAGTTGGTCGGGACGACAAAAGATATGTGCATCGTCTTGTGTAAATCCTCTTACTCGTGTTAAACCGTGTAATTCTCCGCTTTGTTCATAACGATATACCGTTCCAAATTCGGCAAGGCGTAGTGGAAGGTCTTTATAAGAACGTGGTTTGTTTTTGTATATTTCGCAATGATGTGGACAGTTCATGGGTTTTAAAAGAAATTCTTCGCCTTCCTGAGGTGTGTGAATTGGTTGAAATGAGTCTTTTCCGTATTTTGCATAGTGACCGCTGGTTACGTACAGTTCTTTTTGTCCGATATGGGGAGTTATTACTTGCTGATAACCATATTTTTTTTGAATTTTCTTAAGAAATTGCTCCAATCGTTCACGCAGTTGGGCGCCTTTGGGTAGCCAAATGGGTAAGCCGCTTCCAACAGATTGTGAAAACATAAATAATTCAAGTTCTTTGCCGAGTTTACGATGGTCGCGTTTTTTTGCTTCTTCTAATACCAAAAGGTATTCGTCAAGCATTTTTTGTTTTGGGAAAGTAATCCCGTAAATACGAGTAAGTTGTTTGCGTTTTTCGTCACCACGCCAGTATGCACCGGCTAAACTGGTGATTTTTATGGCTTTTATATAGCCGGTATTGGGCAAGTGTGGTCCACGACATAAATCGGTAAATTCGCCTTGTTGATAAACGCTTATGGTTCCATCTTCTAGTTCTGATATGAGTTCGGTTTTAAGGTGGTCATTTTTTTTGCCAAAAAAATCAAGTGCTTCTTGTTTCGATATGTTTTTACGAATAATAGCTTCTTTGCGTTGAGCCAATTCTTTCATTTTGGCTTCTATTTTTGGCAAGTCGGCATCTGTAATTATAACAGATTCAGGGAATTCAACATCGTAGTAAAATCCGTTTTCGATGGCAGGTCCAATTCCGAATTTTGTTCCGGGATAGAGTTGTTCGATGGCTTCGGCCATTAGGTGTGCAGAACTATGCCAGAAAGCATGTTTGCCTTCTTCATCATTCCATGTGTATATATTTATTTGTGCATCGTTTTCGATGGGGCGGCTTAAATCCCAAACTTCGCCATTTATATTTATAGCCAACGCATCTTCGGCCAAACTGCGACTAATGGATTTGGCAATTTCGAGTCCGTTCACTCCTTTTTCAAATTCCAAGACCCTTTGATCGGGTAGGGTTATCTTTATCATAATTGTAATTCGTTCAAAAATTTGGAGTGCAAAGGTACAAAATAATTTGATTGAATGTATTATTTTTGTAATAATTTGTTTATGAATAGTTTATTGTATAAAAAAACGGCCATCCATTTTGACAGCCGTTTTACCAAATCGAGAAACTATGAAACGAAATTAAAAGAACGTCATTTTAAAAGCTGAACTTTATAGAACTATTTGTATTCTTCAAGAATTTCTTTTACTTGTTCGGGTGCAACGCGTCCATAGGTTTTATCGCCTATCATTACAACAGGTGCTAAGCCGCAGGCACCAACACATCTAAGACAGTTTATAGAGAATTTACCATCCGAAGTGCTTTCGCCAATTTTAATATTCAATTGTTTTTTGAATTCGTCTAACACTTTTTCAGCACCACGAACATAGCAGGCTGTACCTAAACATACTGAAATCGGGTGTTCGCCTTTGGGAGTCATAGTAAAAAAAGAATAAAACGTAACAATGCCATATATTTTGGCCACTGAAATTTTTAGTTCTTTTGCAATGATTTCCTGAACTTCAGCAGGTAAATAACCGAATTCGCTTTGAACTGTATGAAGAATGTTGATGAGCTCTCCTTCATCATTGTTGAATTTCTTACAAATTTCTTGAATCTTTTTAATTTTAGATTCTGATATTTTAATGCTTACCATAGTTGTAATGTTTATTCTTCGTTAATAATAATTTCATTTTCTTTTGAAAAATAGTGTGTGTGCAATAAGTGATGTGATTTTTCGCTGAGCGGTTTGCCGAGGAATTTTTCATAAAGCTCAATAATTGCAGGATTTTCGTGCGATTTACGAATTGGTTTATTCACGTCTTCCTGATATATAGCTTTGGCACGTTTTTGAATGATTTCAATATTGCCATGGTGGTAGGGTTGTCCGCCACCGCCAATACAACCACCCGGACAAGCCATTACTTCAATAGCATGCAATTGTATGCTTCCATCACGAACTTGATCAAGAAGTTTGCGAGCATTGCCTAAACCATGAGCGATTCCTATTTTAAGTGTTAAGCCATTGAAATCAACTTCGGCAATTCGAAGATTTTCTAATCCCCTGAGTTGAGTAAAATCAATTTTATCTAATTTTTTGCCCGTGTGTAATTCATAAGCTGTACGGCAGGCTGCTTCAATAACACCACCGGTCGTTCCGAAAATGACACCAGCACCGGTTGATTCGCCAAGGGGTAAATCGAATTCCTCATCGGGTAATTCGGTAAAGTTGATATTTGCCTGTTTTATGAGTGCAGCTAATTCGCGTGTCGAAATGGCATAATCAACATCAGGATTTCCGTTTACTTTAAATTCGTCGCGCTGGCATTCGTATTTCTTAGCTAAACAAGGCATAATAGATACCACAACCATTTTTTCTCTGTCAATATTGAGTTTTTGTGCTAAATACGACTTGGCAATAGCTCCGAACATTTGCTGCGGAGATTTTGCTGTAGATGGAACATCTAACAAATCGGGATAATATTCTTCGAAGAAATTAACCCATGCAGGGCAGCATGAAGTAAGGATAGGCAAACGAACGGATTTGTCACCACCCAGATATCTGGTTAAACGGTCGAGTAGTTCAGAGCCTTCTTCCATAATGGTTAAGTCGGCAGCAAAATCGGTATCAAAAACATAATTAAAACCTAAGCGTCTTAAAGCAGCTACCAATTTGCCGGTTACGAGAGTACCGGGTTCTAATCCGAATTCTTCGCCTAAAGCAGCACGAACAGCCGGTGCTGTTTGAACTACAACTACTTTTTCTGGATTTGCCAAAGCACGGATAACTTTGTTGGTATCATCAACTTCGGTTAATGCACCGGTAGGACAAACGGCAACGCACTGACCGCAATATGTACAAGTACTCTTAACTAAGTCTTGTTCAAATGCAGGGGCAACTACTGCCATAAATCCTCTGTTTACTGCGCTGAGTGCTCCGACAGTTTGTACTGTATTGCACATGGTTTCGCAACGACGACACATAATGCATTTATCCACATCGCGGATAATTGATGGTGAAGTGTCTTTACGATAAATTGATTGTTCGCCTTTGTAATGAATTTCTCTAATTCCGAGATCCTGTGCCATTTTTTGCAAATCGCATTTGCCGTTTTTAGCACAAACCAGACAATCAAAAGGATGGTCAGATAGTATTAGTTCCATCACGGTTTTACGTGCATTTAAAACTCTTACATTACTGGTTTGTACTTCCATTCCGTCACCACATTCAGTAGCACATGCAGGTGCAAGATTTTTTCTGCCCTTTACATCTACTACGCAAATACGACAACCACCGGGTTTATTTTCAATGTTAAAATCGTCCAGCTTCATGTAGCATAAAGTCGGAATATTGATATTGGCTTTTTTAGCTGCTTCAAGAATAGTGAGTCCTTTATCTACAGCTACTTCTTTACCATCTATTTTTATTTTAATCTGTTCCATATTCTGAATTCTTAATTATTTAACAAAAACAGCATTGAATTTACATTTTTCGAGACATGCTCCGCATTTGATGCAAATATCCTGATTGATTTCATGAATTTGCTTACGTTCACCTTTTATTGCATTAACAGGACAGTTACGGGCACAAGCTGTACAACCTACGCAGTTATCCGGGTTAATAAAATAATGAACCATACTCTTACATTGACCTGCGCGACATTTATGTTCGGTAACATGTTCCAGATATTCTTCATAAAAATTATCCATTGTGGATAATACCGGATTTGGTGATGTTTGACCCAATCCACATAAAGAGGTATCTTTTATGACAGTGCTTAAATTTCTCAACAGTTCTAAATCTTCTTTTGTTCCTTCACCTTTCGTTATTTTATCAAGCATTTCATATAGACGTTTGTTCCCAATTCTACAGGGAGAACATTTTCCACAACTTTCTTCAACGGTAAAATCGAGGTAAAATTTTGCAACTGAAACCATACAGTCATCTTCGTCCATTACAATCATACCACCGGAGCCCATCATAGAGCCGGCTTCAATTAATGTATCATATTCAATCGGAGTATCCAAATGTTTTTCGGTTAAGCAACCACCTGATGGGCCTCCGGTTTGAACGGCTTTAAATTTTTTACCTCCTTTAATTCCTCCGCCTATTTCAAAAATAACTTCACGCAGTGTGATTCCCATTGGAACTTCGATCAATCCTACATTATTGATTTTTCCGGCTAAAGCAAAAACTTTAGTCCCTTTGCTTCTTTCTGTTCCAATTGAAGCATACCATTCGGCACCTTTATTTATGATAACCGGAATGTTGGCAAATGTTTCAACGTTATTTACATTGGTTGGTTTTCCTTTATAGCCCGAAACTGATGGAAAGGGTGGTTTAAAAGTAGGTTCACCGCGTAAGCCTTCCATGGAGTGGATTAATGCTGTTTCTTCGCCGCAAACAAAAGCTCCGGCTCCGTAACGCAATGTAATATCAAAATTGAATCCGCTTCCCAAAATATTTTTACCTAGAAAACCATAAGCTCGTGCTTGTTCTATTGCAATTTTTAAGCGTTCGATGGCAAGTGGATATTCAGCTCGGATATACACTAATCCATTGCTTGCTCCAATTGCGTAACCGGCTATTGCCATTGCTTCGATTACTGAATGTGGGTCTCCCTCAAGAACGCTTCTATCCATAAAAGCTCCGGGGTCGCCTTCGTCGGCATTACAAACTACATATTTTTCATCGGATTTGCTGTTGGCTGTAATTTCCCATTTTAAACCGGTGGGAAATCCACCACCTCCACGTCCCCGTAACCCGGATTTTTTTATTTGTTCAATAACATCGCGTGGGCTATATTCAGTAAGGCATTTTACTAAAGCATTGTAGCCATCGTTTGCAATATATTCTTCAATTTTTTGAGGATCTATTACGCCACAATTTCGTAAAGCTATTCTTAGTTGCTTTGCTTTTTTTTCCATAATTATAAATTATTTACATTTATATAATTTTTTTCTATTACACCTTCAATTGCTTTATTATTGACGATATAATTATCAATAATATCATCAACCTTAGCTGTATCAACAAATCCGAAAATAGTTCCTTCGTCTCCATTTTTAATAACTTCAACAGTCGGTTCAGCAAAGCAATATCCCATACATCCCGTTGAAATAACTTGAGCTACTATATTTCTTTTTGCAAGTTCTTTTTCAAAATATTCTTTAATATTTCCGGCAC
>ERZ795044.4732-NODE-4732-length-11112-cov-5.676495_pt1 | contig 11112 bp, 9 predicted proteins | sample MGYA00375128_ERZ795044 | MGnify/ENA primary metagenome ERZ795044 (study PRJEB30173, sample SAMN05720213) | anaerobic digester metagenome | isolation source: active sludge of municipal wastewater-treating anaerobic digesters | place: USA | collected 2014-12-22 ... | reverse complement strand
GGCAGCACCGTCACTGCGTGGCGCGGCGTATTTTGAAACCCGCGGATGATCCAGTAATTGCAACATGGTTCCAGGTACGCCATCGCCATCTACTGGATCTGAGTTCATGTCGCCTGCGATAACGAATCGGGCATCGGACGGCAAGCCGCCACAGATATTTTTATCGTCGCATAACCATTGCGTGTTTTTATTATCCAGGTATTCGGACCAGAGTTTTATCTCGTCGTGGTTACGCGCGCCGTTGCGATCTTCTGGTCCGTCGAACACCGGCGGTGTCGGGTGCGATACCAGGAAATGCACAATGCCTTTTGGAGTCTCAATAGCCACATCCCAATGTGACTTGGAAGAAAGGCGCAAGCGTGCCCAATCCGCAGGCTTGTACCAGTCCTGCGAAGTGGCCGGGTTTTTTGGCTTCATCGCGCCAGGCAAATCTTTCCAGAGCAAATTCCTGAAAGTTCTTGTCTTGTCGAGATCAATCGGGAATTGCGAAAGCACCAGCATGCCGTATTGGCCCGGATGCAAGCCGTAGCCGAAAGCATCATTGCCGCGGTCACGTCCATCGCCACCGATCTTGCCGTTGTTATCCAGATCCATTCCGCTTTGCACGCCGGTGTTGACCGGAGCAATGTAATGATAGGGATAGAAAATCGCTTCTTGCCCGTCCTGCGACCTGCCGAGATATTGTTTCAGGAAAATATCGGCCGCCATGCCGTTTGCATCGTAATCAAACTCGTTCAACAGAAGAACGTCGGGCCGTTGGTGCTGGATGACGGCAGCAATCTTTCTTGCACTGGCATCATCATTTTCCAATCGCCTGACAAGCCCGCCATCGTCGTCACTATAAAGTGAGGTGTTGTAAGTGGCGAAGCGGATGTCGCGAGTGCTGCTGGTCTGGCTGTCGATTGCCGGAGGTGCCGCATCGGCAAAATCCGGCTTGGTCATCGCGCGAATATCGGGATCGGTGCTTTGACAGCCAATCAACAACAGCAGGCTGGCAGTACATACAAGTTGTTTCACTTCGGGGTCTCCTGAAAGCGCTTCCAGTTTTTGCCATGCAAAAATTCAAGTGGCTGGAAATTGCGTTTGTAATCCATTTTCCTGTGCTGATCGAGCCAGAACCCCAGGTATAAAAAATTTTTCTGCTGCAGTTTCGCGTGTTCGATCTGTTGCAGGATGGCGAAAGTGCCCAGGCTTCTCGGTGCATGTTCGGGATCGAAAAAAGTGTAGACCGCCGACAGTGAGTCCGGCAGAACGTCCGTCACTGCGATCGCCAGCAATTTCGTCCCTTCCCGAATTTCCAGAAACACGGTCGGGCTCCATTGGCAGATCAGGAAATTATCGAAATCCTCGGTTTCCGGATCGTCCATGCCGGCACCGGCATGGCGAAAATTCAGGTAACGCTGATATAAATTGAATACCTCGTCGCTGCGATGTGCCGGTGTGACAGATATCTGCAGGTCGGCATTTCTCTTCAGGCAACGACGTTGATTGCGACTGGCTTGAAATTTGCTGACAGGCACGCGTACCGGAACACAGGCCGAGCAGCCAACACAATTGGGGCGATAAATATGCGAGCCGGAACGGCGAAAGCCGAGCATCAATGCCTGCCCATACATGGAAGGCAGACGTGCGTCTTCTGGATCAAGCACCAAATCGCGTGCGAGTCGATCACGCCAATAACCGCATTCATGATCGGCGGTTTGGAAGATACGGATATTATTCTGGTTGCCCATGCGGGAAGTGTAAGGCATCGCGCGATGCGGCTGCTTGGAAGCTGCATGCCCGGCTTGGCAAGCCGGGCATCATGCGTGAACGCCTAGAGTCTCTCTTCGACCGAGAATTTCTTGATGAAGTCGCTCAGGGTACGTTCGGATAAATCGGTCAGCTCGCCTGCATCGAAAAACCTGCCGTAGCAGGTCGGGCAACTTTCAAACCAGATATGCGGCTGGATGGGATCCACCATCCGGATCAATTGGCTGCTGGGGCAGGAAGGACAGTTAATGTGGTCTGTCGTATTCAGTTTTGCCCCCTCGGCTGCATCACCGGTATCCACTTCTTTGGCGATTTTCCGAATGTCGCTGTGAACCATCACATCCAGCCAAAGGCCTTGGCAAGCAGTGCAGCGCTCGACATCACCGGCCGCAGTACTGATTTTTTCCATATTGGCTTTGCATTTCGGACACTGCATCGTGAATCTCCCTGTTATTGCGGGTTGATGACCTTGCCCATCGGGCGGCCAAGGATAGTCGGCGTTTCGGTCGCAAATGAGTTCAACTGCACCACGTCTTTCGACCATAGGCAGATAACGGTCGAGCCGTAGTTGAAACGGGCCATTTCGGCGAAACGCTCGATACGGATATTTTTCCCTCGATAATCCTTGCGCTGGATACGCGAAGCATATTTCGGAATTTCCACACCGCTCCAGACGGTTTCGACGCCGGAAACCAGAAGGGCGCCCACCATTACCAGACACATCGGGCCATGGTCGGTATCGAAATGGCAGACAAGTCTTTCATTGCGGGCAAATAGCCGTGGGATGGCTTGCACGCCCCAGGGGGCAACCGTAAACAGACGGCCCGGCACATGTACCGTTTCCGTCAATGTGCCGGTCCACGGCATGTGCACGCGATGGTAATCGCGCGGCGACAGATAGATGTTGGCGAACCAGCCATCGGCGAAGGGTTTTGCCGATTCTTCGTCACCCAGCAATTCTGCGGCGGTAAAGCTGTGGCCCTTGGCCTGGAAAATATCTCCATCCTTGATGCGTCCGACCTGGCTGATTTTTCCGTCGGCGGGAATCAGCAGCGAATCCGGATCGGCATCGGCAACGCGTGCGCCGGGTTTCAATGCCCGCGTAAAGAATTGGTTGAAGCTTTTATAGCTGAGCGGATCGCTGACTTCGGCTTCGCTCATGTTGACGTTGAACTTTCTGACGACCAGCGCGATCAGCCAGTTTTTGAACGGACGCCATTCATTCCTTGCGACGTAATAGGCGAGCCGCGAAAAAAAACGGTGCGGCATCACGTATTGCAGAAAGACGGCGAGACTCATGGTGTTTTCACGCTGTTAGGTCCGTTTTTCGAAAGCGCAATTAGGTCGGCTGCAATTTTTTCCGGCATGAAGGGTGGCCGGATAATGCCTACCTCGTTGCCTTGCGGGTCCAGTACGACAATCGTCGATGAGTGGTCCATCGTGTAATCGCCGTTTTCCATTGGCACCTTTGCATAAACCAGGGCAAGCGATTGGGCGAAATTGCCAAGTGCAGGTTCCTGTGCGGTCGCGGTCAATGTGTCCGGATGGAAAAATGCGGCGTATTCCGCCATGGCTTTCGTCGTATCGCGTTCGGGGTCAACCGACACAAACAAAAGGCGAGGTCGTGTGGAGTCGGGCAGTGTTTGCCAGATTTTCTGTGCCTTCGCCATGTTGCCCAGCGTTGTCGGACAAACATCCGGGCAATGGGTGAAACCGAGAAATACCAGCGTCCAATGCTTGCTCAGGGAGGCTTTGTTCACGAGTTTTCCGTCTGCCGATTGCAGGGCAAAATCGGGAATTTCGCGTGCCTGCGAAAACAGTCGGACGGTCTGCAATGCGATCGCCGGTTTGCCCTGGGGTTTGGCCATCCAGTATTGCGCCGCCCACAGGCCGAAGCCTGCCGCGAATGCGGCCAATATGATGTAGAGGATGGACTTGCTGTAGATGCCGCGTTGATGTTGGATTTTCATCCCTTCATTATAAGCCAGCACGCCGTGGCTTGCCTTATAATCGACGCTCACACAGCGAGTGCACCATGAGCCAGGAACTTTCCACGATTATCGATTTCATCCGCTACGGTGCCAGCCGTTTCAACGCGGCCGGCTTGAGTTTCGGTCATAGCTACGACAACGCGCTCGATGAAGCCACGCAACTTGTGCTGCATGCCCTGCATTTGCCGCATGATCTGAGCCCGGCCTATGGCCAGGCCAAACTGGTGCATGAAGAAAAGGAGCGCGTGCTGGCCTTGTTTCAACGCCGGATAGATGAGCGCGTGCCAGCCTGCTACCTGACCGGTGAGGCCTGGTTTGCCGGCCTGAGCTTCAAAACCGACCATCGCGCCCTGGTGCCGCGTTCGCCGATTGCCGAATTGATCGAAACCAGTTTCGAACCCTGGGCGGGCGGCCGCGAAATCCAGCGCGTGCTGGACATGTGTACCGGCTCGGGTTGTATCGCGATCGCGACCGCACACTATCATCCCGATTGGCAGGTGGATGCCGCCGACATCAGCGAAGAAGCGATGTCCCTGGCCAGGGAAAATGTCGAGCGCCTGGAAACGCCGAATGTTCGCATCCTGCATTCGGATTTGTTCCGCGGCCTGAAAGGCGAGGTTTACGATTTGATCGTGACGAATCCTCCCTATGTAACGCATGCCGAAACCGATGCCTTGCCCAAGGAGTATTCACACGAACCGGAGCTTGGCTTGCGCGCCGGCGACGATGGCCTGGATCTGGCGCTGGAAATATTGCGTGATGCGCCGGAGCATCTTTCGGAGAACGGATTCCTGATTTGCGAAGTCGGTGAGAGCGAACATGCCTTGGTAAAACTTTTGCCGCAGTTGCCACTCGCCTGGGTCGAATTCAAAGTCGGCCAGATGGGGATTTTTGTCGCGGAGCGTGAAGATCTGGTAGCCCATCACGAAGCCATCAAGGCATTGGCAGACGCACGCCGATGAGCATGAATTCAATCGGTCGCATTTTGGTGCTGACCACTTTCGGTGAAAGCCATGGACCCGCGATTGGTTGCGTGCTGGATGGCTGCCCACCCGGTATCGAAATATCGCCGGAAGAATTCAGGCATGATCTTGATCGGCGTGCGACCGGAAAATCCCGCCATACTTCCCAGCGTCACGAAGAAGATGCCGTTGAAATACTTTCCGGTGTTTTTGAAGGCAAAACCACCGGCGCCCCGATCGCCTTGCTGATCCGCAATACCGATGCGCGGAGCAAGGACTACGCGAATATCGCGCAGCAATTCCGCCCCGGGCACGCCGACTACACCTATTGGCAGAAATACGGCATTCGCGATCCCCGCGGCGGTGGGCGATCGTCGGCACGCGAGACCACGATGCGGGTTGCCGCTGCCGTGATCGCCAAAAAATGGCTGTTGCAAAAATACGGAATTCAGGTGCGCGGCTATGTCGCCCAGGTGGGAGACTTCAAGCCGAAGGCATTTGACTGGAATGCAGTCGAAGACAATCCGTTTTTCTGGCCATGCGCCGAACAGGTTGCCGAGCTTGAACAATTCATGGACGCCGTTCGCAAATCGGGTGATTCCGTCGGGGCGCGTCTGAATGTCGTGGCTGACAATGTACCTGCGGGTTGGGGTGAACCCATCTACGGCAAGCTTGATGCCGAACTTGCCTCTGCGATGATGAGTATCAATGCTGTCAAAGGCGTTGAAATCGGTGCCGGTTTTGAATCGGTGACGCAGAAAGGCAGCGAGCATCGCGACTTGATGACACCAGAGGGTTTTCTCGGCAACAACGCCGGCGGAATTCTCGGTGGTATTTCCAGCGGTCAGGCAGTTACCTGTTCCGTTGCTTTCAAGCCAACCTCCAGTCTTCGTTTGCCGGGTACCAGTGTTGACGTCAATGGCAGCCCGATTGAGGTAGTGACGACCGGTCGTCACGATCCTTGCGTGGGTCTGCGTGCAACACCGATCTGCGAAGCCATGATGGCATTGGTGCTGATGGATCAGGCATTGCGCCACCGTGCGCAGTGTGGCGATGTCGGCGAGATATCGCCGAAGCTGTAATTCTTCCGCGCCGATTTTATTGCGGCGCCATTTGTCATGTATCGAAATTCGGGAAACGCCATGCAGGATCGACCAGACAAGTCCGAGGACAAAAACGTATTCGATCCGATGGAAGCCTGGAGTTCGGTAAAAATAAAAACTACTCGCTCAAGCGCATCCGATCTGGAAAATCGCAATTTCACTGTCGGGCTTTGGGCTGGTACCTGGTGTGCGATTTGCATGGTGCTCGCGGGTCTTATGTCGCTCGGTATCAACCATGGAAATGCTTTGGTAACCGATGCTGCCGGCGCTGCGGGCTACAGACTTGGCGGTGCGATAGGTTCTGCTCTTGCCGTGTTGGTCATGGCTTATATTGCGGGTTGGCTTTTCTGGCGGATTGCCGGTCGCAAGGCCGGAGTGGGCAGACTTGTTTTCTCTCTTATGGCGGGCCTTGCGCTGTTATCCCAGTTCGGCCAGTTGGCGTCTTACCAGCAAGAAAGAAAATCCATTGATGAAGTTATGAAGGCATTTCAGGACATGCCGCAACAAGCCGAGAAATTCCAGGCTGAATATCCGCGCAACAAACAGGAAGTTCCAGCCTTTATTGACAAGGTTCTGAGACAATACGATGCGACCGCAGCACAGGGTGACTCGACGGATGCCTTGCGAAGCAGGCGCTTTGCGCAAGTGAGGCAGGTTCTCGAACACCGCCTGATCGTGGAAATCGATTACTTCATGGTGCTCAATCGCCTGCAGGAGCACTACAACCAGCAAGCTACCTATTTCAGAAATCAGGATAACGTCGACAAGGCGGTGGCTGCAGCGGGCGAGATTTTTCCTGCAGGTCAAACATATTTGCGTAATGTAAAGGCATATCCAGCGTATGCCAGGAGTGTCATGAGCGAGGAGGCGTTCCCGTCCAGGGAAATGGGAGCGTTCTTCAATGGCATGGAGATGGCGACAAAGGCCATCGATGACGAACTGGATCAATTCGTTGCGGCCAATAACAGATTCGCCAGCGCCGGCTCGGACATGTTGCAAATGCTGGTCAAGAATAAAAAGAAGTGGCAAGTGGGGGCGGATCAGAAATACGAATTTTATGATCAAGTCGCGATGGATGAATTCAGGGAAGTACAGTCGGAGTTTCTCCGTGCCGAATCGGTTCGACTCGCCGCGTTTCGCAGAATCGAAACGGCCAAGTCCAGATTGTTGAATCAATCTCCCGACCACTGGAGCGACTGAGAAACCAGTATTGGCCATTACTCGATTTTCTAGGCCGGTTTTGCGTATCTCGCCATAACCAATCGCCATGCTGTCACCGCCTGTTTGCTGTAAACTTCGAAGTCCCCGAATCGAAGTAATTTCCAGCAGAAAAATCATGACCAATCCACAAGAATTCGTTGTTGCTGTTGTTGGCGCTACCGGTGCGGTAGGCGAGGTGATGTTGTCGGTTTTGCAAGAGCGCAAATTTCCGATTAAAAAACTCATTCCACTGGCAAGCGAACGTTCGGCAGGCAAGCAGGTGGATTTCGGCAATCACAAGATCACCGTTCAGGATCTGGCGACCTTTGATCCGACCGGAGTCGACATCGCATTGTTTTCCGCAGGCGGCTCCACTTCGAAGGAATATGCGCCGAAGTTTGCGGCAGCAGGCGCGATTGTGATCGACAACAGCTCGGCATTTCGCAGCGATGATGATGTGCCTCTCGTGGTATCCGAGGTCAATCCGGAAGCGCTTGGCAGCATTCCGCGCGGCATCATCGCCAATCCCAATTGCTCGACCATGCAACTGATGGTGGCGCTGGCGCCGATTCATCGCGCTTATGGCATAACCCGAATCAATATCGCGACCTACCAGTCCGTTTCGGGCACCGGCCAGAAGGCAATGGAAGAGCTGGGTAAGCAAACGGCGGCCATTTTGAGTTTTCAGGATCCCGATCCAAAGGTGTACCCGGTGCAAATTGCGTTCAATGTGATCCCGCACGGCGGGGATTTCCTTGAAAACGGTTACACCTCCGAAGAAATGAAGCTGGTCTGGGAGACCCGCAAGATTCTGTCCGCTCCCGACATCCAGGTGAATGCAACCGTCGTGCGGGTACCGGTGTTTTACGGCCACTCGGAAGCGGTGCATATCGAAACACGGGACAAGATCACGGCCGCACAGGCGCGCGCATTATTGGAAAATGCGCCAGGCGTCGAAGTGGTTGACGAGCACAAGGCGGGTGCATATCCCACGCCTGTGACCCATGCTTCGGGCAACGATCCGGTCTACGTGGGCCGCATCCGTGAAGACATCTCGCACCCGCGTGGCCTCGATCTTTGGGTGGTTTCGGACAATATTCGCAAAGGCGCGGCTTTGAACGCAGTTCAGCTGGCAGAATTACTGATTGACAGAAAGCTCTTGAAAAAAGGCGCGTAAACGGTTATTTCATAGGGAATATATCTGCCTGCAGAGTCTCTCGATAAGCAGCAGGCGTGCCGGTACCGAATCAGGATGGGGAGCGTTACGCGTGAATAACCGATACTTAAAGCTGAGTTTGGCAATGGGATTGGCCTTGGGGAGCTCGCAGGTCATGGCCTTGGGTCTTGGCCAGTTGCAGGTAAAATCCGGACTGAATCAACCACTTGTCGCGGAAATCCCCATCTTTGCCGCAATGCCGGGCGAGGTGGACAGTCTTAATGTCCGTTTGGCTTCGCCGGAAGCTTTCGAACGGGTTGGTCTCACCCGACCCTCTTATCTGACGGCCAATCTCTCGTTCAGTGTCGGCAAAAATGCGCGCGGCCAGAATGTTGTGCTAGTCACTTCCAGCGGTAAATTCGTAGAGCCCTTCCTGAGTTTCCTGATCGAGGCTGACTGGGGGCGCGGTAGCGTTACAAAGGAATATACCGCCCTGATAGATCCGCCCTATATCGCGAAAGCTATCGTTCGACCTTTGGAAGCACCAACTGTAGCCGTTGCGCCAACCCAGCAGTACACGCCGCCGCCAGAACCGGTTTTGCCGCCTATCGTGCTGAAACCTGAGCCAGAACCGACACCAGCTCCGGTCGTTGCAGAGCAACCGACTCCCCTTATTTTCGAACCAGCACCCGAACCTGCCCAGCCATCAAGCACCCCTATGGTTGCAGAAGAACCTGCACCGGTCGTGGCAGAATCCGCTCCCGCACAAACGCCCGAATATTTTCCGCCAGCGCCGGCACCCGCACCGATTACACCGGAGCCAGCGCCACCCGCGAATACCGGTGCTTATGGTCCTGTGGCAAGCGGCAAAACCCTGTGGTCAGTGGCAGAGGAAGTTCGCCCCGACGCTAGTGTGACCGTCAAGCAGATGATGGTGGCCCTGTTGCGCGCCAATCCGGAAGCGTTTGACGATGGCAATGTCAACAAACTCAAACGTGGCTCGGTGTTGCGTATCCCGGGAAGAGAAGAAGCGAGCATTCTGACCGACCAGCAAGCTGCCGATCTGGTGGCAGAGCAATCGGCTAGCTTGCGTGCACAACGCGCACCGGTTCCGCAACCTAGCGAAGCTGTTGCAGAAAACCCCATAGCCAAGGCCGAAGAACCGCCTGCTCCGGAAGTTGCCGAAGCGCCTGCACCAAGGGTTGAGCCAAGCAAGCCGAAGCCTGTCATCGCCAAAACGACCAAGCCTAAAGCGCGTCTTGAAATCGTGCCGCCAAGTGGTAAGGCCACTGCAGGTAAAGCGGCGCAATCGGGTGCCTCGGCTGCCGGTGGTGCCGAGTTGCGTGCCGAATTGACGCAAGCACGTGAGGACATTGCAGTACGTGACTCCGAAATTACCGAACTGAAATCCCGTGTTACCGATCTGGAAGGTCAGCAGACCGATACCCAAAAACTGATTGCCATGAAGGACAGCCAACTGAAGGCCCTTCAGGATGAATTGGCGAAACAGCAAACTGCACAGCAGGCTGCGCCGACCGAAGTCAAAGCACCGGCAGCTGCGCCTGCTGTCGATGGCAAGGCACCTGCAGCGGCCGTTACCACTGTCGAAGATCCCTGGTACATGAATCCGATGGTGCTATACGGCAGCGGCGGTCTTTTGCTGCTGGGCGGTCTGGTCTGGTTCCTCCGTCGCAACAAGAACAAAACGGAAGAAGATGAGCCGCTGGTTTCGCGTCGTATTTCCGATGACGCAGACTTGCAGGCCAGCTTGTCATCGTTGCAGGATGCAAAAAACATCCATCAGGATAAAACTGCACCGGGCAAAGCCGTGAATGTTGCCAGTAGCACCGATGTACGTCCTGCCACTGCCAAGCCGGTTCCCGTTGTCCCGGTCGAAGATCCCGAGTTGGTCGCGCTCCGGAATGCCGTCCGTTCCAAGCCACAGGATTTGGAAGCCCATCTCGCACTCCTGCGTTATCACTACCAACGTGGCGAGAGCAAGGATTTCGAAGCAACCGCACAGACCATGCGTACCCATGTCAGTTCGGCGCAAGATCCCCGTTGGCGCGAAGCCGTGGTGATGGGTGTTGCCTTGTTGCCAGGTCATGCCTTGTTTAATCAGGCCGGCTGGAATACCCCTAAATTCGAGGCTACGGCGAAAGAAACTCCGGTACCTGCAGCAGTCGAAGTAGTGGAAGCTCCCGCCGAAGTAGCTGTCGCGCCCGTTGAGCAAGAACCTTCTTTCCTGTCACAAAATGACATGGATGATCTGGATACCTTCGAAGCCGTATCGATAGTCGAACCGGTTTCCCAACAAGCCAGCGTAGCCGATGCCGATATGCCGGATGACATCATGCTGATGAGCGAGAGTGAATTCGTTGCACTCGACAACATGCCTGATATTCACCGTTCCGAATCCGAGTTGCTCGAGATTGATGCGGCAAGTTCGACCAAAATCGAGTTGGCTCGCGCCTATCTTGAGATCGGCGATGTTGAAGGTGCTCGCTCCATGCTCGAAGAAGTGGCTGCCAGCGGCTCGGCTCCTGCCAAAGCCATGGCCCAGCGAATCATCGGTGAACTGGGTTAATTTTTTTCGTCCGTTACTTCATGAAAGGGCCGGTTCGCCGGCCCTTAGTTTTTCATACTACTGACTATGCGATACGCCCTTGGCATTGAATACGACGGCAGCGATTTTTCCGGCTGGCAGCGTCTGAGTGAAGGCTCCACCGTGCAAGCGGCGGTCGAAAAAGCCTTGTCTTTCGTCGCCCATCATCCGGTTGACGTGGTGTGTTCCGGTCGCACCGATGCCGGTGTCCACGCACAATGCCAGGTCATTCATTTTGATAGTGAATCAACAAGAACCGATCGTGCCTGGGTCCTTGGCACCAATAGCCGTTTGCCTGCCAGTATCAGGGTCTTGTGGTGTCAGCAGATGCCGGATACTGGCA
>ERZ795044.4730-NODE-4730-length-11117-cov-4.708823_pt1 | contig 11117 bp, 9 predicted proteins | sample MGYA00375128_ERZ795044 | MGnify/ENA primary metagenome ERZ795044 (study PRJEB30173, sample SAMN05720213) | anaerobic digester metagenome | isolation source: active sludge of municipal wastewater-treating anaerobic digesters | place: USA | collected 2014-12-22 ... | reverse complement strand
CGCCAAGCAGGTTATTCCACGCGATCAACTGACAATTTCGGTTAAAGAATTTTTTGAATCAGCGTTTGATAAGAAAATATACGACATCGAGCCTAGAATTGTTAAAATTTTGGACGCGGTCAACTTGAGCGCACCGCTTGATAGAAAACTGAACACTTTTTCCGGCGGCCAGCAGGCTAGATTGCTTTTGGCCCAAGCGCTAATTCAAAACTCGGACATACTGCTTTTGGACGAGCCTACAAACAACTTGGACAAGGCCGGAATTGAGCATTTAACAAAGTTTTTAAAAGAGTATAAAAAGACTGTGATTGTGATTTCTCACGATGCGGAATTTTTGAATTCATTTACCGAAGGAGTTATTTACTTGGATATTTTTACTAAAAAAACCGAACAGTACGCCGGAAACTATTTTGATTTACTGGAGGAGATAAAAAACAGACTAGAAAGAGAGCGAATGAAAAACGTTCGACTCGAAAAAGACATTGCTAACCGCAAGGAACAGGCAAACTTTTTTGCGCAAAAAGGTGGACACATGCGTGACGTGGCTAGAAAGATGCGCGAAAATATTGAGAAGTTAGAAGAAGAAAAGGTAGAAGTTCGTCAGGAGGATAGAACTATTAGGAATTTTATTATCCCCTGCCAGGAAGATTTGCTTGGCCCAATATTAACCCTAACTTCCGTTTCGGTAATTAAAAATCACAAAGCCACGACCAAAAAAGTTGAAGTTGTCTTAAAAAAGAAGGAACACCTACTTCTTTCTGGGCCAAACGGTATTGGAAAAACCACATTGCTTGAAAAATTAGCAACTGGACACGCCAAGGGCGAAGAAGTCGCTCCTGGCATAAGAATTGGGTATTATCGTCAGGACTTTTCCACTTTGGATTTTGAAAAAACTGTTTACGACACTCTTAAAGACTTTGCCGATAAAATAACCGAAGAGGACTTGCGCTCTCACGCTGCTGGATTCTTGCTTGGTCCGGAAATACTTAAAACTAAAGTTGGCTCTTTATCTGAAGGGCAAAAAGGGTTGGTGGCTTTTGCCAGACTCGTCTTAGAGAGACCCGGACTGTTAATTTTGGACGAACCAACAAATCATATTAATTTCAGACATATTCCAATAATCGCGAACGCCTTAAATCGATTTGAGGGTGCGATGATTTTAGTAAGTCACGTTCCAGATTTTGTGGCGAAAATTAAAATTGATCAGACTTTAGATTTGGGGTCGCTCTAATTAAACGTTAAAATCTTCTCTTATTTGGCCGCCATTTTCGATTTCCTTCGGAATTAGAATGACCACCAAAGGAATTACTTCTGCGTCCGTGAACCCTGCTGGATTTCCTTTCAGGTCTAGTTTCTTGAGGCGCGGGCGTGTTTGAGCCGGAAAGAAGCGGTAATTTTGAAACCGGTAATTCGGCGCGAATTAATCTTTCAATTGCGTAAACGTCTTTTCGCTCATTCGGACGGGCAAAAGAAATTGCATGTCCAGTTTCTCCGGCGCGGCCGGTTCTGCCGATTCGGTGAACATAATCCTCGGCATTGTCGGGAAGGTCGTAATTAATAACCAACTCAATATTGCGAACGTCGATTCCTCTAGCGGCGATATCGGTCGCAACCAAAATTCTATATTTGCCGCTTTTAAAACCTTCAAGTGCATCTTTTCTTTGAGCAAGAGAACGGTTAGAGTGCAGCTCGGCAGCGGTGTGTCCCATTGCTCGAACGTGGGAAGCAATTCGTTTAGCTCCATATTTTAGCCTGGAGAATATTAAAACCGAGCCTCGGTAGTCGTACAAAAGTTTCTCCAGTAATTCTGATTTCCTTTCTTGAGACACAAAAAATAGTTCTTGGGTTACGTTTTTTGCCGTAGTCCCCTGCTTGGCAATTTCCACTCTCACCGGTAGCTTTAAATAACTTTTGGCCATGCTAACAATTTCTTCCGGCATGGTTGCGGAGAAAAACAGTGTTTGCCTTTCCTCTGGAATTACTGCCTTTATTTTTTTAAGCTGAGGCGCAAAGCCCATATCTAACATTCTGTCCGCCTCGTCTAATACCAAAATTTTTGCCTTTGAAAAGTTAACGCTTTTTTGCTCCATGTGGTCAATTAATCTACCTGGGGTTCCAATAATTATCTGAGGATTTCTTGAAATCTGCTTAAACTGGCGCCCAATCGGTTCGCCGCCGATTAAAGTTGCGATATTTATTTTTAAAGGCGCACAAACTTTACTTAAAGATTCGGCAACCTGAATTGCCAGTTCTCTAGTCGGGACAATTACCAGAGCTGGACCGTCACCCTGCGCAATTCGTTGAGCTACTGGAATTCCAAAAGCCAAAGTTTTTCCTGTGCCTGTCTGAGCAATTCCCATAACATCCTTTCCTTCTACGGCTATCGGAATAGCCTGCTCTTGAATTGGAGTAGGAGTTGTAAAACCTATTTTAGAAATAATATCTAGTATTCCTGGAGCTATTCCCAAGCCATAAAAACCTTTATTTTCTTGCATATTTACTCACTTTAGCACGTATTGGACAAAATAGCTAATTTATTATGAAGTATTGCTATTTAGGCAATAAAGGCGTATGATGGTGTAAATTATCTATAAATCAAACGAGGATAATATATTTTAATGGGAAAATTTAGACGACCAGATGGAGGTGGTTTCAGAGGAGGAAGAGGCGGTGGTAACCGTTTTGGCGGAGGACATTCAAGATTTGGCGGAGGAAGAGACAGAGATGACAAACAGATGCACAGAGCCACTTGTGCAGAGTGCAATAAGTCTTGCGAGGTTCCTTTTAGACCCACAGGAGAAAGACCGGTATATTGCAGTGATTGTTTTGAAGGAAACAAAGGGAAGTCTTCGAGAGAATCCTTTACTCCTGCTTCTGCCCCAGTTGCAAAATTTGACGATAGAAAAATTGAAGATTTAAAGAGACAGGTTGGAGAGATTGAGAAGAAAGTTGAAAGAATTATTTCTCTCCTGGAGAACAACTCAAAGAAATCTGAAATTGTTACTGAGCCTACAGCCTCTCCGGCAGCAAAAAAGGCTTCTGATAAAAAAAGTAAGCCGGTAGCCAAAAAGAAAAGCGTTTCTAAAAAGAAATAGCAATAAAATATAAAAACCCCTCTTCGTTAGGGGTTTTTATATTGCTCTCGGTGATTCTTTTAATGAATTGTTGTATATTTATTAAATACGAAAAATGATTTTTACGAGGCGCAAAGACACACGCGAAAAAGATATCGGACCAATATATTTAACTCCTTCTGGAATAGAAGATTTGAAGCGGAAGTTGGCCAAGTTAAAAAAGCTGCTACCAGAACTCGCTCTCGAAGTGCAAAAGGCAGCAGCTTACGGTGATCGCTCCGAGAACGCAGAATACAAAGAAGCAAAGCACAACCTTCGCCGCACCGAGGGTCAAATATTGGGAATTGAGGATAAACTTAAGCGAGCGGTGGTTATTGCCCCTAATGAAAGATTGCACGATGTGGTTCAAATTGGATCTAAAGTTAAACTCGTTCGCGAAAACGGTCAAACTAAAATATTTCAAATACTTGGGAAAATTGAGACCGATCCAGAGCTGGGGTTTATCTCCAACGAGTCCCCTCTTGGAAAGGCAGTTCTGGGTAAAAAAATTGGGGAGAAAATCGAATTAAAACTGCCGAATGGCTTGGTGGTGGGATACTTAATTGAGAGTGTTGAAAATTAAGAGTTAAATATTTGGTTAGCTAGTTCACTAACCCCGATTTTTTTGGTTGCCGAATGGATTATTACGTTTTTTTGTCCAGACTCAGCCTTAATTTGCTCGTATCTAAGTTTAAGTTCGGTTTTATTTAACTTATCTGCCTTATTTATAACAATCAAATATGGGCGCTCTTCATTTTTGAGATATTCAATTATTTCTTTATCGAATTCCGTGAGTCCGGCTTTGGCATCTAAGATAATGATTGTTTTTTTGGGACTAAAATCTTTACTAGTTAGATACCAAAGAATCAGGTTCCGTATTTTTCCCCTTTTTTCCAATGAGCCTTTAGCAAATCCATACCCCGGCAAATCAACGAAATAAAATTTATTGTTGATTAAAAAAAAGTTAATTTCGGTTGTTTTTCCTGGTTTTTTTCCGGTTCTGGCAAGCTCCTTTTTATTGAGAAGAATATTTATGGTGCTCGATTTTCCAACATTTGAACGCCCAATAAAAGCAAATTGCGGTTTGCCGTCAAATAGAATTGTATCTTTGCCCACTATCCCCTTTTTGAATTCTGCCGATAAAACTTTCATACAAAGTTCATTATATCAGTAGTTTGGCAATTCGTCAGGACTTTCAGGCGTATGATACAATTAACTCGATGCCATATGCATTTTTTGTATTTATTCTGGTTGCGCAGTGTATTTTATTTTTGTCACACTTCGCAGTATATAAGTTAATTACTTACGCATTTAAACCTGGTCGTAGGACGGTTTTATTTATCAAAATTTTATTTGGAGTTCTTTCGATTAGTTTCATCTTGGCTTCACTAATCTCAATTAACCGATATAATTTTTTAACCAGACTTTTATATACTTCTGCATCGGCCTGGCTGGGAATCCTATTCTACTTGCTTCTAGGAAGTCTCCTGTATTTTATAATTTACTTTTCAGGATTAACGGGTAGCCGCGCGCCGTTAATCGGCAAGTTTTTGATTGCGTTTGCCTTAATTGTCGCGACCTTTGGAATTTTTAATGCCAGGAAAATTCAAGTTACCGAAATAAGTCACAACCTGAATATACCTGAATTTTGGCAAGGAAAGAGGGCTGTTTTTATTAGTGATGTACACATTGGACAAGTCCACGGCAAATCGTTTATTGAAAAAATTGTTCACGAGATTAATCAATTATCTCCGGACATTGTTTTCATTGGCGGTGATTTGTTTGATGGAATTGACAATAATCTGGAAGAGCCGACTAAACCACTCGAGTCTTTAAACGCTCCTCTGGGGACATATTTTATTACCGGCAACCATGAAGAATTTGATAATCCAAACAAATATTTAGAAATTTTGCGATCTCGAGGAGTGAAAATATTAAATAATGAATACGAAAATTTGCACGGGCTTCAGTTGGTAGGCGTGGACTTTAAAACCACAGTTGGCGGAGATAATTTGCTAAAAGTCTTACAGTCAATAGGCTATGACCACAATAAGCCGACTATTCTTTTAAAGCATACGCCCCTTAATCTGGATATTGCTCAATCTATGAATATTAATTTCCAAATTTCGGGACATACTCACCGCGCCCAAATGTTTCCGCTAAATTTTATTACTTGGCTGGTTTATAAAGGACATGACTACGGATTAAGCAAATATGAAAATATGGAGGTATACGTTTCTTCTGGAGTTGGGACTTGGGGTCCACCGGTTAAAGTTGGCTCGCCGTCCGAAATAGTATTGATAAATTTTCCTAAAGAGTAAATTTAATTGTGATTTTTGTTGTTGAAAAGCTTAAGAGAGTTACCCAGCGGCAAAAAATCTGTTAAAAAATTATAAGCGGCTGCACCCGCCGGTCCAATAATCCCAGAAAAAACAAGAATCAAACCAACTGCGTTAGATAATCCCCAAATGTAAAAGTCTTGCCGAGACACTCTAACAGTTTCTTTGGCAAGTTCCATTATTTTAGGTATCTCTCTGAAGTCGTCTTTCATCAAGGTAATATTCGATGCTTCTATGGCTGAGTCGGAACCTATTTCTCCCATGGCAATCCCAACATCCGAAAGTACTAATGCGGCGGAGTCATTGACTCCGTCTCCAACCATAACCAGACCCCTTCCTTTGTGCGGAGAGTTTTGTAAATACTTGACCTTATCTTCCGGCATTAGGTTGGCCTGGAATTCGTCAATTAGTACCTGGTTGGCTATTTTTTTTGCTACTACTTCGTTGTCTCCGGTTAACATTACAATTCTTTCAACTCCAAGCTCCTTTAATTTCAATATTGATTCTCGAACTCCCTCTCTTATTTCATCGGAGAGTGCTACAAAACCGTAGATCTTTTCTTTACTTCCTAAAATTACAACGGCTTGCCCAAGATTCTCGGCTTCATCAATTTTTTTTAAAATTTTTCCAGGGATGGATATGCCCTGTTCCAAAAATAACCCTTTTTTTCCATAAAATATTTGCTCTTTGTTCAGATAAATTGAGAGTCCCCTTCCGGCCAATTCTTTCACCTCTGGCATCTCTGGAGGAAGGATGTTCTGTCCTTTGAGATGTTCTGCAATAGCTTTGGAAACCGGATGATTTGAAAAATATGCGGAGTTCGCCAATAAATTAAGAAATTCATTTTTGGGTATTTCCGATGCAACTTCATTTACAGTTAATTTCCCCTTAGTTAAAGTTCCGGTTTTGTCGAGCACAACGACTTTTGCCTTAGCAATCTGTTCTAAGTAATTTCCCCCTTTAACAATTACTCCGCGCTTAGCTGCGCGACCGATTGATGCCAAAAATGCCAATGGCACCGCTACGGCGATGTCGTCTGCGCAGACCACAAGCAAAACAGAAAGAACTAATTCTAATTTTCCGGTCGCAAGATATAAAATCCCGGCGAGCAGCATTGATGCAAAAATGTAGATTGCGGCAAATTTTTCTCCTGCAGTGTGGATTTTTGCCTTTCCTTTTTGCGATTTTTCAACTAGAGCGATGATTTTTTCCAGCGCAGTGTCTTTTCCTACTTTTTCGGCTTCTACCTCCAGGGGCGCTGAAATATTCATAGTTGAACTGAAGACGTGATCGCCGAGACCTTTTTCTATCGGCATTGATTCTCCGGTTAACGAAGCCTGATCTACAGTTGTGCGCCCTTTAAGTATCTTTCCGTCAACTGGAATTCGTTCCCCTGGGTTGATTAGCACTATTTCTCCCAGCTTAATTTCTTGCGGATTAATTAATTTTGGTTCACCTCCTCTCAATACTCTGATTTTTTCCGGGCGAAATTTTAATAGACTTTTGATTGCGGCAGTGGCCCTACCGTCGGTATATTTAGCCAAAATTCTGGATGAGGCCAGCATTAAATTTATGAAGGTTGCCGACACCCACTCTCCATTTAGAAAAGAAACCACCAGAGCCACGCTCGCCAATAAATCAACTGATATTCGCTTTGAAATAAGAGCTTTAACCGCGCTCACGGCAACTGGCAGAAATCCGACAACTGAAATATAGAACAAAGCGCTTTCCGTTAGTGCGCTTTTACTAAATAAATTAAGCAACAAGGCACAAGTTGCAAAAAATATCAGAGCCAGGTCAAGCCATGTTTTTTTGAGTAACTCACTAAGCTTCATTTTTACTTAATGCCCACTTTTTCAAAGTTTCGAGATCCGCCTCTCCGCAAATAGCCTCGTTGGTTTCGGTGTTTATAAAATATGGCACTCCACCACATATTCCTTTGTCATATTCTTTGAGCTTTTTGGCATTTTCTTGGTTGTGCCAAGTCTCCAAACGCTCAATCTTGAGTCCGGTTTCTTTTTCAAGTTGGTCGACTACTGGAGCCATTTTCATGCAATGAATGCACTCTCGCCCGTAGAATTCTAATAACATAATCTAATCTTAACGCAATGCCACGTCTATTAAAATCCTGCTTGTGGGAAACGCCTTTTTGGGGTAATCTTTATAGACTAAAAAACAGCAATGGAAACACTTTTTGACGGAAAACTTAAAGCAAAATTAGGCAAACCAAAAAAATCTGAGGTTAAAATTGAAGTAGAAATTTCCGCAGAGGAATTCGAGCTTTTTAGATTAAAGGCATTAAGGGAACTTGGGAAGGATGTTAAATTACAAGGTTTTCGTCCCGGAAAAGCCCCAGATTCTTTACTGGAGCAAACCTTGCGCTCGGGAGTGGTTTTGGAAGAAGGAGCCGAAATGGCAATTCGTTATTTTTATCCGCAACTTTTGGATCACTTTAAACTGCAACCGGTTACCCCGCCACAAATAAAGATAACTAAAATTGGGCTCAAGATTCCTTTGGAATTCGAAGCTGTTTTAGGCGTCTATCCGGAAATCGAGCTCCCAAACTATAAAAAGATCGGAAAAGAGGTTTGGGAAAAACGAGAGAAACCTAAAGCAACCGAGGACGATGTGCAGAAACTTCTTTCGGAAATTTTAGCGTCCAGAAAAGATGAATCTGGCAAAGAACCGGAGCTCACGGATGAATTTGTGAAATCGCTCGGACAATTCGAAAGTGTTGCAGATTTAAAGAAAAAACTTTTGGAAAATCTTTCTGAAGAAAAAGCATATGAAGCTGAAAAGAAGAGTGAAGAAGAGATTGTGCGCAAAATTGTGGAAAAAACAGATATTACTCTTCCGGATTCTCTTTTAGAACTTGAACTTCACGAGGCACAACACGATTTAAAGAATCGATTGGCGAAAATAAATAAAACTTTTGAAGAATACCTAGCTTCAGTTAAAAAAACCGAAGACGAAATAACTAAAGAACAAAAAGGGCAGATCGAACATTCTCTGAAGACCAGATTTATTTTGGGTAAAATTTTAGAGATGGAAAAGATATCTGCTGAAGCTCAAGAGTTGGGAGCAGAAATTCAAGCGCTTTCAGCTGTTTCTGGAGGAATGCCGGAAGATAGACTCAAAGAATATGCAGCTTCAGCAATTATCAACCGTAAGTTATTCAGACTTCTCAAGGGTGAAGTTGAAGAAATTGCCGAAAAACTAGAGAAAGATACAGAGGTTAAGGAGTAATATTCTACGATTCATTTGTCGTACGTGCCAAGCACTATCTTCGATAGTACTCGGCGTTTACCTCTAAAGAGGTAAACGGTTTTCCGGTGGTTTTTTAGAAAGCTTCTCAAGGCGAATGCCAATTAAGCGTATTTTTTTAAGATTTGGGTTTTTCCGCTTGTCTAAATATGGCAGAAGCATTCTTAATGATTCGAACCTGATATCTTTTAGACTTTTTATTTTTTCACCAACTGGTTCTCCGTGAGAGACCGTTTCAAACCCAGAAAATCTGACTGTGAGAACCAGGTTTTTAAACGAATTGAAGCCACTTTGCTTGAAGCTCCTAAAGACACCATCACAGAGCTCATATAATCTTTTAGTTATCAAATCGGAATTTAATGTATCAGCTCCAAACGTGTCCTGCTCGCCTATGGACTTTGGATCTTCTTCCGGGCGCATTTCATCATCTCCTTCTCCTTGCGCGCTAAAATATAAATCCTTCCCGTGCGCCCCTAAAAGGTGCTCCATCTTTTTTTTGCCGACGGCAACAATGTTGCCAACAGTATTAATACCAGCTCTGTTTAATATCTCTTCGCTTTTTGGGCCGATCCCCGGAACTTTTCTAATTGGAAGATTTTCTAAAAATTTAAATTCTCCTCCAGGCAAAACAACTGTTAGTCCATTTGGCTTTTGAAAATCAGAAGCGATCTTGGCAATCAGTTTGTTTTTGGCGAGACCTACCGAACAAGTCAATTTTTCCTTCTCGAATATTTCTTCTTTAATCTTTTTAACTACACCTTCGGCTTCTTTAAAGTTTTTGGAATGACTTAAATCAAAATATATTTCGTCGATGCTTGCTGGTTCATATAACTTGGTATACTTTTCAACAATTTTAAAAATGTTTTTGGAAACTTTTGAATATAGCCGCATGTTAACCGGCAAAAAAATAACTGACGGCTTTCCTGATTTTTCCGCTTGCTCAGACAACTGCCAGGCTTTGCTTATTGGGGTAGCAGAACGGATTCCGTATTCTCTGGCTTTGTAGTTTGCAGTGGAGACAACCCCCCTTCCTTTTCCTCCTTTCGGGTCTGAACCAACTGCAATTGGTCTGCCCTTAAAACGCGGATGCTCCCGCTCCTCTACTGCCGCAAAAAAGGCGTCCATATCTAAATGTGCGATGATTTTCATGTTATTTCTACATTTAGATACGGACGCGTGAAGGGGAGTTGCCCCGTGTCGGAAATTACTCAAAACCGAGGGGTTGTGAGGGAGCCCCTTTAGGGGTGACGCGTGCTTATCTAGGTGCGCAATTATCTTCATTTAGATTAATTTTATCTCATGAATGATTAATCCCAAATTTTGGGTATAACATATATACCATGCGATGCATTTTATACGGAAGTGGGTGGATTTGTGGGGTCACCCCACGTCGCCCTGTCTCGCTAAAGATTCATGGGACATTTGCGAGGCAATCAAGCACCGTTGATACTCGATTATTATGCGCTCAATAAACCCCCACACCATAATCGGTTGAATTAATTTCTGTTTCTCAACAACTGATTTGGTGTGGGGGTAAAAAAAGGCCCCTTAGCGGGGCAGGTACTGATACCAAAAGAAATAGAAAGAAAGCGAAACCACAAGAGCAACAAGTGCCGGAAATGTAAATAGGAATCTCTTGTCGCTCTCGTAATTGGCACATTCTTTTGTCAAAACCTCATTGTCAAAAACAATTTCATCATGCCAGGTCTTCATGAGTAGTCCGACCACATAGAGGGTGCCGAAATAGCCCATGATACCAACGGCGACTGCGAGGACAAGTTTCGTAATCGGATCCATTTGTGCCTCCTTCGATTTTTGAACTTTATTGATTATATAATATTTCTATAATTTTGCAAGCATAAAAAGACCCCTCACCAGAGGGGTATGTACTCATGCCAAAAGGTCAGATAAAAGATGAATCCGGTCATAGACCAGAATACAATTTCGACAACAACATCTGAAATATGCCTATCGTGACTAGGGCAGGCGACGAGAAAAGGTCGTCTTTTGCCAAAAAACTCAAGATGCTCATTGGCGAGCTTGCGGCATTTAAATAGAGTTATGATTAATGCAAGCAGAGTTCCGAAGACAGTTGCCTGCGGGATGTTCGTTTCCATATTCCCTTCCCTAATCAAGAAGCTAATTGTGATTGTACTTTATTTAACAAGCTTTGCCAAAATTATGAATTTCTGTTATAACTAAGCTCAAATGTTAGTTGATGACGTAATCATAAAAGTTAAGGCTGGCGATGGCGGAGACGGAAAAGTAGCTTTCAATAAAAATTTGATGGCTTTAGGACCAGTCGGAGGCAGCGGCGGCAATGGAGGCAGTGTCTACTTTGAGGCAGTAGCTGATTTGGGAATCCTGAAAAACTTTAGGTTTAAAAAGGATCATGCCGCGG
>ERZ795044.4723-NODE-4723-length-11127-cov-5.309158_pt1 | contig 11127 bp, 11 predicted proteins | sample MGYA00375128_ERZ795044 | MGnify/ENA primary metagenome ERZ795044 (study PRJEB30173, sample SAMN05720213) | anaerobic digester metagenome | isolation source: active sludge of municipal wastewater-treating anaerobic digesters | place: USA | collected 2014-12-22 ... | reverse complement strand
GCGCGCGGCATGGGTGCTGGTGGCACTCGCAGTGGCAGGCATCGGTTTCGTTCTGGCGGGCGTGTGGGCCTTCGTCGGGTCGGCAGTGGGGGCCACGGGCGCGAGGCTGGTCGTCGTGGGGAGGCGCCGACGCCGGGCCAGGGCGATCGAGGCCGACGTGGTGCGCTCGTGCGAAGTGGTGGCAGGACAACTGCGCATCGGCCAGGTTCCTGCCGTCGCTCTCCGTGACGCTGCAGGCGATTGCTCGTTGCTCGAGAGGGTCGCTGCGACTGCGGCGATCGGCGGCGACGCTGCGGCGGCCCTGCGGCAGGTCGCCGTCAGCGAGCCCGCGGCCGAGGGTTTCACCTGGCTGGCCCGTGCATGGGAACTCAGCGAGCGCAGCGGGGCGCCGATCGCGGACGCCGCCCAATCGGTCTCCGCCGGCCTTCGAGCGCGGCAGGCGACCGCGGCCATGGTCGCGTCCGAACTCGCAGCACCCCGAGCCACCGGGCGCCTGCTCGCGGGCCTTCCCCTCATCGGCCTCGCGATGGGCGTGGTGTCGGGCGGTGACCCGGTGCGATTCCTGCTCCACACGATGGCTGGTCAACTGTGCGTGCTGGGAGGCGTGGTGCTGGCCTGCGTCGGCGTCCTGTGGACCGAACACCTCGCCGATTCCGTCGAGGTGGCCTCGTGATGCCCGTCGTCGCGTCCCTCGCCCTGGCGATCGCCGTCTGGTTGTCCCTTGCGGCGGGCCGGGTGCCCCCCACCCGGCAGGTCCGGGCGGCGCCGGTGTGGTTGGCGGGACGTCCGGGAGCGGTAGGGCTGCGACTACGACTCTGCGTTGGTGCGGCCCTGGGGCTGGCGGCTTGGGCCGCACTCCCGATCCTCGTGGGTCAGGGACTCGCCACCGCCGTGGCGTTGGCGAGCCTCCCCGTGTCGGTGGTCGTCCTCGGGCGTCTTGAGCCTGCGGGCGTCCGTCGGGCCAGGGAGCGCGAACTGGCCGAGGCTCCCCAGGCCATGGAATTGCTGGCCTCCTGCCTCTCGGCGGGTGCTCCATTGCGGATGGCAGTGGCAGAGGTGGCCCGACTCAGTGGGCCCGAGGTGGCGTCAACCCTGGGACGCGTGGCCTCCCTGGTCAGCGTCGGCGTCCCTGACGGTGACGCCTGGCTCGACCTCGCGGATCATCCCGTGTGGGGTCGTGCAGCACGGGACGTCGCGCGGAGCGCAGGCTCCGGGACCGCCGTCTCCGGCCTTCTCGCCGAGCACGCGACCTCCACCCGGACGCTGCGTCGACGCGAGGTCGAACAACGGGCGAGGACGGTCGGCGTCCGGTCGGTGGGTCCGCTGATGTGCTGCTTCCTGCCCGCCTTCCTGCTGGTCGGGGTCGTGCCGCTCATCGCCGGCACCGTGTTCGGGATGCTGGGGTGAGGGTCGTGGCCACCGGCTGCTCAGGCGAGGATGCGTCCCCGATTACCCACGGCCAGGGCCTGGTCGGCGGCAGTGCTTCCCGTGATGGGCTGGGGGGGCTGGACGGCCGCCAGGCCCGTGACGAGCGGCGTCCCGGCGTCCAGGTCGGGTCGGAACACGTACCGCTGCTGGGCGGCGTAGCTGAACCCGAAGAGGGTGAGTTCAGTCAGCACCTTCGCCACGAGCAACGGAGCGCTGACCGGGCCGGTCAACAGCCACATGAGCCCGTAGTTGGCGGCGAGGATCAGCACGGCCAGACCGGCATAGCGTCCGGCGGACGTGGCCCTCCCACTCCGTCCCGTGCGATCGAACACGAGATTGCGGTTGACGAGGAAGTTGGCGGCAGAACTGAGCAGTCGCGCACCGACCACCGAGACCAGCAGGTTGCCGAAGATCGCCTGGAGCACCAGGACGGCCACGAGGTCGATACCGAACCCCATGAGCGACGACGCGGTGAACGTGAGCAGCGGGGCGTAGATGCGTGCGGAGTCCTGAATCGGCGGAAGTGCGAGGACGCGTTCTCATCGAGGTAGATCGTCGCGATCGGCACCTCGACGATCGGGTGCCCACCGGGTTTGGCCTGCAGCAACGTGTTCAGTTCGTACTCGAAGCGGTCGCCCTCGATCGTGCCCAGCCAGTCGAGCATGGACGCGGGGTACCCGCGCAGCCCGGTCTGGGTGTCCCGCAGCCGGATTCCGGTGGCGAGCGCGAAGAAGCCTCGCGTGACTTCGTTGCCGAACCGGCTCCGGAACGGGACGCGTCCCGTGAAGTGACGTGCGCCCAGCACGATGGACGGGCGTCCCACGGCGATGGACGCGGTCGTCGCGTCCCCCACCTTGAGAATGTCGGTGGCGGTGTGCTGCCCGTCGCAGTCTGCGCAGACCACCACCTGTCCGGGGCGGTGCCCAGCGATCCAGGCGAACCCCGTGCGCAGCGCCGCACCCTTGCCCCGGTTGACCGGGTGGGTGAGCACGAGGCCGCCCAGCTCGCTGGCCCTGAGGAACAGGGACGCATGGTCGGGGCCGGAGCCATCGTCCACGAGGACCACCTCGACGTCAGGCTGGGCCTCGGTGATCGAGCGCAGGAGCGCGATCAGCTTGTGGTCGGGTTCGTAGGCAGGAATCAGGATGATCATCGTGTGTCCTCAGGCGATGTAGAGAATGTCGCTGACTCCCCGCTCCTGGCCACGGCCGAGCGGGTTGTTGACGAGGGCGCCGTTGAAGTACATCGCTGACGAGCCCCCGCCGTCGAGGTTGTAGGCGACCTGGGCGCCGGCATCCACGAAGATCTGCGCGAACTCGGTCATCGTCACTCCGCGGGAATAGCCGGAGCTCCGGCCGTCGGCGACGACGACGAGGATGCGGTTGACGTCGATGAGCCCGACGCCGGTTCGAGGTTGCTGTCCCTGGATCGAGTGGTTGCCGACGTTCGTGTCGACCTCCACGTTCTCGATCCCCGAGAGCACCTTGCCGTTCTCGACGATCCCGGGACCGAACGAGAGCGTCTGCCAGACACCCTGCTCGACCAGTTTGGCCGCCGACGTCGCGGTCTCGTCGTAGAGCTTCATCGTGCCGTCGGAGTGGAAGGCGAGCCCCTGGCGGGCCGCCTTGTCGCGCCAGATGACGCCGTTGCGGATCTCGATGCCGGTGTCGCGGAAGCCGTAGTAGTCGCCGTTGACGGCGAAGACGGCACTGTTGCGCTCGGCGATGGCGGACGGGTTTTCGACGATGTTCGTCCCGAACTTGTTCTGCGCGAAGGCAGACCTCATGCTGGACGCGGCCGTCAGTGAGATGTCGGCCTCGAACCAGGTGACGGTGTCCGACCCTGATCCGCTCGTCTGCTTCGTGATCGTGAGCGCGCCGTTGGCGCCCTTCCAGGTGCTGTCGGTGATGTCGGTGGCGGAGGCCGTGGCGTCCGCGGATGCAGACGTCGTGGCGGTTGAACTCGTCGCTTGCGCGGCTTCGTAGGCGGCGGCATCGGTGACCTCGACGTGGTCAACGACGAACCGGTCGAGCGCCCAGGCGCTGGTGCCGCCCAAGGCGGCGGCGACGCCGAGGCCTGCACCGAGGATGGTGCGGCGGGAAAGAGTCGTTGTCATGCCTCATGTCTACGGACTCCGACTGTGCCTCGGCCCGGAGGAATCTGTGCTTCCCCTGTGGCCTTTGCCGGCTGCCCGTCCGCCCCCCTGACGACGTCTACTCGAGGGTGCTCCGCGTCCGCTGGACGAGTGCGAGCGCCTCGCGATACGCGGCGACGTGCTGCCCGGCGATCGGCCCCCAGTCACGCGACGACAGGTTGGGGGCCGCGCCCGGGGCGATCCCACGGACCGCCTCCAGCGCCTGCACGATCGCGCGTCCGGTGAGCTCACCGTGGTAGCTCTGGACCCAGTCGGCACCGACCTCATCGGCCAGGAGCCGGTTGACCTCGTTGTCGGGCAGGAGGACCGGCCGACCCAACGAGAGGGCCGCGAACGCACTGCCGGAATTGTGCATCTCGGGATAGGGCAGGACGACGAGTTCCGAGCTTGTCACCAGCTCGACCAGGTCGGCGTCGTCGAGGAAACCGAACTCGAGGTGAACGCGCGGGTCGTCCCCCGCGGCCTCAGTGATCTCGGTAACGAGGCCATCGTGCGACGGACGCCCGCTCACACGCAGACTCAACGACGGGTCATCCAGCTCGCGAAGCGCCCGGACCAGGCCCGGCACGTTCTTGTACCCACGGATCATCCCGAAGAAGCCGATCCGTCCAGGGATCACCTGGCTGCGTGGGTGGCGGGAGTACCAGTCGCGGTAGTGGCCGTGCAGTGCGAGCGCGTAGTGCCGTCCAGGCTCACGGGGCGTCTGGTCGTTGATGGCGATCCAGAGGGTTGTCCTGCGTTCGGCCCACCGCAACAGTCCCGTCTCGACGTGAGAGATGCCGCGGGGCAGCTCGAGGTTGTGCAGGGTGCGAACCAGTGGACGTCGGGTCAGCTGCAGTCGAGTCATCAGGGCGACGAACAAACCCTGCCGTGCAGCCTTCTTCAGCGGGGAATGCCCGTCGACGAGGATCTCGGGCCAGTGCACGTGGAACACGTCGTAGGTCCCCAGCAGAGCTGTCCGCCAGGAGAAGTTCAGGACAGTGACTCCGGGCTGGTCGCGCAGCGCGTCCACCAGGAGCGTGTTGTAGGGGTTCGACGTCGGGCGCGGCGGGGGGAACGACACGAGCACGGTCAGCTTGCGTGGCATGGATCGATCCTTCGACGACGGGGTGCGAAGTCTATCCAGCGCCGTGCTCACGCACGGCGGTAGCGCCTGATCGCCCTTGTCAGGGGCGGCAGGACGAGACCTCTCACGAACGCACAGGAGGCCCAACGACCGTTCACAGGGGGTTCACAGCCTGCAAGGGCTGAATTGTTCCATCGGCCGCACCGGGCCGCAGAACTCCATCCGAAACACACGAACACCGTCACCGAACCACCAAGGAGATCCTCGTGACCGCCCTCGCCCTGTACGCAGCCAACCTCGCCGCCATCCTCGTGCTGGTGCTCGGCCTCTACTTTCCACGCCACCGCCGCCGTGACCTCGTCGTCGCGTTCATCGGCGTCAACGTCGGCGTGATGGCTGTCTCGGCCGCGCTCCTCCATGTCGGGGCATCGATCGGCCTGGGTCTCGGACTCTTCGGCGTCCTCTCGATCATCCGCCTCCGCTCGGACGAGTTGGCCCAGCACGAGGTCGCTTACTACTTCAGCGCACTCGCCCTCGGGCTGTTGGCCGGCCTCCACATCGGCTCGTTGACGCTCACCTTGTCGCTGATGACGGTCATCGTCACGGCCATGGCCCTGGCCGATCACCCCCGCCTCCTCGCCGGCTACGAGCGCCAGATCATGGTGCTCGACCGGGCGTTCACCGACCAGACCGCCCTCGTGGCCCATCTGGAGCAACTGCTGGGCGCGCGCGTCTACGGCGTGACCGTGCAGCGCGTCGATGTCGTGAGCGAGACCACGTGGGTCGAGGTCCGATTTCGCGCCCCACAAGGTGTGACGTCCGCCGCGCCGATCCGTGACCGCGTCGAGGTCGCACGATGACCACCATGACCATCGCCCACCACTTCGAGACCATCACCCTGGATGAACTTGTCGAGACGGCGTCCCTGCAGCACCGCATCGACCGCAAGTACGCGATGCCCGACGCGGACACCGCGGTCCTGATCGACCTCCTTCCGGCCTCGACCCGCGTCCTTGACATCGATGACGTCATCGACCAGCCGTACCTCTCCCATTACTTCGACACCCCCGACCTGGCCAGCTACCTCGGCGCGGCTCGCCGGCGTCCGCGGAGGTTCAAGGTGCGGACGCGCCAGTACACCAGCGGCGAGACCTTCGTCGAGGTGAAGGTCCGTAAGGGCGAACACACCCTCAAGTCCCGGACGCCGATCGACGCGTCCGAGCAGTTCGGGATCCCGGCCCGCGTCCACGACTTCGTGGTCGACTCGCTGGCCCTCGGACGCGTCACCGCCGTCGATCCTTCGGAGCTGTCGCGGGTGCTGACCACCCGATACAACCGCACCACCTTGCTGCTGCCCTCAGTGGCGCGGGTCACCATCGACCGATCCCTGAACTGGGCTCTTCCCGACGGAAGGAGCGTGTCCCAGCCGGGACTCGCGATCGTCGAGACCAAGACGCCGTCCGCCGCCAGCGAGGCCGACCGCCTCGCCTGGAGCATGGGACGCCGCCCCACCCGTCTGTCCAAGTACGCCACCGGCCTCGCCGCGCTGCGTCCCGACCTGCCTGATCACCCCTGGCTCCGCACACTGAACGTCTGGTTCCGCAGCTGACGCTCGAAAACCACACGATAGAGATCTGACAAGGAACAACACTCATGAAGCGACCCACTCTGCCCTCCCTGCGCACCGGCCTCGTGGCTGCCGCCATGGTCGCCACCCTCGGCGCCTGCGGCGCCGCGACGGCCACCCCCGACTCGTCAACGGCCACCGCTGCGTCCACCTCGTCGGCGTCCACGTCGACCTCCTCGACCGCCACCACCACGAACGCCGGCACCACCACGACGACCGCTGCCGCGATCGCCGACCTCCTCGCCGCCAACCAGGCGTCCCACTGGTCGGCTGAGGACGCCGAGTACGCCGCGTCCGAGGCCGTGAAGGTGACCCTCACGGGTTTGACGGCTTCCGTCTCCGGTGAGGGGGCATCCGTGAGCGGCTCCACGCTCACGATCGACCAGGCCGGCACCTACGTGCTGAGCGGCACGTTCACCGGCAACGTCGTGATCAACGTCCCGAAGGAAGACGTCATCCTCGTCCTCGACGACGCCACCATCACGAGCAACGGCACGTCTGCCGTCGAGATCCAGGCTGCCGATGAGGTGACTGTCGTGCTGGCCGACGGCAGCACGAACACGATCGCCGACTCCGCGTCCTACAGCGACGAGGCCGAGGGCGCCGCGAGTGCGGCCATCGATTCGAAGGCCGACCTGTCGATCACCGGGGGCGGTGCACTGACCGTGACCGGCAACCACAACGACGCCATCAACTCCTCCGACGGCCTCGCCATCGCGGGCGGCACGCTCACCATCAAGGCTGCGGACGACGGCCTGCGCGGCCAGGACTACGTGTCGATCACGGGCGGCACCGTCACGGTGGACGCTGGTGGCGATGCACTGAAGTCCGACAACGACACCGACGAGACGCGCGGTTACGTCCACGTCGCAGACGGGACGCTGACACTGACGGCGGGTGACGACGGCATCTCCGCGTCCACCGACGCGCTCGTCAGCGGTGGCACGACAACGATCAACGCGCAGGGCGACGGCGTCCACGCCGATGCGCAGCTCGCGATCGGCGGAGGCACGACCACCATCGCCCAGAGCAATGAGGGCCTGGAGTCGAAGCTCATCCTCATCGCAGGGGGGACGACCTCGGTCACCTCGTCGGACGATGCCGTCAACGTCTCCGACGGGTCCGGCTCGGGCGGCATGGGCGGTGGGGGCGGCAACAGCGCCACCAGCGGACTCATGCTGACCATCACCGGCGGCACGCTGGTCATCGACTCCCAGGGCGACGGCCTCGACTCGAACGGCTCGATCGAGATGAGCGGCGGAACCGTCGTGGTCAGCGGCCCGACCAACAGCGGCAACGGGGCGCTCGACGTGAACGGCACGTTCGAGATCAGCGGCGGCACGCTGATTGCGGCTGGAGCCTCCGGGATGGCCGAGGCACCGGAGACCGACTCCGCGCAGGGCTGGGTCTCCGCGACCATCAGCAGCGCCTACCCTGCCGGCACCGTGGTGAGCATCGTCGACTCGTCGGACAAGGTCGTCGCGACCTACACCGCAGACAAGGCCTTCTCCTCCGTGGTCTTCTCGAGCTCTGTCATCACGAACGGTGAGACGTACACCATCTACGTGGGCGGCTCGGCTTCGGGTGACACTGTCGGCGGGCTGGCCACCAGCGGATCGATCGAGGGAGCCACGAACATCGGCACTGTCACCGCCGGCCAGCACTCCGGTGGCCAGGGGGGCCCTGGCGGACGCTGACAGGTCCGCAGTCCGGCCCGGTGCGCGATCCTCAGGGACCGTGCACCGGGCCGTTTCTGTCCTCAGCGCGCGCGGCCACTGTCCACAGGTGTGGAAGTCCGTCCAGCTGTCCCCAGATTCCGATCACCATGACGGGAGGCGGGCGCTTTCGCCCAGAACAGGGATGAGCCCCTCCGGGTGGGCGCGGGTGGTCCGCGTCGTGACGAAAGGAAATCTCATGTCCCGTTCAACCCAGTCGCTGGTCAGCGCCGCGCAGCCGAGCTCCCGCCCGTGGTTGCTCACCCGCCGCGGACGCGCCACGCTGCTCGCCCAGCGCGGCATGGCCACCGCCGAGTACGCCGTCGGCATCCTGGCTGCAGTGGCCCTCGCCCTGGTTCTGCTGCGGGTCTTCACCGACAACAAGTTCTTCGCCCAGATGCTCAAGCTGGTCACGCAGCTGATCGGCAAGGCCGGCGGGATGATCGGCTCGTGACCGGGAGGGGACGCCACCGTCGACGCGGCATGGTGACCGCCGAGTTGGCGGTGGGGGTCCTCGTGGCGGTGCTGGTCACCATGATGGGGGCCTGGACCGTCAACCTGATCGCAGTCGAGGCCACCTGCCGGGACGTCGCCACCCAGGTCGCCCGACAGATGGCACGTGGTGACGAGGATGCGGCGGCAGCGGCGGGACGCAGGGCTCCCTCCGGGGCCAGCGTCGACGTGAACCGGGCGGGTGACGAGGTGCGCGTTCTCGTGCGAGTCGATCGAAGCCTCGGACGCATCGGACCTGTCCGGTTGGCAGGGACGGCGGTGGCGGTCCTCGAACCGGGGGTGTCGCCGTGAAGCGTCAGGGCGACAGGGGAGCGGGGACGGCCCTGACGGGACTGATGATTCTTGTCATCGCCATGGCCTCGCTGGTCGCGGTCACCTATCTGGGTTGGTTGACGTCGGTGGAGCGTGCACGGTCGGCTGCCGATCTCGCCGCCCTGGCTGGTGCGGGGGCGGAGCTCCGCGGGCGTGATGCCTGCGGGGCTGCGTCCCGCTCGGCCGGGGCGAACGGTGCCCGGTTGGTGTCGTGTCAGGTCATCGGCGGACGCTTCGACCTGCGCGTCCGCGTCGAGGTGGCGACGGAGCTTCGGCCGGTCCTGGCGGGGGTGCACAGGGAGGCGATCGAGGTTTCCGTCGCGGGGACGGACGGGGTGGTTGCGGGATCGCTCCCCTGATGCTGGCCCCATCGATGTCATGGTCGGCCAGTAGTGTCCGGACATGATCACCACCGTCGCCATCCACGGTTTCCGGTCGCTGCGTGATGTCGTGCTCCCTTTGGGGCCGGTCACGGTCGTGACCGGCCCCAACGGGTCGGGCAAGACCAGCTTCTACCGGGCCCTGCGCCTGATCTCGGACGCTGCGTCCGGCCAGTTGGTCGGCTCACTCGCACGGGCGGGTGGCCTGGGGTCGGTGTTGTGGGCCGGGCCCGAGATCATCAGCGGGGCGATGAAGCGGGGCGAGGTGCCCCTCCAGGGCGCGGCGAAACGCAAGGAGCCCGTGTCGCTGCGGCTCGGTTTCACGAGCGATGAGCTCGGCTACCTCATCGATGTGGGGCTGCCGACCCCGCGTCCGACCATGTTCATCCAGGATCCGGTGCTCAAGCGGGAGGCGATCTTCGGCGCGCCACTGATGCGGCCGGCGTCCATGCTGGTCAGGCGGGCGAACTCGACGGTGGAGGTTCGAGAACCGAACCGATGGCGCACGGTCACCCGTGACTTGCCCGATCGCGACAGCGTCCTCGACGAACTTGCCGATCCCGACGCCTATCCCGAGCTGCTGGCCATCCGGCAGGAGGTCAGACAGTGGCGCTTCTACGACTCGTTCAGGGTCGACCCGCTGGCTCCCGCCCGCCAACCCCAGGTGGGCACGTGGACGCCGGCGCTCGCCGCGGACGGATCAGACCTGGCCCCGGCAGTCCAGAGCATCCTGGAGTCGGCCTTCGCCCAGCCCTTCAACGCCGCCATCGCGCGAGCCTTCGAGGGCGGGTACACCTCGGTCGTGCGGAACGGAACGAGATGCGAGGTGCAGTTCACCCAACCCGGCCTCCTGCGTCCGATGCTCGCCGATGAACTGTCCGACGGCACCCTCCGCTTCCTGCTCCTCGCCGCCGCGCTGACGAGCCCTCGTCCGCCCAGCCTCCTGATACTCAACGAGCCCGAGACGAGCCTGCACGCCGACGTGCTGCCAGGACTGGCTGACCTGATCGCCCACGCCGCGACCCGGACGCAGGTGGTCGTCGTCTCCCACTCCTCGGCCATCGTCGAGGCGCTGGACGCCGAGCACGGCGACGCCGTCGTCCACCACGAATTCGTCAAGCAGTTCGGCGAGACGACGCTGGCCGGCCGCGGTCCCTTCGACCGGCCGACGTGGGATTGGGGGCGACGGTGACTCAGCGGGTCCGCTGGACGCGGGTCTCGTCCCACACGGGGTCGTCCGATTCATAGACGCCGCCGTCCGTCCCGAAGACGAGGAACCGGTCGAACGACTTCGCGAACCAGCGGTCGTGGGTGACCGCCACCACGGTGCCCTCGAAGGAGTCCAGCGCGTGCTCGAGGGCCTCGGCCGAGTGCAGGTCGAGGTTGTCGGTCGGCTCGTCGAGCAGAAGCAGTGTGGCGCCCGACAGCTCGAGCAGCAGGATCTGGAAGCGGGCCTGCTGCCCTCCTGACAAGGTGTCGAAGGTCTGCTCGGACGCCTTCACCAGTTCATAACGGTCGAGGACGCGGGCCGCCTCGTCGCGTGTGCGTCCATATCGGTGCTCGTCACCGCGATGCAGGATCTCGAGCAGCGTGCGTCCCATCAGGTTGCCCTGCTGATTGGTCTGCGCGAACCACCCCGGACGCACCCGCGAGCCGAGCCGCACCCGGCCGTGGTGCGCCACGGGGTCGATGACCACGTCCGACACGGGTTGGTGCTCGACGTCGGGGTCGGTGCCCCCGGCCGCCAACAGCCGGAGGAAGTGCGACTTGCCCGACCCGTTGCTGCCCAGCACGGCGACCCGCTCGCCGAACCAGATCTCGAGGTCGAACGGGCACATCAGTGCACCCGGACGCGGGAGTCCGCGTCCGATCGACAGCTGCCGCTGGCCCACCGACACCGAGGCGCGCGGCTTCCCCGGGGGAGGGCCGGG
>ERZ795044.4713-NODE-4713-length-11140-cov-4.897970_pt1 | contig 11140 bp, 7 predicted proteins | sample MGYA00375128_ERZ795044 | MGnify/ENA primary metagenome ERZ795044 (study PRJEB30173, sample SAMN05720213) | anaerobic digester metagenome | isolation source: active sludge of municipal wastewater-treating anaerobic digesters | place: USA | collected 2014-12-22 ... | reverse complement strand
AACAATAATTATTCTGCGGAATCCAAGTACATTCATTTTTCAGTTTTTAGTTGTGCGCCCTAACGAACATCAGATTGAAGATGTGAAAAAATTGGGTAAGGAAATTGGCGTAGATGAAGTTGCCTTTAAAACGGCACAAATTTACGATTACGAAAATGGCAGCAATTTAATTCCTACTATCGATTACTATTCGCGTTACGCTAAACAGGATAATGGTTCTTATACCATAAAAAATAAATTACTCAATCATTGCTGGAAAATGTGGCATTCATGTGTCATTACCTGGGATGGTGCTGTAGTGCCTTGCTGTTTTGATAAAGACGCCGAACATACCCTCGGTCACCTGAAAGACCAAACCTTCCGCGAATTATGGCAATCGCCATCGTATAAAAATTTTCGCAGCGCATTATTGCGTTCGCGTAGTGAAATTGAAATATGTAAAAACTGCACCGAAGGCACACGTGTCTGGGCTTAATATCGAACCATGCATCAACGTCAGCTTTTTTTGCAACATGTGGCGCAAACCAGTCACGCACCGCTTATGCTTGAAATAGCAAAAGCAGAAGGCTGTATACTTACTGATGTACATGGTAAAACGTACATTGATTTAATTTCCGGTATTGCTGTCAGCAATGTCGGTCATGGTCATCCAAAAGTAAAAGCAGCTATTCATGCGCAAACAGAAAAATATTTGCACGTGATGGTATATGGTGAAGTAATCGAATCGCCACAGGTGCAATATGCTACCTGGCTCGCACAACACTTGCCGGAAAATTTAAATAGTGTGTATTTCGTTAACTCCGGTTCTGAAGCAACAGAATGTGCATTGAAATTAGCCAAGCGTGTTACCGGCCGTTCTGAAATCGTGAGTTGTGCCCATGCCTACCACGGCAGTACAATGGGGGCTCTGAGCGCAGGGAACGACGAATCGCGCAAACAGGCATTCAGACCATTAATTCCGGATAATACCCTCATTCCTTATCTGGATTATTCGGCGCTGGAACGCATTACAGATAAAACGGCAGCCGTACTCATTGAACCAATTCAGGCAGAAGCGGGAATACGCATTCCGGATCAGGCTTATCTGATGGCGGTTCGAAAAAAATGCACTGAAACGGGAGCATTATTGATTTTTGACGAATGTCAGACCGCCTTCGGACGAGCAGGTTCTTTATTCAGATGCACCGCTATTCAGGTAATTCCGGATATACTCACCTTAGGAAAAGCAGTAGGTGGCGGATTGCCATTAGGCGCTTGTATTTCCAGTCGGGAAGCCATGCAAACTTTTACTACTGAACCCATATTAGGACATATAACCACATTTGGTGGTCATCCTTTATGCTGTGCTGCTGGTTTAGCTGCTGCTCAGGTTTTAATGGAAGAACAGCTGCTGGATTCGGTTGAACAAAAAGGTAAATTGTTTGACCATTTTCTGCAACACGCACCAGGTGTAACCGGTTATCGGCGCTGTGGTTTAATGATAGCAGTTGATTTACCGGATGTAGAAATAAATATGCAGGCTGTCAGCCGTTTAGTCGCCGCTGGTGTATTTATTGATTGGTTTCTTTATGCACCAGCTTCTTTGCGCATCGCGCCGCCTTTGACCATTTCAGAGCCTGAAATTATACTGGCTTGTTCTAAAATTACAGAGGTGCTAGAGCAACTGCAAACATCTGCGCAATAGACTGCATGTCATTTGCACGTATTATCTTCGTTGTATGCGAAAGGTTTTTTTGTGTATCAGCTTATTGATAAGCACCGTGCAATATGCTGCAGCACCGGCGCCCTGGGGGTTCTGGGGGCATCAGCGCATAAATAAAATGGCGTTGTATACGCTGCCGGAAGATTTATTTGGTTTTTATAAACCATACATTGATTACGTTACCACACATGCGGTTGATCCGGATAAACGCCGCTATGCAGTAGCTGATGAAGCTGCACGTCATTATATTGATCTCGACCATTACGGAAAAGCACCCTTTACTGAAGTTCCCCGCAAATGGAATGATGCTGTTATTAAATTCACGGAAGATTCGCTGCAGGCTTACGGCATCGTTCCGTGGCATATTGAACGCATGATGTATCGTTTAACAGATGCCTTCCGTGAAAAGGATGTAAATTATATATTAAAAAATACGGCAGACCTCGGTCATTATATCGGCGATGCACATGTGCCTTTACACTGTACTGAAAATTATAATGGACAGCTCACCAACCAGGTAGGTATACACGGGTTTTGGGAATCGCGTATCCCCGAATTATTGGGCGAAAACTTTGATTATTTTGTAGGAAAAGCAGAGTATATCCCAGATGTGAATGCAAAAGTGTGGGAAATAGTATTGGCCAGTAATGCACTGGTAGATTCAGTGTTAAAACTGGAGCTTCAAGTAAATAAGGAAATTCCTGCCGATAGAAAATATAGTTACGAAACAAGAGGCGCTTCTACGGTTCGCGTATATTCACAGGAATATACACTCCGGTATAATGAATTATTAAACGGCATGGTTGAACGCCGACTACAAGAAAGCATTATTCAATTAGGCAGCTTCTGGTTAACAGCCTGGATAAATGCCGGCAAGCCTGATCTTACAGGTGTGGTTATGCGCCCGTGGACAGAAGAGGAATTAAAGGAAATGGATGAAATCGACAAGGCCTACAATGGGGGAGAGATGAAAGGCCGGACACACGAAGAACATTAAATTTTTATTTCGGATAATAGCGTACAGACACGCAGATACTCGTGTGATTGCATGTGTCAGGAAATCTTTTCAATAATCAGTTGTCACAATATAGGGTATTTATATGGCGCTAAACATCATAAAAAAAGCCATCCTTTTGGATGGCTTTTTGCATAATAATTGCACTTGTATTATTTACTTATGATAAACTGAGTTGTTTTTGAATCATGTGAAGTTTGCACCTGCACATAATACATGCCCGAAGGTAAAGCGGATATATTCAGTTGCGTTACAAATGTACCCGCAGCAGCTGTTTGCACTGAAGGAGAATAAACAATCTGTCCTACATGATTCACAATGGTATAGGTGATTTCATCCGATTCTGTAAGTGCTATACTTAAATTCAGCACGTCTGAAGCCGGATTAGGTGCGATTACCACACCGCCGATGATGGCTTCTTCCTGTATGCCGGTGCCTCCACAAGCGCCTTCGGTATAATATACAATACCGCCATAATACTCAGCGTAACAGGCATTGTCATATGTAATGCCATCACAACCACAAACAGGCATGTATTCTTCTGTGCATGCATAAGTAGTATCTATCATTTCTGTATTTATGCAATCATCATCTCCACCTACAAAAATTTCAGAACAATAGGTGTTGAAGCAATCAGTACCTGCTGTGCCTATTGTCAAACAAATATTGTAAACGCCTGCTTCGCTAAAAGCATGATCTGGATTTTCTGCTTCTGACATACCGCCGTCTCCGAATGACCAATGATATACTTCTGAACCAATGGAGGTGTTTTCAAAAACAACAATCCAATTATCAATGCCAGGCGTAATTGAAGCTACATTAAAGTGCGCAGCACACATCGGCTCAAAGCCTTCAACTAAAATTTCATCGCACCAGGTTGATACACAACTGTCGGCAGTAGTAATGGTTAAGCATACTACATACCAGCCGGGTGTATCATATGTGTGATTGATTTCAGCGCCATCGCCAAAGCTGCCATCTCCAAACGACCAATAATAGGAAACAATATCGGCACCACCTCCTGTTGCATCTTCAACAAAATGTACTGTTCCGCCATCAATTTCATAATTGAAATGTGAGGTGCAATCTTCTGCTTCTGATAAGGTTATCGACATACAATATTCGTCAACACAGCCATCTGCAGTTTCAATAACCAGACATACTACATATGTGCCACCGGCAGTATACAGGTGTTCGCCATCCTCAGAATAACCAACGGCGCCATCACCATAATACCAGGTTGTTTCGGTGATATCTCCTGCGGCTTCTGATGTATTATTGAGTAATACCACAAATCCATCAGGGGTGAGTATAATATCATCTACCTCAAAGTAAGCTGCACATGGTCCTGCATCTTCTTCAACACTTACTTCAAAACAATAGGTGTCAGTACATCCGGTTGCTGTCGTAATCGTTAGGCAAACGGCATAAGTACCCGGTTCTGTATAAGTGTGAATTGGATTTGGTGCATCAGAAATACTTCCGTCGCCAAACGTCCACATATAACTGATAATATCATCTCCACCTCCGTCGGCTGTTTCAAAAAAGTGAACACTTAATCCGTCCGCATCAAATTCAAAATCACTGGAGCAATCACCGCCTGCACCTTCAACAACCACAGCATAACATTCAGTAGACGAACATTCTGCGGTTTCGATAGTTAAACACACTTCATAAACCCCGGGTTCAGCATACAAATGGTCAACCGTTTCACCACTACCAGTTGTGCCATCACCAAAATTCCAATTGTACACTAAAATATCTCCACTGGCATCTGCTGTTTCGGTGAATTCAACGAGGTATCCATCAACATCAAATTCGAAATCAGACAAACAAAAAACATCACCTAAAATCTCAACAGCGAAACAATATGCATCAACACAGCCAGCTGCTGTTGTTATAGTTACACAAACTTCATAAATGCCTGGTTCGGTATAGGTGTGCCACGGGTCTGAAGCGGTGCCTGGAAGCGTTTCCGTAAAGGTTGAACCATCACCAAAAATCCAGGTATAAGTTACTTCATCAGGTGTAGGCTCTACAGATGCAATAAAATGGGCATTTGTGCCGTCAGTTGTCAGCAATTCTGCATTTACAGTACAATCACCATCGGGGCCGACAGGAATATTGCTTTCACAATCGTCCGACCAGCAACCGCCATCTGCATGTATGGTTAAACATACATCATATTCACCGGGTTCAGCATAGGTATGTACCGGATTTGGATCAGAAGAGGTTGTGCCATCTCCAAAATTCCAAATCCATTCTAAAATAGGTCCCACACCGGGATCTGATACGTCGGTAAAGGAAACGGTCATGCCGTCGATGGTGTATGTAAATGCTGCATCGCAACCACCAACAACCTCTTCTGCATGGGCAATTGAAAAACTACTGAGGATAAGTAGCAATAGGAAATAAACCTGTTTCATTTTGTAGGCTGATTTAATGTTGTATAATTAATTGTTGTGTGTATTTATTTTGTGCCGCTATGATTTGTACCATGTATGACCCGGATGCGTAACCAGAAACCGGAATTTCTATCCTGTTTTCATTTGTCATGCATTCAAATACAATCTGACCGGTTATGGTTTGTAACTGAATATATTTCTGTCCGTTTATATCTGCTACATCAATATATGCTGTAGCCTGCGCAGGATTTGGGAAAATACGAATGGTTTGTAGCCCAGAGTTAGTAATAACCTGCGAACCATCAGCAATAACAAAAGTATCACAGGAGATACGTGTTGGCATCGGTAAACCAAGCGCATTGATGGCAAGCGGTTGCTCCATACATAAAGTGGTTTGGGCATAAATGGTGCCTGTAGTTTTGCCAGCGATATTATCTTCCATCACAAAACCCATAGTTGCAAAATGTCCAGACCCTGCGCGTGAAATCTGATTCGTTCTGGTAGCCGAAACTTCCAATACACCATTTAGGGTATCATTATATTGAAGAAATATTAAATCTTCACCTACATCTCCCAGCCAACTGGCATCAAAATGGATATAGACGCTTTGCGGATCAATTACCGTTTCATCATAATCGATACTAAATGCAATGCCATATACATCTGTGGCGGGAGTTTCGTCAGAACCATAATAAATGGGAATTACAACCTCTGTTCCTGCCGGCAGCGTATCACCAAACACACCAGGAACTAATTCAGGATCATCAAGGCCACCTACAAAAGCTAAAGGCACATAAGCACCACGCAGTTGACCATAATTAGACATTAATATGGTTGTATCTTCAGCATTTATGACACCATCTCCATTACAGTCGGCAAATTTTGGGTTACTGTATAATTCCAACCCGGGAACATCTCCCCAGTCTTCACAGAATGTTTCTTCCCATCCGCCATCTGCATCGGTTCTGGTCGGACCAACTTCGCCGAAATACAAACCGATGGGTAATAAGTCGATTACATTACAAATACTATCCAGGTTTGCATCACCTGGCCAAACACATCCCTCCTCACCTCCAACAATAATGACCAATACAGCTATTGCGCATAAATCATCATCATCGCCGCAGACCTCATAAATAATGTAATCGGTGCCTATAAAATCAGATTCGATATCAATTAAGTAACTACCTTCCGGTAAACCATCATCATCATAATCGATAAGCGGTGAAACTGGACCACTAATGATATCTGTTTCCAATGGATCACCATCCGCATCTGAATCATTAGCCAGCAAATCGATAATGACAGGCTCGCCCACGCAAATAGCAATAGTATCGTTAACAGCATCAGGTGCTGTTTGTGCGCGAAGGTTACTCAGTCCTGACAAGCACCAGATACCCACCAACAAGATTACATGAAGAATACGATTTGCGTTACGCGGCATGGTCTGACTCAATTTTACAATGTAAAGAAACAAGTTTTATTTTCGACAGAAAGGGACACTTTTCATAAATTTCCATGTTTTCCAGTATATAATGTTAAAACAATTTGGCGTATTTTTTGCCTGAATTATCATAACTACTTGATAATCAGTCTGATATGATTAGATTATCCGTTGAAATTTTGCGCCCAAAAAATGCGTTTTCCGCTATTTTGGTGTATCTTTCGTGCCCCGGTAATGTATAAAAGTAAAATGATTCAAATGCTTCGGAACTTAAGTCCGAAGGAGCTTACCCGTTTTGGGGAGTATCTCGCCTCGCCCTTTTTTAACAAGGATGAGCAGTTGCCCGTTTTTTTTCATTACCTGAAAAAGTACGCCCCGGAATTTGAATCCCGTAACCTCGAAAAGGAACGCATGCTGGAAAAAGGTATTCCCGGTTTAGCGCTCTCTGAAAAGAAGTTGGGCTACCTGATGAGTGATATTGTTGAGCATTTGGAAGGGTTTATCCGGTATAATCAACATATGGCCGATGACCTGGAGGGGTATGTGCATTTGCTTAGTAAATACAATGACTGGGAAGCGGATAAGTTTTTTGAGCAAACCCTACGTGATGCAAGAGCCTATCTTGACGCTGAGCCATACCGAAATGCACCCCATTTTTATAAGGCGTTTTTGCTCCAATCAGAATTAAATACCTTCTTCGACCGGCAAAAAAAACGGGCATATGATGTGAGTTTGCAAGAGGCAGCTAATTACCTCGACTTATTTTATTTGTCTACCAAATTGCGGTACTCGTGCGAACTCATCAACAGGCAAAAATTGGTGGCCTCCGATTATTCGTTACGCTTGTTAAAAGAAATTACCGATCATTTGCGCGAACATGCCTATGATGATTACCCGTCGATTTCCATTTATTTTCAGGTGTTGATGACTTTCCTGGAAGGAGACAATGAGGTGCATTTCGAAAAACTGAAGCACCAGTTAGAGGAGCACACTGAAAAATTTCCACCTGCTGAAGCAAGGGATATGTATGCCTACGCGCAGAATTTCACTATTCGCAAAATAAATGCTGGTGATAAAAAATATTTACGGGAATATTTTAATATAAGCGTGCAAGCACTCGAGAAAGGATTGTTGATGGTGGATGGTGACCTCAGCCCGTGGACGTATAAAAATTTAGTGGTAGCAGCACTCCGCGTTGGTGAATATGATTGGGCAGAACAGTTTATTAAGCAGTATCGCTCTAAATTGAATGAGAAATTCAGAGCTAACGCATATAATTATAATATGGGCGCCTTGCTTTTTTACAAGGGAAATTTGGGTGAAGCACTTCGCTTGATTAATCAGGTGGAGTTTACGGATATTTTTTATGCCCTCGATACCCGTACCATGCAAATTAAAATTTATTATCAGCTCGATGAATGGGACCCGATGCAAAGTGCGATTGAAGCATTTAAGGTGTACCTGCGCAGAAATAAAACACTAAGTGAAAATGTGAAATTGCTCTATGTCAATTTCCTAAAGTTTATTGATAAACTCTCCCGATTAACCAAGCGGGATAAAACGAAGCTCGAAGACTTGCGCAGCCGGATTGAGGAAACACGACAAATAGCTGACATAGGCTGGTTGCAGGCTAAAGTGGAAGAGAAACTCAACCATAGATAAATCCGGGATTATCCTTTATTTCCGAGTAAGCGACGATGCTTCCAGATAAGTCGCACATCATCACTGGTGCGATAATCGCGGGCGTACATAAAATTTACACGCGCACAAATATGCGTATTCAAACCATCAATATCACTACCGGCAAGCGGATGTAAAATGCCCGCACGTAAATGGGGTAATGTTTCCTGTGATTCGGAGGGTAGATACCCAATCCATGTTTTTTTTCCGCTGAGCACCTGCAGGCAATTGCCTAAAAAACCGGTTTTATTTTGAATAGCCCAAATCAGCACAGGAGCACCTATTATGCCCATGAGTGCAATAAGTATATCCAGTGTTCTTTTGCTGCGGATACTTTCTGGTTGAGCTATGGCGAAACGTGTATCCAGTGTATAAATATCTCCCGCCGTATCGCGCGAATTACTTCCGATAATGGCATCACTGTCCGGTTGCACAATTTTAAAATCGGTTTTACCGGATAACTTTTCCATTATTCTGATAATATCCGCATGGGCAATATCTTTTGCGCAAAATATTAACTCGTTAATCTGATAGGTCGCCACTAAATTTTCAAGTGTGGCTGTTTCGCCTAAGGTATAGGGATGTGAAGAAGGTTGTTTGCCTGCGTTGGCAAATCCGATTACCTGATTACCTAACTGTAATTGTTGGAGTAATTGCAAAGTGCGGGTGCATTCCGACGCACTTCCTGCAATCAGTATGCGCTTAATAGGTGGCTCGCCTAATCGGAAATTGCCGTGACGGATTAAATGCGCTATTCCACGGGAAATGATGAGGAGAAGTGTATTTAATGCCGCACCGGCGATGATCATACCGCGACTAAATCGCAGATGCTCCGGTAAAAAACCATATACAGCTGCAATAGCCAGCGTGCCTAAGGCCATGCCTCGAATTAATTTTCCGGAGTTGGTATTTCTGTCGTAGCCCCCGGATAAAAAAACCATCAACAACCAGATACAAATGTACAAGGGTGTATTGATATATAAATAGGAATCTGGGTAAGTGCCACCTTCAATATACTTGACATAATATTCCCAATAATACTTAACAGCAAATAACCCACCAAAGAACAGCAAGCTGTCAAAAATGGGTTGGGCCATTTTGCCCATCATACGCATTAAGGCAGCAATACCTGCGCGTAAATAAATGGCTGTGTTTAAAAATACAATGAATAGCCCTGCACGCGGTCCGCTAAAATGCTTCGCAACAAAAATTTTCATTGCAGTGTAAAACATCCGCACATAGTTGAAGCTTGCTTTTTTAGTGCTCTCGCCTTTGTAATGTAAAATGGGTGCATCGGCAAAATAAATATTCTGATAGCCGCCTTCTACAATACGGTAACTCAGGTCGATGTCTTCACCATACATGAAATAAGTTTCATCCAGGTTGCCGATTTTTTTCAGCACTTCCGAACGAATCATCATGAACGCACCGGCAAGCACTTCAACCTCATGCGTGCTATGCTCATCGAGATAGCCTAAGTGGTATTTTCCAAAGATCTTTGATTTAGGAAATAATCCGGCCAGTCCGAAAGCTTTATAGAAAGCAACTTCCGGACTCGGAAACGCGCGTTTGCTTTCCTGTAAAAAAGCACCGGTGCCATCCAGCATCCGCACGCCCATGCCACCGCAGGTGGGATGATCTTCAAAATACTGGATGCATTTCACCAAAGTATCTTCTGCAATAACCGTGTCGGGATTCAGCAATAAAATATACTTGCCATTTGCGCGTGCAATACCCTGATTGTTTGCTTTTGAAAATCCTGTATTTTCTGAATTGGCAATAATATAAAGTGGTGTCTGTGCAGTGCCATTTCCAAAAGTGCGCTCAATATGCGCAACACTTCCATCTTGAGAATGATTATCTACAACAATAATTTCGGCACGAATTGTTTCACAAGCAGGAAAGCAGGAACGCAAAGTTTGCTCAAGAAAATACTTGACGTTGTAATTTACTATGATAATGGATAGTTGCGTCATTCGTTATCCGGCATATAATTATCATATGGTCGTCGCATGGCGAGTGAACGGGCAAGCGTAAGTTCATCTGTATATTCTAATTCACCGCCAAAGGCAATACCTCGAGCAATAGAAGTAACTTTTACCTGAGGATGTGTTATTTTTCTGCTAATATAAAATACCGTTGTGTCACCTTCTATGGTCGGATTTAAGGCCATAATAATCTCTGTATATTTCCCGCTGTTTGCCTTGACAATCAGATCATCCATATTTAATTGTTCGGGACCAATTCCTTCAATTGGTGAAATGACACCGCCTAAAATATGAAACTCACCTGAGAATTGATTCGTTGATTCTATGGCAATTAAATCGCGAATACTTTCAACTGCGCAAATAATGGTATGATCGCGTCGCGGTGAAGCACAGATACGACAAGGTGTATCTTGCTGATCGGTGATGTTATGGCAATTCGGACAATAATGTATATCCGTTTTTAATTTCATGATAGCTGCGGCAAAGGCATCAACCTGGTCTTTAGGTTGTTTCATCATATGCAAAACCAAACGCAGGGCAGTTTTTTTGCCAATGCCGGGTAGTTTTGCAAAAGCGTCTACCGCTTGTTCCATCCATTGTGAGGGCAGATTCAACCTGAGTTATTTTTATTTTTCCGGGAAACCGTAAAGGTGCAACATACTATTATTTCAAAATAGTACAGTTTTCCAGTTTGTTGCCGTTGATAAAACCTTTAACGCGCACCTCGCTGCCAACCTGAACCGTTTCGGGCTCATTCTGGTGGTTTGGGGCAAAGAGGCATTTAATGCCAAACGGATCGCCTTCCATGCCTTGTAAGGCAAAATAGGCGCCTGTTTCAAAATCCATCCCCGTTTCACTTACGCTGCCTGTTACTTCAAATGCTTTATTGTCGTATTTCTTGCGATA
>ERZ795044.4705-NODE-4705-length-11142-cov-5.586182_pt1 | contig 11142 bp, 6 predicted proteins | sample MGYA00375128_ERZ795044 | MGnify/ENA primary metagenome ERZ795044 (study PRJEB30173, sample SAMN05720213) | anaerobic digester metagenome | isolation source: active sludge of municipal wastewater-treating anaerobic digesters | place: USA | collected 2014-12-22 ... | reverse complement strand
CCCACTAGTTCTGTATAGTAGCCTTGCGTTGCTATATATATCTTGTCTGGATCTTGTTCTGATAAACCAATAGCTAGAACATAATTAACAGTTCCATTTTGGTGGGTGTAATTTGCAAGCGAAGTCAATCCGACTGGTAGAGAAGTTGTAGGAGTCTCATAATCATGTTCGTAGACTTTTAAAACATCATCACCAACATAAATTAATGAATTATCAAAGCTAGAAATTTCTATTGGCACTATAATGTTTCCACCTGCATCAACTATAGAAGATGATTGCGCTGACACACCGGCATCGGCTGAGGCATGAAAGGAAGGGTTCAAATAATCATCATAAAACATATAGTTAGAATTTGTTGGGTCAATTTCGCAATCCGATCCGTCTCCTCCAACAGAAGTCCAATACCAAGCGTTTCCTCTAAAAACCATTGATGCATTGTCTTGAGTTCCCCCAATAATTCTGTTATCGGTTTCAGAGGAAGCAACGGAATGAAATTGAACTACACTAACGTCTTTGTTAATAAATGAGAAGGATGGTGAGGAAGTGGTGCTCTTATAAGCACCCCCATCAGTACCTGCGAAAATTGTATATTGATTTGAACCACTATACTCTGGGACAAATAACGCCTTTATATCAGCATGAATTGATGAATAGTGAGTTAGGGTAATCGGCTCAGTAAGGGAATTTGCGTAATAAATCTTTTCAGAACTTCCTCCGAACCATATTTTATTGAAATTATATCCTACTTCAAAAGAGTGATTATAACGCCCTATATAAATTGTCGATGACATAGACTTATTATTAATTGATGTAGCTAGTCCATCCGTACTTACGAATAATTCTTTTCCTCCTCCTGCCGATTCATTATTTGTTGCTACTGCAACCCAATTGTCATAAGTAGAACTTGAACCAACTGGAGCGGTTTCTATTAAAATAAATGACTTATCTGATGAAGCGTCAATATTTAATCCTGTTAATTTACTTGTAACATCAGTCCATGTGCTTCCAAAATCAGTTGACTTATACAAGCGATGACTTGATAAATAGACTGTATTTGCATCACCAGGACTCACTTCCATATCAAAAAAGAATTTATCAGAAATATTTGAGGAGGACACTTCTACCCAAGTTGCACCATAGTCTGTGCTGCGATACAATCTTCCCCAATTATTAGTATTAGATCCGTCACCAACTGGTTTCCTAACTGCAGCAAGCACTTTACTAGCATCATCTCTGTTGATTATTATTTTGGCAATTTGAACTGTATTTTCCTTGTCGGAAACTGAACCAGGAGCACCAGGATTCATTATTGATTGCCATGACAAAACCTGCGTCCAATTTGCGCCTCCATCTGTTGTTTTATAAATTCCTGAACTAGTAGCTCTTCTGTCAGATTCGAAAGCATCCAAATAGTGAATTGCATAACCACTTCCTGTTCCAATCAAAATATCCTCTGAAGTAGTGCCACTATTTGGATCAACTGCAATCGCTGCAACTCCTATTCTTTCAAGCTCATCTGTATTTAAAAGTTCTGCAGAATTACCGGATTCATCGCGTTTCCATAATCCACCCGACTCACCACCAAAGTATATTATATCATTATTGGCAGGATTTTCAGCGAATGAAATTATCCTTCCCTGATAGTCAGTTCCACCAGCGGTACTTCCAAATGGTCCTAATGGAATCCAACTACCAGTATATGTTTGAGCTTGTGATAAAGTATAAATCAAAGTAAAAAATATTACTATGCTGTGTTTTGGGAAATTTTTCATAAAAAGGATTTTTTAGGTATTAGTTAAATTATTCTTTCAATGCTTTGAATGTGTATGAATTTGTAGAATTTTTTAATAATAAAATGTAAAAACCTGGTTCCAAAAATTTAGGTGTAGTTATTATATAACTGGGTGAAAGTTTAGTTGAATAGACCAATATGCCGTTTACATTATAAAATTGAACCTCACTTATAGAACTTAATATGTTTTGATCACCATTTATAAAAATTAAGTCGTCTATTGGATTGGGATAAATAAATATTGATTCTAATCCAAGGTTTATTAACGATATAGGATCTTGTTCAATCAAAATTGTATCACAGTCATACCAATCTTCTAATTCGCTGTATAGTAAATTTCCAGATTCTTTGTAACAAATTAATTTTCTATAACTCGGTAATTCAAAAGCATCATGAGGCCCAAGCTGAATTCCATTGGTGCTTCCAATCCCCTCTATCCAAAATGTTGAATCTGGTGTGAAGTCATTTGTATAACTAATTTGTATTCGCTTCCGGTAATTACCATCAATAAACACAGAATCGATAGCTGATACACTTGCATCAGGATAATCTAAAAATTCAATTGAATGGGAAGCGGAAGCACCAACCAATAAATTAAAATCATATAATAGAGTATCCTTACGGGTTACTCCATCATCATAAAGCGTGTAGACCTTCTTAGTAAAAGTATCATCTCTAAATAAGGAAAAAACTCCAGTACCGGATTTATACTTTATATAAATTTTACTATCAATTATACTATCTCCTCCAGCCTGAAATTTTTGAACATGATAGGTAGTATCGAATGGTTCAAAAGTTTCATTACCAAAAATTAATGACCACTCGGAATTTTCGTGAGGAAATGGATGATAAGTCGCCGACTGAGAATATGCAAATGAGGAAAGAAACAAAAAAAATACTATGTGGAAAATTGTTTTCATAGTTCAGCTTATTTCCAAATATAGCAATTTTTACAAATATACTAATTATTGCCTGCTAGGATTGGGAACTTTTTTACACAAATATTGCAGATTATTGTGACATGGCAGAAGTCGAAAATAATGGCCTAGAGTGCCCAAATCTAAGCCTTTGAGGTTTAGACTGCCAATTACGCGCAAATAGACACCATTTGTACGGATTAGCAAGTATGGAAACCCATACCTGTATACTGATCACAGAATCTAAACCACTAACCGCTTAACCCGCTTATATTCGAATATACTCGCTTAAACATTAACCTGAATATGGCAGACATGCTAATTTTGTCTGAAATTATCCCTTAATGCCAAATACTATTCTTAAACGCTATTTCGGTTATGATACCTTCCGCGATCAACAGGAAGAAATCATTCACCACGTTTGCCAGGGTAATCATACCCTCGTGGTGATGCCTACCGGTGGCGGGAAATCACTCTGTTATCAGCTGCCGGCACTTATGCTCGAAGGCCTCACCATCGTTGTGTCGCCACTCATTGCCCTGATGAAAGATCAGGTGGATGCACTCGTTAATATGGGTATACGCGCCGTGGCACTCAACAGCTCCCTTTCTGCCGAAGAACAACGCGCTACCATGAACAGTATCGCAGCCGGTGAAATCACCTTGTTATATATTGCCCCGGAAAGACTCATGAGCGATCAGGGGCGACTGCTTGAAACCCTCAGCAATTATAAAATCGCACTCATTGCTATTGATGAAGCGCATTGTGTGAGTATGTGGGGTCACGATTTCAGACCGGAATATTTGCAGTTAGGCAAAATCAGAGCCTTATTACCACAAGTACCGGTTATCGCACTTACTGCCAGTGCGGATGACATGACGCGGAAAGATATTGTGCAGAAACTCGGCATACCGGAGGCACGTGTGTTTATGTCGAGCTTTAATCGCAGTAATATTCATTATTATATCGAACAAAAACGCGACGCCTATTCTGCCATCGTTAATTATATTGCAGAACACCCGCAACAATCAGGTATTATTTATACACTCAGCAGAGCTAATGCCGAAATGCTGGCGCAGCGACTGCAAGACGACGGTTTCGATGCTGCTTATTATCATGCCGGCATGGATGCAAACGCACGCAATACGGTGCAGGAAGCTTTTAAAAAAGATACCATTCGCATCATGGTAGCCACCATCGCCTTTGGTATGGGTATCGATAAACCGGATGTGCGATTTGTACTGCATTACAATATTCCCAAAAACATAGAATCCTATTACCAGGAAACCGGTAGGGCCGGTCGCGACGGACTGAAAAGCGATGCCATTCTCTATTATTCATATGGAGATGTGATTACCATGCGCCGCTTTACTGAAGTTGAAAATAATCCGGAACGCAGTGAAATTATGTTGCAGAAACTGGCACAAATGGACCGCTTCTGCAATGCCAATATCTGCCGGCGAAAAATGCTGCTCGAATATTTCGGCGAAACCTACACAGTCGAAAATTGTGGCAGCTGCGATTTCTGTTTAAGTAAACGCATTTCCTTCGAAGGCACCATTATCGCCCAAAAAGCCCTGAGTGCCGTAGTGCGCACTGAAGAACGATTCGGCATCGGCTATCTCATTGATTTTCTGAGGGGAAGTCGCAGTGAAAAAATCTGGAAACAACACAAACAATTTAAAACCTACGGCATAGGTGCAGATATTTCTAAAGAAAAATGGCAGCAATATTTTCAGGAATTGCTCGATCAGAAATTATTGCGACGTGAAAATGCAGGCACTTATCCGCGCATCACCATTACCGAAAAAGGAAAACGTGTATTAGCCGGCGCTGAAGAAGTATTATTTACTCTCACCGAAGAGCGTGTGGCTGTTGATGAAAAGAAACTGCTCGAATACGACAATCAATTATTTGAATTATTACGCAGCCTCCGCACGCGCATTGCGTATCGCGAAGCAATTCCGCCTTATATGGTGGTGGGAGATGTTAGTTTGCAGGAACTCGCCGGATATCTGCCTTTACACAAAACAGATTTAATCCATATCAATGGCTTTGGCGAAATGAAAATTGCCCGCTATGGCGAACAGTTTCTGGATGTAATTCGCAAATACGCAAAAGAGCATCAATTGGTATCGCAAATATCAAAAAAGAAATCGGCTAAACCGGCTGTTAAAGCCAGACCAAAAGCACCTGAAGGACTGAACGCCTCCGAACGCATGACACTCGACATGTTTCTGGGCGGCAAATCAGTTGGCGAAATTGCCGCCATCCGGGAATTACATTACAACACCATCGAATCTCACCTGATTAGTGCCATCGCCGCAAAGGAAATGTCTATTGAAAAATTATTGCCAAAGGATAAAATCAAACGCATTCGCGAAGTAGTGTTGCAACATACAGATGCAAGACTCGCCGAATTAAAATCGAAACTCGAGGATGATATTTCCTACAATGAAATTAAAGCCGTTTTAACCGATGTGCAATCGCACGGATAAAATCGCTATACAATTTGTATAAGCTGCTTTAACAAGTCGATGGCTGCATCAGCAATAACAGTTCCAGGACCAAATATGCCTGACACACCGGCTTCCTGCAGGAAGTCGTAATCCTGTTGTGGAATTACACCACCCACAACCACCAGCATATCTGACCTGCCCTGTTCGCGCAATAAAGAAATCACTTTTGGCACCAGCGTTTTATGACCTGCCGCTAAGGATGAAATACCAATAATATGTACATCATTTTCAATAGCCTGCTTTACAGCTTCTTCCGGTGTTAAAAATAAAGGCGATATATCTACATCAAACCCCATATCAGCAAATGCAGTGGCAATTACTTTTGCGCCGCGGTCATGACCATCCTGCCCTAATTTCGCAATTAAAATACGTGGTCGTCTGCCGGCTTTCATCGCCACCTGATCACTCAAAGCGCGTGCTTCCTGAAAATTGTCGTTGTCCATAACTTCTTTTTGATAAACCCCTGAAATGGAACGCGTTTCTGCAACAAAACGACCAAAGGCCACTTCCATCGCATCGCTGATTTCTCCTAAGGTTGCGCGCAACCTCGCTGCCTCAACAGCCAATGCCAGTAAATTACCGGTTCCGTTTTGCGCACTTGCCGTAATATTGGATAAAGCCTGTGTAACAGCCGCTGCATTTCGGCCTGCGCGCACTTGTTGCAATCGGTCAATTTGCGCCTGACGCACGGCACTGTTATCTACTTCTAAAATCTCAAAGGATGCGGTGTCCTGCGTTACAAATGCATTCAATCCAACAATTACATCTGCACCATTATCAATACGTCCCTGTTTTTTCGCGGCCGCTTCTTCGATACGCATTTTTGGAATACCTGATTCAATGGCTTTTTGCATACCGCCCAGCGACTCAACCTCTGCAATTAATGCGCGGGCATCCTGAATTAATTGTGCCGTGCGCGCCTCTACAATATAACTGCCTCCCCAGGGATCAACCGTATCACAAATACCGGTTTCTTTTTGCAGATAGAGTTGTGTGTTCCGTGCAATACGCGCCGAAAAATCGGTAGGTAAGGCAATGGCCTCATCAAAACTATTGGTATGTAAACTTTGCGTACCACCTAATGCTGCAGCCAAAGCTTCTATACAGGTGCGTGCCACATTATTAAAGGGTTGTTGTTCGGTTAAACTCCATCCACTCGTTTGACAATGCGTGCGCAACATACCCGACTTCGGATTTTTTGGTGAAAATTGCTGCATCAATTCATACCATAATACACGCGCTGCACGCAACTTGGCAATTTCCGTAAAATGATCCATGCCGATACCGAAGAAAAAAGATAATCTCGGCGCAAAATCATCCACATGCATACCGGCTGCAATGCCCGTGCGCACATATTCAATACCATCAGCTAATGTATATGCTAATTCAATTTCAGGCGTTGCACCTGCTTCCTGCATATGATAGCCCGAAATAGAAATAGAATTGAATTTGGGCATTTCCTTTGCACAATACTGAAAAATATCTGCCACAATACGCATACTGCCCGCAGGCGGATAGATGTATGTATTGCGCACCATAAATTCTTTCAGAATATCATTCTGAATAGTACCCGATAATTGTTTTGGCAGAACACCCTGCTCTTCCGCAGCAACAATATAAAATGCCATAATCGGAATAACGGCACCATTCATCGTCATACTCACACTCATTTGATCAAGCGGAATCTGATCAAATAATATTTTCATATCCTCCACGGTATCAATCGCAACACCGGCCATACCCACATCACCAAATACACGCGGATTATCCGAATCATACCCGCGATGTGTAGCTAAATCAAATGCCACACTCAAACCTTTTTGTCCCGCCGCTAAATTCTTCCGGTAAAATGCATTCGATGCCTCAGCAGTAGAAAATCCGGCGTACTGCCTGATGGTCCAGGGCTGCATCACATACATCGTCGAATAAGGTCCGCGCAAAAAAGGTGCAAATCCCGGCATACTTTCAGCTATAGGCGTATAGGCTGCATCAGGTTCCGGATGAAATCCCGTTATCGGAAAGTGTTGATATACATGTTTCGAAAAATCTCTCTTTGCCATACTCACGATTTTTGGGATTCAATAAATGCAGTCCACGCCTGTTCACCCATTTCGCGGGTGAGTGATTCGATATAATAACTGCCATTAGCTGCGTCGCGGTTTTTATCTAAATAACTTTCATACCGCAATAAATTATGCACGTTGGCGGCAAGTCGCAAACCGTGTTCATCCATCGGTAATTCCGTATCATAAACCGGTAAACTGATTGCATCAGCGCCACCTAAAATAGCACTCATAGCAGCTGTTGTTGTTCTCAATAAATTGGTATGTTTATCCTCAGTGGTAAAACTATTGGTTGAAATGGCACCGTGGATATATGGGTTCGGAATAAAATCAATGTCCGGTACGTACACCTGAACAATATTTTGCCACAAAATTTTAAATGCACGCAACTTCGCGATTTCAAAAAAATAATTCGTTCCAATACCAAATCGGAAAGTAATTAATTGAATGAGTTCATGCAAAGGCACATTGCGCGATTCCATGGCATCCAGATAAGCAGCAGTGCGCTGCAAACAAACCACCAATTGCTGCACGCATGTTCCCTGCGCCTCCGCAATATCCTGCACATCCACTTTAATTAACCTGCAATCCTGCAAATACCCACTGAATCGCAAACAAGCCTGTGCCAGTTCATGCATTTGTTTACCGGCATCTTCAGGTTTGCCGTGTTGTGCCCAATGCTTCAGCGGATCAAATTCGATCGCCTGCACCAATCTGTCGCGCTCACCTAAAAAACCGATACGTTCGCGCCAATGATCCACCATCACCTCATCCAGATTTCCGGTGATATCAAAATAAAAATTTACCGGAGCAGATAATTTTCTGATTTCATTAATAATATGATCCCAATCCGCATCCTGTGCCACACGAATCCGCATATCGGCAATACCGCGATTACGCGTCATAGCCACCAGCATATTCAAATCAGTTTCGGCGCTGAGGGTAAATTCTTCTACCATACTCCAGGCCAAATGCTGACCGCCGGCATCGGATATCGCCTCCAGTATGTCCGGATCCACATCCTCTAAAAATTCGGTATTCGGGTCATCGGCAAATTCAGGCAGTGCCTCAACCGTGTATAAAGGCTCTACAGCTATGCCTTCGCGTTCATGAATCAACTTGTCGGCAAAATCAGCTCCCTTCAGGTCTTTGTTCACCTGTTCCAGCCAATCAGCCTTACTGATTTCAGGCAAATGGTTCAAAGAATCATTCATGGTTCAAAGGTATGAAATGCGCTTGGTGGGAAGGCCGTATATTTGCGGAAAATTCTGTGTAATGCTACTGGAAAACCTGCTAACGGAGATTAAAGACAATATCCTCTACATCACCATCAACCGCCCCAAAAACCTGAATGCCCTCAACATCAAAACCATTGTTGAACTCGACGAGGTATTTGAGGAATACATGTATAACGACGATGTAAAAGGTGTGATCATCACCGGTTCGGGCGAAAAATCGTTCGTTGCCGGTGCCGATATCAGCGAGTTTGCCGATTTTACACCTGAACAAGGCCGCACCATGAGCGAAAACGGTCACGACACTTTCGATAAAATTGAAAACTATAATAAACCTGTAATTGCAGCTATCAACGGCTATGCACTGGGCGGTGGCTGCGAATTGGCCATGGCCTGTCATGTGCGTGTGGCCAGCGAAAACGCCATCTTCGGCCAACCGGAAGTAAACCTCGGCATCATTCCGGGCTACGGCGGCACCCAACGCCTCATCGAATTAATCGGCAAAGGAAAGGCCATCGAATTACTGATGACCGGCGACAGTATCAATGCCGCACTGGCCAAAGAATTGGGGCTGGTCAATTATGTGGTTCCGCAAACCGAATTAATGGGTAAATGCGAGGAATTACTCAAAAAAATTATCACAAAAGGCCCTGTTGCCGTAAACAAAGTTATCCAGTGTGTAAACGCCCATTTCCGCAGCGGCGGTTATGTGGGCGACAGCTATCAGACCGAGATTACACAGTTCGGTCAGTGCATGGAAACAGAAGATTTTACCGAAGGCACCAGCGCATTCCTCAACAAAAGGAAGCCGGAGTTTAAGGGGAAATAATGGCCGTGTTCACCGTTATCACAGGGCTGTAAGGTTCCTGTACGCCGGGTCTCCTTTCAGGGCTGACTCTGCTTCTATCCAGCAGTATCCCATCACCAACAGGCGCACAGGTGCATCAAAATGCTCGTCCCGAACATCCGTTTACGGCGCCATCAGCTATTTTTCGAACAAAATTTCAGCTTCGTATTTCCTTGTATGTCAGTTGTATAGAAAAATATTCGCTATTTTTCGACCATGCAACTTACCTGGCATCAATTACATCAGCTCATTCACCGGATGCACCGAAACGAAAAGGGCTATTTCCGCAAGCAGCAGGAGGGTTTTGGTGGCGGAGCAGATGCCCTTTACGTCCGTTTATTTAACCTCCTCGAGCAGCATACCGAAGTAGATACGGATAGCATTAAAAAACAGCTTGGACCAAAAGCAAATCCAACTGCGGTGCGCAACCACCTCGCCCGCCAAATCACCAAGTCGTTGCGCAATTACCATCTGGATAATGAGCCCCACATGCAACTGCGCGAAATGATGGATCAGGTAGATATTCTGGAAAAACGCGGACTCGCCGAAGCTGCCATTACGCTCACAAATCAGGCATTGGAAATTGCCGAAAAAAATAATTGGCTGCCCTATGAAATATTATTGCTGAACAGAAAACGCGCACTCATTAATTTATTGCCCGAAGCTGAACGTGCCACAACTGCAGCTGAATTATATCAAAAAACATTACAGGCAGGAAACACCTTCGACATCAATACGCGCGTGAGCTACACACACGGACGCATTGCTGCCTATGTAAATACGCATTATCCATTACGCGATGCTGCAATTAAATCAGAAGTAAATGCCCTCATTGAAGAAATGCATCTGATGTTGCAACGCGAGGGCATCAGTCCTGTTGCTGTTTCCACCATACATGGAACACTCGCACTTGCTCATCGCTTAAAGGCAGATTTTAATACCGCCATCCACCACCAGCGCGAAAGCATGAAAGCCTTCGATACGCCCGACATGATTAAAACAAAAACACGTCAATATTATGCTGCCTGGTATAATTTAATTGCCTTATATACACTCAATGGTAATTTCGATGAAGCCTTTCCATTAACGCGTCAATTACTTACCCTGCCTACATTTGCGCAGGGTGATGCCCAATTTGTAGAAGCAATTTATTGTCATCAGCTATTGGCCTGCCGACTCGGAAATAAATCAACGCTCACACCGGATGAACGTGCAACCATCCAATCTTTTATTCAAACCCCTCCACTGTTAAAAGGTGTATATGAAGAGGCATTATATAAATATGCCTGTATATTATTTACATCGGGCGATGTGACAGCCTGTTTAAACATCATCGGCAAATTGCGGGATGAATTTGCAACACATACACTTATCTCTCTGCATATTCATATTCGACTCTTAGAAGTATTAGCACATTATAGCTTGCAGCACCATCAATTGTTACCTTCTTTAATTCGCAGCACGTATCGGCTGATGTTGAAAAAAGCACTCACCTTCAGGTTTGAACATGAATTATTATTGTTGTTTAAAAAATTGGTATTTGCAGCAGACGTACACGATCGCAACACCCTGATGCAACATACCTTACAATCGTTCCAACACACCGCCGCCGACCCTTACGAAAAAGCTGCCATGCTCAACTATTTCGACTATGCGCAATGGATGCGCAACAGTATAAACGCCAAATATTGAGCACGATTTTTGCATATCTTCGTTGCCATGAGAATAGCACTCATACTTACAGCCCTCTGCTTCAGCCTGGTTACACA
>ERZ795044.4697-NODE-4697-length-11153-cov-9.839250_pt1 | contig 11153 bp, 10 predicted proteins | sample MGYA00375128_ERZ795044 | MGnify/ENA primary metagenome ERZ795044 (study PRJEB30173, sample SAMN05720213) | anaerobic digester metagenome | isolation source: active sludge of municipal wastewater-treating anaerobic digesters | place: USA | collected 2014-12-22 ... | reverse complement strand
ACTGCGGCAACGTGCTGGCCGACGAACGGATGGCAGCGGTGTTCTTCTGGATGGGCGCGTAAGCCCCGTTTCTTACGTCTAGCCAGAGAAGAAGGCCGCTTGCGCGGCCTTCGTTCACTTCAGCTTGATCTCGCGCAGGCGCTCTTCCAGGTAGCCCTGTGCGGTGATCGGTTCCGGATAGCGGCTGGGGTTGTCCGGGGTAATCGTGGACGGCAGCACGTCGATCAGGAAATCCGGATTGGGGTGCAGGAAGAAAGGCACCGAATAACGCGGCTGGCGCGCCGCCTCGCCCGGGGGATTGGTCACCCGGTGGGTGGTCGACGGATACACGTGGTTGGTCAGCCGCTGCAGCATGTCGCCGATGTTGACCACGATGGTGTCGGCGTCCGAGGTGAACGGCACCCACTCGCCCTTCTTCGACAGCACTTCCAGGCCGGCCGCGCTCGCGCCGACCAGCAGGGTGATGAGGTTGATGTCCTCGTGCGCACCGGCGCGCACGTTGGGGATGTCGTCGGTGGTGATCGGTGGATAGTGGATCGGGCGCAGGATCGAGTTGCCGCTGTCGGTCTTGTCGGCGAAGTAGTCCTCCGGCAGGCCGATGTGCAGGGCCAGCGCCGACAGCACCTGCGAGCCCAGCGCATCCAGCGACTCGTACAGGCCATAGCCGACGCGCTGGAAGCCGGGCACTTCGTCCGGCCACAGGTTCGGCGCCATGTCGGCGGCATATTTCGAATCGCGCGGGATCTCGCGGCCGATGTGCCAGAACTCCTTGAGGTCGGAGTATTTCGCACCCTTCGCGGTTTCCACGCCGAACGCGGTATAGCCGCGCGCGCCGCCGCCGCCGGGCACGTGATACTTCTTCTTGGTCTCTTCCGGCAAGGCGAAGAACGCGCGGAAGGTGGCGTAGGCCTCGTCGATCTGCGCCTGCGGGATGCCGTGGTTGCGGATGCCGGCAAAGCCCCATTCGCGATAGGCCGCGCCGAGCTCATCGATGAAAGCCTGGCGATCCGCGGGCGATGCCGGATGGGTGAAGCGGCGGATGTCGAGGGTCGGGATGCGTGCGGCCATGTCGGTTGCTCCGGTGATCGGCGGCGGCGATTGCATCACGCCGCTCGCGAAGGATTCTTGATCGAAATCAGGCGGCGGCCGCGCGCACCGCGTCGGCCAGCGATGCGAGCGTGGCATCGACCAGCGCGGCATCGTCGGCTTCGACCGTCACCCGCACCACCGGCTCGGTGCCGGACGGGCGCAGGAACGCACGCCCGCGGCCTTCGACCGCGCGCAGGGCCTCGGCGAGCGCGGCCTGCACGCTTGCGGCCTCGGCCGGTTTGCTGCTGCCCTGGTAGCGCACGTTGACGGTCTTCTGCGGGACCTTGTGCAGACCGTCCAGCGCCTGCGCCAGGCCGATGCCACGACGTTGCAGGACTTCCAGCACCTGCAGCGCACTGACGATGCCGTCGCCGGTGCTGGCGCGGTCCAGGCACAGCAGGTGGCCGCTGGCCTCGCCACCCAGCACGCCGTCGTTGGCCAGCAATTGCTGGTGGACATGGCGGTCGCCGACCTTGGCGCGGACGAAGCCGATGCCCAGGGCCGCCATCGCCTGTTCGAAACCGTAGTTGGTCATCAGGGTGCCGACCACCGGGCCACGCAGTCGCCCACTGCCTTGCCAGTCGCGGGCCAGCACGTACAACAGGTCGTCGCCATCGCGGATGTTGCCCTGCGCATCGACGAACAGCACCCGGTCGCCATCGCCATCGAAGGCAATGCCCAGGTCGGCGCCGGTCTCGAGCACGCGCGCGGCCAGCTGTTCCGGATGGGTCGAACCGACGCCGGCGTTGATGTTGAGGCCGTTCGGGTCGACCCCGATCGCCTCCAGGCGCGCGCCGAGCTCGCGCAACACCAGCGGCGCCAACTGGTAGGTGGCGCCGTTCGCGCAATCGACCACGATGCGCATGCCGCCCAGGTTGAAGCCCTTCGGCACCGAATTCTTGCAGGCCTCGACGTAGCGGCCGATGGTGTCGCGGGTGCGCACTGCGCGGCCCAGTCGCTCCGAGGCCACGGTGCGGAACGGCGCGTCCAGCGCGGCCTCGATCGCGAGCTCGGTGGCGTCGTCGAGCTTCTCGCCCTGCGCGGAGAAGAACTTGATGCCGTTGTCGTGGTGCGGGTTGTGCGAAGCGGAAATCACGATGCCGCCATCGGCGCGCATCGAATGGGTGAGGTGGGCGACGGCGGGGGTCGGCATCGGCCCCATCAGCTGCACGTCCACGCCGGCGGCGACCAGGCCGGCTTCCAGCGCGGCCTCGAACATGTAGTTGGAGATGCGGGTGTCCTTGCCGATCACCACCATCGGGTTGCGCCATTCGCGATCGGCATCGCGGGCGGCGACCAGCGCGTGGCCGTACGCGTTGCCCAGGCGCAGCACGAAATCGGCGGAGATCGCCCCCTCGCCGACGCGGCCGCGGATACCGTCCGTGCCGAAGTACCTGCGTGCGCTCATGCGGCCTCGACGTCGTCGGCAGGGGCCGGCTGCTTCATCAGCATGGCGAGCAGGTGGGCCAGGCGATCGCGCATCTCGCGGCGGTCGACGATCTGGTCGACGGTGCCATGCGCCAGCAGGAATTCGCTGCGCTGGAAGCCCTCCGGCAGCTTTTCGCGCACGGTCTGCTCGATCACGCGCTGGCCGGCGAACCCGATCAGCGCTTCCGGTTCGGCGAGGTTGAGGTCGCCCAGCATGGCGAAACTGGCGGACACGCCGCCCGTGGTCGGATGGGTCAGCACGGAGATGTACGGCAGGCCCGCCGCACGCAGCCGGCCCAGCGCAGCAGAGGTCTTGGCCATCTGCATCAGCGAGAACAGGCTCTCCTGCATGCGCGCGCCGCCGCTGGCGGAGAAGTTCACGAACGGACAGCGCAGTTCCAGCGCGCGTTCCGCGGCGAGGGTGAAGCGCTCGCCGACCACCGATCCCATCGAACCGCCCATGTAGGCGAAATCGAACGCGGCGGCGACCAGGTCATGGCCCTTCAGCTTGCCTTCCATCGCGATCAGCGCGTCGCGCTCGCCGGTGGATTTCTGCGCAGCCTTGATCCGGTCGGAATACTTCTTCTGGTCCTTGAACTTGAGCACGTCGGTGGGGCCCAGCGCGGCTCCGATTTCACGGCCCATGCCCTCGTCCAGCAATGCCGCCAGCCGCGCGCGGGCGCGGATCGGCATGTGGAAATTGCACTTCGGGCAGACCTCGAGGTTTTCCTCGAGCTCCGGGCGATACAGCACCGCGCCGCAGCGCTCGCATTTCTCCCAGAGGCCTTCCGGCACGCTGCGCTTGCGATCCACCCCGGTTTCGGTGCGGATGCTCGCGGGCATCAGTTTCTTAAGCCAGCTCATTCGGTTCGTTCACCGCTGTTGTCGGGTGCCGCGTCGCCGCGCGATCCGCGCGGATGCCGGTGTCGCAGTCTAGCTCAGGCCGGGACGGCGGCCAGGTCGTCCAGGGCCTGGCGCAACGGCCGCAGGAACGTGCCCGCGCGCGCCGCCGCGTCATTCGCGTCGCTGCTCTGCGCCAGCACGGAGACCAGCGCGCTGCCCACCACCACGCCGTCGGCATGCACCGCCATCCCGGCTGCGCTGGCGGCATCGCGGATGCCGAACCCGGCATACACGGGCAGCGAGGCCATGGCCCGCAACTGGCGCAGGCGTTGGCCGGCTTCGACCACGTCGAGGCCATCGGCACCGGTGACACCGGCGAACGTGACGTAGTACAGGTAGCCTTCCGAACACGTGCACAGGCGCTGCAGGCGCGTTTCCGGGGTGGTCGGCGAGGCCAGCGAAATCAGCGTCAGGCCCTGGCGGGAGAACGCCGCGCGGTATTCGTCGGCTTCTTCCGGCGGCAGGTCAACCAGCAGCACGCCATCGACGCCGGCCTCCGCGGCGGCCGCGGCAAAGCCGGCGGCACCGCGGATCTCGACCGGATTCAGGTAGCCCATCAGCACCACCGGCGTGGTCGCATCCGCGGCACGGAATTGACGCACCGCCTGCAGCACGAAGGCCAGCCCGGCACCGCGCCCCAGCGCGCGCTCGGAGCTGCGCTGGATCACCGGGCCATCCGCCATGGGATCGGAGAACGGCACGCCCAGCTCGATCACATCCGCACCGGCCGCGGCCAATGCGTGCATGACCGGCACCGTTGCCTCCAGCGACGGATCGCCGGCGCTGATGAACGGGACCAGAGCCTTGCGACCGGACGCGCGCAACGCGTCCAGCCTTTCCTGCAACCGGGTCACTCGTTCGCCGGTGCGGCCGGCGGCACTGCGCCCGCGGCAGCCACGTAGCTCCCGGCCGGCGTCTGCACCGGGTTGATGCCGACCTGCACGCCGGCAGCGGCGTACTCGGCTGCCAGCTCGGACTCGCCCACGTCGATGCCGCGCTCCTGGCCCATGCCGTCCAGGTGCTCGTTGAGCATCCGGCGGTACATGGTGGTCATGTAGTCCAGGAAGTGGGCGCGCTCGCTTGCGGCGTGGATCGGCTTCACGTTGAGCAGGTAGACGTGGGCATTGAAGCGCGCGGCGGCGTACATGCTGGCCAGGCTGATGCGCTTCTCGCCGTACTGCTGGGACTGCTTGTTGGCGAGTTCCAGGTATTCGTTGACGCAATCGAAGAACTTCGGATCCGGCCCGTTCTGGGCCTGTGCGGAAGCGTCGGCCGCAGCCTGGTTCTGGTGTTCGTCGGCCATGGCCGTCATCCTCGTGGTGTGTTTTCGCAGCCGGCTATTGTCTCGCAACCGGCGGGCCGAGGCCAGTTCAGGCGGCGGCACCCTTCCCGGCGCCACCACCGGCACACCGCGCCGGGGATCAGAGGTTCAAGCCCTCATGCCCCGCGATGGTGTGTACGTCCTTGTCGCCGCGACCCGACAGGTTGCACAGGACCAGCGCGTCCTTCGGCAACTCCCGCGCAAGCTTGAGCGCCTGGGCGATCGCATGGCTGGATTCCAGCGCCGGCAGGATGCCCTCGGTCCGGGTGAGCCTGTGGAAGGCGGCCAGCGCCTCGTCGTCGGTGACGCCGACGTACTCGGCGCGGCCGCTGTCCTTCAGGAACGCGTGCTCCGGACCCACGCCGGGATAGTCCAGCCCGGCCGAGATCGAATGGGTCTCGATGATCTGGCCGTCGTCATCGCAGATGACGTAGGTGCGATTGCCGTGCAGCACGCCGATCCGGCCCGCCGACAGCGAGGAGGCATGGCGGCCGGTCTCGATGCCGTCGCCGGCCGCCTCGGCGCCGACGATGCGCACGCCGCCGTCGTTGAGGAACGCATGGAACAGGCCGATCGCATTGCTGCCGCCACCGACGCAGGCCGTGATCGCATCCGGCAGCTGCCCGTATTCGGACAGCATCTGCGCGCGTGCCTCGCGGCCGACCACCGCGTTGAAATCGCGCACCATGCGCGGGTACGGGTCCGGGCCGGCCACGGTCCCGATGATGTAGAAGGTGTCCTGCACGTTGGTGACCCAGTCGCGCATCGCCTCGTTCAGCGCATCCTTCAGGGTGGCCGAACCACTGGTCACCGGCACCACCGTCGCCCCGAGCAGCTTCATCCGGTAGACGTTGATCTTCTGCCGCTCGATGTCGGTGGCGCCCATGTAGACCACGCATTCCAGGCCCAGCCGAGTGGCCACGGTGGCGCTGGCCACGCCATGCTGGCCGGCGCCGGTCTCGGCGATGATCCGGGTCTTGCCCATCCGCGACGCCAGCAGGGCCTGGCCGATCGTGTTGTTGATCTTGTGCGCGCCGGTGTGGTTCAGGTCTTCGCGCTTGAGCAGGATCTGCGCGCCGCCGTTTTCGCGGCTCAGGCGCTCCGCGTGGTAGATCGGGCTGGGCCGGCCGACGTAGTGCTTGAGGTCCTTCTCGAACGCGGCGATGAAAGCGGGATCGACGCGCGCGGCGTCGTAGGCGGCCGCCAGTTCTTCCAGCGGGCCGATCAGGGTTTCCGCGACGAAGCGGCCGCCGTGGCGACCGAAATGGCCGGAGGCGTCGGGATAGCGGGAGTAGTCGATGGCCGCGCCGGGCGCAGTCTCGGTGATTGGCGATGGCATGCAGGTGCTCCGGAAGCGGGCGCAGCCGATCGGGCTGCGGAATGGCGGGTCTTCGCTGCGGAGAGGGGCGTCACCAGACCATGGCGGCCGGCACCCGGCGCCAGCGACGCAGGGAACGGCCGAACGGAGCGTGTTTGCCGCGCGGGGTGGTCATCGGGACACAGGGTACAACAGCGCGGCGGGAGCGCTCAGCGACCACAGGCCTCGCACTCCCCGATGACGCCGTTCTCGCCAAGTTCGATGCAATCGGCACGCCGGACTTCCTCCACGAAGCGGCGCATCAACGCGCCATCCTTGATCCCGGGTTCCAGTTCGATGCCGCTGGCGACATCCACGCCCCACGGCGACGCCGCGCGCACCGCAGCGTACACATTATCGGCGCTGAGCCCACCCGCCAGCACGTAAGGCTTGCTCATGTCGCCGGGAATCGCGGCGATGTCGACGCGCTCCCCGCTGCCGCCGGGCTCGCCGGGCGCGTGGCCGTCCAGCACGAATCCCGCGGCGTGCGGGTAGCGCGCATGCAGCATGCGGCCGTTGAGGCCGGCATCCACGCCCTTCAGGCCGATGCCCTTGAGGTAAGGCAGGCCGAAGCGACGGCAGAACGCATCGTCCTCGCTGCCATGGAACTGCAGCAGGGTGGGTCGCGCCAGGGCGATCGCGTCTCGCACCTCACCGGCGCTGTTGTCCCGGAACAGCGCCACCGCATCGACCAGCGGCGCCAGCGCCTCGCGCAGGGCGCGGGCCGCTTCGGGTTCGATCCGGCGCGGGCTGCCAGGGGCGAAGATCAGGCCGATCGCATCGACGCCCAACTCGCCGGCCAGGCGCACGTCGCCGGCACGGGTCAGGCCGCAGAACTTGATGCGGGTACGGAACAACGCACGCTTCATCGGCGAACCTTCAGCTGGGGATGTCGTCGCCGCAGACCTCCGGCGGCAGCCCCCATTGTCGCGGATATCGCGGCCCGAGGAACAGCAGCCCGGCGGCCGGTGCGGTCGGCCCGGCGACACTGCGATCACGGCCTTCCAGAAGTCCGGCGATCCATTCGACAGGACGCTCGCCACGGCCGACCGGCAGCAGCGAACCCACGATGTTGCGGACCATGTGGTGCAGGAAGGCATTCGCCTGCACCTCCACGTGGACCTCGTCGTCGTGGCGCGACACCACGATGTCGTGCAGGTCGCGCCGCGCATGCGCAGCCTGGCACTGGATGCTGCGGAACGCGGAGAAATCGCGCTCCCCGCGCAAGGCCTGCGCGGCGGCGTGCATGGCATCGGCATCCAGCGGCATGCGCTCCCAGCTGAGGTACTGGCGGGCGAGCCCGGGCCGCGTGCCGCGGTTGAGGATGCGATAGCGGTAACGGCGCGAGCGCGCGGCGAAACGCGCACTGAACGCGTCGGCGACCGGCACGCACCAGCGCACGGCGATGGCGGGTGGCAGGTTGGCGGTGGTGCCGAGCACCCAACCCCGTACATCGCGGACGGCGTCGGTGTCGAAATGCACGACCTGGCAGCGCGCGTGCACGCCGGCATCGGTGCGGCCCGCGCAGACGGTATCGATGCGCGCATCGGCCACTTTCGACAACGCGATCTCCAGTGCGGTCTGCAGGCTCCCATCGGCGACATGGGTGCCGGCCGGGCTCAGCCGTTGCCAGCCGGAGAACCCGCTGCCGTCGTATTCGACCCCCAGCGCGAAACGCATCCGCGTGCCGACGTGCCTCAGCCGAGCTCGCGCAGCAGGCGGGCGGCGTCGGTGCGCGCGACCGGGTCGGCGTCATCCAGCAGTTCGCGCAGCAGCTGCTTCGCGGAATGGTCGTCGCCGATGTCCAGGAAGGCACGCGCCAGCTTCATCCGCTGCTCGGCGCTGGCCTGCGGCACCGGGATCTCCGGCTCCGGCAAATCGTCCTCGACCGGCACGAAGCGTGGCGCAGCGGCCTGCTCGACCGGTGGCGGCGGCGGCACGAAGGCCTCGGCCTTGACCCAGCCGGAATGCCAGGCCGGGGTTTCCACCCGCGCGGCGCTGGGCGGGACGTCGGCCAGGTCGATGGTGGGTGCGGCGTGCGGCGCGTCCGCAACCGCGCTGGCGACCGGCGGCGGCGTTTCCGGTCCGCTGCCATCGACGTCGGTGTCGGTGTCGGAGTCGGCTTGAGCGTCAGCATCGTGGCGATCGCCATCCTCGACGCGCGGGGCGTCGAAGTCGGCCGAGGGATGCACCAGGCTGGCGGCAAGCGCTTCGCTGTCGAAACTGCTGCGGCGCGGCGCGGGAGCCGGCTTGCGGCGCCCGAACAGCAACCATCCCAGCAAGGCCACCGCAGCCAAGCCCAGCCCGCCCCAGATGTACGGCATCGGGTTGGAGGCAGCAGCGGCTGCGTCCTGGGTCGCGGGCACTTGCGCGCTGGCCTGCGGCGCGGCCTGTGCGGCAGCGGCCGGCTTGACCGCGGCCGCCGCTGCCGCCGCGGCGGCCTTGTTCGCCTCGGCCAGGCGCTGCTGGGCGGCAGCCAGTTCGCTGTCCTTGAGCGACAGCAACTGCTGCTGGTCCTGCTTCAGTTTCTCGAGTTCGGCCACCCGCTCCTTGAGCTCACCGATCTCGACGGCCTTGGCGGCGATGTCTTCGTCTTTCTGCCGCAATTGTTGCTGGAGCATGCTGCCCTCGCCTCCGGCGGTGGTGCCGGATCGTGTACCTGTGGCCTTGCCCGGTGCAGCGGGCGGGATGATCTGCAAGCGCGCTTCCTGGCGACGCGCGGGCGCGGCCTGGCGGGGCGGCGTTGCCGGTTTCGGCTTGGCCGTGGTGGCGGTCGCCTTGGGCGCCGCAGCTGCGGCGGGGGCAGCCGTGGCCGGCGCCCGCGTGGCCGGAGGGGCATCGGCAGTGGCGACCTCGGGCTGGCGCACCGGACGGCGCGCCTGGCGCCATTGCTGCATCTGCTGGCGCACCACCTGCCCGGCTTCGTCTGCGCTGACGCTGCCCAGTTCATCGCGTCCGGGGACGCGCAACACCGAACCGCGACGCAGCCGGTTGATGTCATCGCCCAGGAAGGCATCCGGATTGGCGCGCAGCAAGGCCAGCATCGTCTGGTCAAGGCTGTAGCCCGACGGCAGGTCCAGCTTGCCGGCGATTTTCGACAGCGTCTCGCCCTGCTTGATCGGACCGTATTGCGCGGTGGCAGGTGCTGGCGCTGCGGCGATCGGAGCCGGTGCGGCAGCCGGTGGTGGCAGCGGCGCGATGGCGACGGGCGATGGCGCGGGTTCCGGGCGCGCCTCGGGAACCGGCGGCGGCGTGGGCACGGGCGCGGCGGCAACCGGTGGCGGCACCGGCCGCTGGATCACGTTCGGCACCGGCGACACCGGGGCTTCGATGGCCGGCTGCAGCGGCGCGCTTGCGGTATTCGGCGCGTCGACCAGCGCCGAGTATTCGCGCACCAGCCGACCCTGTCCCCAATCGACCTCGACCAGGAAGTTCAGCACGGGCTGTTCGACCGGGCGGGTGCTGGTAACCCGGATCACAGGACGGCCGCGGGCATCGCTGCCCAGGCTGAACTGCAGGTCTGCGGCGGCGCCGCTGGGCGGCGCCAGGCCGACCCGCCGGAAGGTTTCCGGCGAGGCCAGCCGCGCCTGCAGCGCTTCCAGTTCCCCCGGCGTGGTCGAAATGATCGGGATTTCCGCGACCAGCGGCTGGTTGCGCCGCGACTTGACCTCGATCTGGCCGAGGCCGAGCGCCCACGCATTCCCCGCTGCCAACAGCAACGCAGTGGCGATTGCCGCCGTTCGCAATGTCCTGATCACGCCTGCTCCCGCCCCCATCACCGCGACGACTCTAGCCGCGCTCAGGCTTCGGCGGCAACAAGTTCCGCAATCTGCACCGCGTTCAGCGCCGCGCCCTTGCGGATGTTGTCCGAGACCACCCACAGGTTCAGCCCGCGCGGATGCGACAGGTCCTCGCGGATCCGGCCCACGTAGACCGCGTCGTTGCCCGAGGCATGGGTGACCGGCGTGGGATAGCCGCCGGCCTTGCGCTCGTCGACCACCACCACGCCCGGCGCAGCCTCGAGCAGTTCGCGCGCGCGGTCGGCGCCGAGCTTCTCGCGCGTCTCGACGTTGACCGCTTCGGAATGCCCGTAGAACACCGGCACGCGCACCGCGGTCGGGTTGACCTGGATGGTGTCGTCGCCAAGGATCTTGCGGGTCTCCCAGACCAGCTTCATCTCTTCCTTGGTGTAGCCGTTGTCCAGGAAGTCGTCGATGTGCGGGATCAGGTTGAAGGCGATCTGCGCCTGGAACTTCTTCGGTTCTATCTCCTGGAAGTTCAGCAGCTTGCCGGTCTGCACGCCCAGCTCCTCCAGCCCCGAGCGACCCGCGCCGGACACCGACTGGTACGTCGCCACGTTGATGCGCTCGATGCCGGCGGCGTCGAAGATCGGCTTCAGCGCCACCATCAGTTGCATGGTCGAGCAGTTCGGGTTGGCGATGATCCCGCGCGGGCGGTTGCGGATGGCTTCGGGATTGACCTCGGACACCACCAGCGGGACGTCGTCGTCGTAGCGGAAGGTCGAGGAGTTGTCGATCACCACCGCGCCGGCGGCGGCGAACTTCGGCGCGTATTCCTTGCTGGTGGCACCGCCCGCGGAGAACAGCGCGATGTCCACGCCGGCGGGATCGAAGGTGGCCAGGTCCTGCACCACCAGGTCGCCGTTGCCGAAGGCCACCGTCATGCCGGCGGAACGCTCGCTGGCCAGGGCGATGACGTCGCTGGCCGGGAAGTCGCGCTCGGCCAGGATCGACAGCATCACTTCGCCCACGGCGCCGGTCGCGCCCACCACTGCCACCTTGAATTGCTTGCTCATGTTCGTCTCATGCCCTGGAAGTGCGGCGCGGATCATCGCGCTGCGGAATGCGGAATGGATTGCCTTGCGTGTCCGCTGCGGCGCGCTGCTGCCCGTGGGGGCGTAGCCGGCGGCGCGCCGCTATCGTTTCGCGTCGGTGTTGATGGACGTGGCGCCTGGAATGCGCGGCGAAACCTCGCCCACGTCGCCGCACTGCGCGCGATGGCGCAGCGCCTGGTCCATCAGCACCAGCGCCAGCA
>ERZ795044.4696-NODE-4696-length-11154-cov-7.757275_pt1 | contig 11154 bp, 10 predicted proteins | sample MGYA00375128_ERZ795044 | MGnify/ENA primary metagenome ERZ795044 (study PRJEB30173, sample SAMN05720213) | anaerobic digester metagenome | isolation source: active sludge of municipal wastewater-treating anaerobic digesters | place: USA | collected 2014-12-22 ... | reverse complement strand
CGATGTTGTGGTTCTGTGTTACCTAGAGGGCGTCCCTGACGGGACTTGGGGTACGATGTTGTGGTTCTGTGTTACCTAGAGGGCGTCCCTGACGGGACTTGGGGTACGTGATGCTGTTGGGCTTAACGAAAGGAATGTAAATGACTATGAAGGGGTGTAAGCGGATAACATTTGCAGATACCTTTTTCACTTTTCACTTTTCACTTTTCACTTTTCACCATTCACTATTCAACTTATATCCCTGCATTCTTTACACCGATAGCTGCAAGTTTATGTAAGTGTTTTTCAGAAACAACTTTTCTTAATCCGTCGAGGTGGCGCTGTCCGTGGAGATCACTGCCTATGAAATCGATCATATTCAGATCGATCATTTTTTCTCCAATGGCTTTTGCTCCGCCACCGTAGTAACCGGTGAGAGAATTAGTGTTCAATTGTAACAATGCACCGGTTTCTTTGATACGCTGAAATTCTTCAAACTTATTATACCAGAAAGGATAGCGCTCAGGATGTGCAAGCACAGGAATGTAACCAGCTACATTGATCTCAAAAATGATACTGTGTAAATTGTCAGGTGGATTGATGTATGAGATTTCAAATAAAAGATATTTGTCTTTGATAGCAATGATATCTTTCTGTTTTAGCTTAGGTAAAAATCCTTCATCAAGATAATATTCTGCAGCAGCGTCGATCTCTATATTGATATTTTGTTTCTGTAATTCTTTTCTGACATCATCAAGTCCACGTCGGATGATGTCCGGTGTGTTCTTGTAATAGTCGCTCATGATATGCGGAGTAGTTACGATCCTTTTGATACCAAGATCGACCATGCCCTGAATCATTTCTATAGATTCTGAAAGTGATTGTACTCCATCGTCTATACCGGGAATAAGATGACTGTGAATGTCTGTGTGAAAAACAGAAAGATCGGTTAGCTTCGGATAATCTTCTTCTTTTTTCTTTGTACCGAAGAGAGATTTAAAAATTGACATGCTATTTTGTATTAACTCCGGATGTACGGAACCATGCAAAGGTACGTTTTAATCCTTCTTCTGCGCGGATAGTGGGCTCATATCCGAGAAATTCCTTTGCTTTACTGATGTTTGCAAGTGAATCCCGAATATCACCGGGACGGGTTTCTCTATGCGTTGGTTTTAAGCTTGAATCAGTTAATTTGGCTATTAACCTGAATAGTTCATTCACTGAAATCCGTTCGCCTACTGCGACATTGTATACCTGATTCAGAGCGGCTTCATTTTTTGTCAGCATAGCCCGCATATTCGCCTGAACTGCATTTTCAACGTAGGTGAAATCGCGCGTTTGTTCTCCATCACCATCGATCAATGGCGATTTGTGATCAAGTACTGCCTGCATGAACAATGGAATCACTGCTGCATATGCACCTTCAGGACTTTGGTTTGGACCAAAGACATTAAAATATCTTAATCCGATGATGCGCATTTTATAAGTCGATGCAAACACATTTGCATAAAGCTCATTCGTTTTTTTGCTTACTGCATAAGGAGAAAGTGGATTTCCGGTTTCAGCTTCGATTTTCGGAAGTACAGGATGGTCGCCGTATACTGAAGACGAACTGGCATAAACAAATTGCATAACCCCTGCATCGCGCGCAGCAACGAGCATATTGAGAAAACCTGTTGCATTGATAGAGTGAGTGGCAATCGGATCTTTCACTGAGCGCGGTACAGATCCTAAAGCTGCCTGATGGGAAACGAAATGGATGCCTTCACATGCCTGATGGCACGTAGTTAGATCACGAATGTCGCCTTCGATAAATTCAAAATTCGGTAAGCCAATAAATTTTTCAATATTGATACGCGAACTCGTAAGCAAATTGTCGAGTACACGAACTTTTCCTGCATTATTTTCAATCAGATATTCTACAAGATTAGATCCGATAAATCCGGATCCGCCTGTGATGAGAAAAGAAAATTTGCTAAGATCTTCTGAATGAAATTTATTTGCCATTTTTCGTTTTGTAATACTGTTATCGGGCAACATATTGTTGCTCATAAAAATTTAAGTAATCTCCTGAAGTTACATTTTTCAGCCATTCTTCATTCGTAAGATACCATTCAACCGTTTTCTCGAGTCCTTCTTCAAACTTTAATGATGGACTCCATCCTAATTCCTTTTGTAATTTCGAAGAATCAATTGCATATCTCATATCATGTCCGGCACGATCCTTAACGAAGGTAATCAGAGAAGCGCTGGTACCCGGACTTCTGTTCAATTTCTTGTCCATGATCGTACACAATAACTTGATCAGGTCAATATTTTTCCATTCGTTATTGCCGCCAACATTATATGTTTCTCCGGTTTTTGATTTGTGAAAAATTGTGTCAATTGCAGAAGCATGATCTTCTACAAAAAGCCAGTCACGGATATTTTCACCTTTTCCATATATAGGAATCGGCTTCATGTTCTTAATATTATTTATTGAAAGTGGAATTAATTTTTCCGGAAAGTGAAATGACCCGTAATTGTTTGAGCAGTTCGAAATAACAACAGGCAATTTGTAAGTGTCATAATAGGCTCTCACAAAGTGATCTGAACTTGCTTTGGAAGCGGAGTAGGGGCTATGCGGGTCGTATGATGTTTTTTCAGTGAACAAACCTGTTTCTCCTAATGTTCCGTAAACTTCATCAGTAGAAACATGATAGAACAGATTTTTTCCGGAACTGAAATCACTCCACGATTTTCTTGCTGCATTCAGTAAATTAACTGTGCCGACTACATTAGTCATTACAAATTCGATCGGATTGGAGATACTTCTGTCGACGTGCGATTCAGCGGCAAGGTGAATTACAGCATCGATCTTTTCTTCAGTGAAAAGTTTATTGATCAATTCAGCATCAACAATATCACCTCTTATGAAAGTATAATTTGGTTTCGAGCTAACATCAACAAGATTGGCAAGATTACCGGCGTACGTCAGTTTGTCAAGGTTTACAATTCTGTAATCAGGATATTTATTGACAAATAACCGAACAACATGCGAACCGATAAATCCGGCTCCGCCTGTAATCAAAATAGTTTTTTTATAAATTTTATTCATTGATATGTTTTTCCCAGGCCCAGGCCGATCTTACAATATCTTCCAGACTCAATTCTGTTCTCCAGTTTAATTCTTTGCCTGCCTTTGTAGTGTCGGCATAAACTTTCTCTACATCACCCGCACGACGGTCGCCAAGTTTATAATTTAACTTTTGTCCGGTAACTCTTTCAAACGTTTGGATTACTTCCAGAACAGTATTGCCATTCCCTGATCCAAGATTGTAAATTTCAAACTTCGAAGAATTCTTTTTCTTTATGAGTAACTCTATTGCTGAAATATGTGCTTTAGCAATGTCAACTACATGTATATAATCTCTTACACAAGTTCCATCTTTTGTATTGTAGTCGCTTCCGAATACTGTTGTGGATTCACGCTTACCTATTGCTGTTTGTGTGATTACAGGAACGAGATTACTAGGCGGCTGCCATGGATATTCACCAATCAGCGCTGATTCATGTGCGCCTGCAGGATTGAAATATCTCAATGCAATGCCATTGAATTCTGCAAACCTGAGAGTTTCTGCCATGATCTCTTCGCCGATCTGTTTCGTATTCCCATAGGGAGATTCTGCCTTTGATAAGGGAGTAGTTTCTGAAACCGGTAACTCTTGCGTTTGTCCATAAACGGAACATGAAGAAGAGAAAACAAAATTATCAAGTTTCAATTCATTATATACTTCCAGTAAATTTATCAGCGAAACGAGATTATTCCTGTAATACTTTAAAGGTTGCTCTACTGATTCTCCTACTGCTTTGAATGCAGCAAAATGAATTGTAGCAGCAATTGAATGCTCTTTGAAGATCTTCAGTACACTTTCTTTATTGCAAATATCAACTTCAACAAATATTAATTTTTGCCCTGTGATCTTTTCAATTGCCGCCAGAACATCTTTTCGGCTGTTACTGAAATTGTCAGCAATAACGGGAGTATAACCTTTGCTGATCAGTTCAACAACGGTATGAGATCCGATATAGCCGGTACCACCGGTAACAAGTATTTTCATTTTATAAACTCCAGTAATGAGTCTTTGAAAATTTTCCTTTATAAATCCCTTTTATATCAATGATCAATCCGTCTTTGCCAAGAACTTTTGAGAACCAGGTTTCGTCGAAATTTTTGTATTCAGAATGATTGACCGCTATAATAACGGCATCATAATCGTTGCCGATATTTTTCGTGAGTTCAAATCCATATTCGTGTTTAAGCTCTGAACTGTTGGCACGCGGATCACTCACTTCAACCGTTACACCATAAGAAATAAGTTCTTTGACTACATCAGCAACTTTTGAATTCCGGATGTCTTCAACATTCTCTTTAAATGTAGCACCGAGTACAAGTACCTTTGACTTGGAAACATCTTTTCCAAGTGCAATTATTTTCTTTACAGTTTGCTTGGCAACATAAAATCCCATGCTGTCATTCACATAACGACCACTGTTGATCACCTGTGCATGATATCCGAGTTCCTGTGCTTTGTAAGTAAGATAATACGGATCAACGCCTATGCAATGTCCACCTACCAGACCCGGCTGGAAGCGGATGAAGTTCCATTTTGTTCCGGCAGCTTCAAGAACATCATAAGTATTAATTCCCATTTTATTGAAAATGATACTTAATTCATTCATCAAGGCAATGTTCACATCACGCTGAGTGTTTTCAATGATCTTTGCTGCTTCTGCAACACGGATCGATGAAGCACGGTGCACGCCTGCTTTAACAATGATCTGATATGTTTCTGAGATTTCATTCAATGCTTCTTCATCACATCCTGAAACTACTTTAAGAATTTTTGTAATGGTATGCTCTGTATCACCCGGATTAATTCTTTCAGGAGAATAGCCGATCTTAAAATCAGTCTTACATTTCAATCCTGAAAGCTCTTCAAGAATTGGTAAACAATCTTCTTCAGTACATCCGGGATATACTGTTGATTCATAAACAACGTAATCGCCTTTCTTCAAAACTTTGCCGATCGATTTAGTTGCACTCAACAGTGGTTTTAAATCCGGCAGATTGTGTTCGTCGATTGGGGTTGGAACTGTTACTATGAAAAATGAAGCTTCTTTTAATTTATCAAGAGAAGATGTGAATTCAATAGATTTGTTCTTGAATTGCTCAGCAGACAATTCACCGCTTGGATCAATGCCTTTGCGCATTTTATCTAATCGTTCTTCGTTAATATCGAAACCGATCACTTCTATTTTACTTGCAAATTCAAGTGCAATTGGTAATCCTACATAGCCTAAGCCTAGGACAGCAAGTTTTTTCTTTTTTTGTAATAATTCCTGATGCATGGAAAAAAATGGATGTTAATTCGATTTAAGTAACGATGCCGGACGAAGAGAATAGATGCGTTCAATGATATCGACCACTTTCAATCCTTCCAGAGCATTTGTTGTAACTGTAGTTCTGCCTTTCAAAGTATTCACTACATTTTCTATGATGTAATGATGATTTGCTGCAGAGCCTTTATAATTGCCGTAATCATTCGCAGGGTTAACCGGAGCGAGTTTAGGCATAGTGTAATTTTCTATATGACAATATTCAACTTCATTCATATACTGACCACCGATCTTTACACTTCCTTTTTCTCCGATGATAGTTATGCTGCTTTCCAGATTTGCATCCCAGACAGCAGTAGAGTAGTTGATGCAACCTAATCCGCCATTGATGAAATTAAAATTCACCATTCCGGAATCTTCGAAGGCAGTAGTTTTTTTATGTGTGAAGTCGCTGAATTTTGCATTGATATTTGTAATGTCTCCAAAAAGCCAGTACATGATATCTATGAAATGCGAGAACTGAGTAAACAATGTTCCTCCATCAAGATCAGCAGAACCTTTCCAGTTTTTGCCATTGTAATATCGTTCATCACGATTCCAATAGCAATTCAGTTGTACTAAAAATATTTCTCCGATCACCTGACTTTCGATCACTTCTTTTATCCAAAGTGATGGTGGAGAATATCGATTCTGCATTACACAGAAAATATGTTTTGAAACCTGTAGCCCTTTGAAAATAATTTTTTCGCAATCAGCTACGTTCAATGCCATAGGTTTTTCTATGACAACATGTTTTTTACGATCAAGTGCTTTTAATGTATGTTCGGCGTGAAGTCCGTTCGGTGTACAAATACTGATCACATCGAAGTCAATTCCTGAATCCAGCATTGCATCAACAGAATTGAAAAAAGGAACATCAAGATCTATCAATCCCAGAGTTTCCATTGGTTTGATGTCGCACATAGCAACAAGTTCAACTTCCGGATTTCGTCGGATCATTTCAGCATGGCGCTTACCAATGTGTCCTGCACCAATTATTCCAAATCGTATTTTCTTTTCTGAACTCATAAATTATTTTACCCGGCGAACTTTATTTCCTGTAAGCTTATATTCTTGTTTACTTTCCGGACAAACAGCAATTCCATTTGCATCGAATTTTAGTTTGTGTCCGTATTCGCTCATCCATCCGGTTTGTTTGGCCGGGTTGCCTACTACTAATGCATAAGGAGGAATATCTTTTGTAACCACAGCACCGGCACCAATGAATGCATACTCTCCGATGTTATGTCCGCAGACAACGGTAGCGTTTGCTCCGATGGTTGCACCTTTGCCGACATTCGTTTTCAGATATTGATTTCTTCTGACGATTGCTGAACGTGGATTATTGACATTTGTAAAGACCATACTTGGTCCAAGAAAAACATCATCTTCACAAACAACACCTGTAAAAATTGAAACGTTGTTCTGCACTTTTACATTTTTGCCTAGAACAACTTCAGGTGAGATGACAACGTTTTGTCCGATGTTACAGTTTTCGCCGATCTGACAATTACTCATTATATGACTGAAATGCCAGATCTTCGAACCATCTCCGATTTTTGCACCTTCATCAATTATTGCTGAAGGATGTACAAAATAGCTATTTTCCATAGATGTTAAAGAATACGATTTTGCACGAATATACGAATGTCTACCCGATTATTCAGGAGAAAATCATGAAAAACGATGGGCTGAATTGTACAGCTCTTCTTTCGATAATCCTTTGAAATATTCATAAGTCCGGCGCAAACCTTCAGCACGGTGAACCTTTGGTTCCCAGCCTAATACAGATCTGGCCAGAGTAATATCCGGCTGACGCTGCTTAGGATCATCCTGCGGCAATGGCTTCGAAATGATCTTCTGATTTGTACCTGTGAGTTTGATGATCTCCTGAGCAAAATCCATAATAGTGATCTCGTCCGGATTCCCAATGTTTACCGGATACTGATAATCACTGAGAAGCAAACGATAAATTCCCTCTATCAGATCATCAACATAGCAAAAAGAACGTGTCTGACTTCCATCTCCGAACACAGTCAGATCTTCACCACGTAATGCTTGCCCGATAAATGCAGGTAACACACGTCCATCATTCAAACGCATTCTCGGTCCATAGGTATTGAATATTCTTACAATCCGTGTTTCGAGATTATGGTAAGTATGATAAGCCATCGTAATTGCTTCCTGAAAACGCTTCGCCTCATCATAAACTCCGCGCGGACCAATAGGATTCACATTGCCCCAGTAGTCTTCCTTTTGTGGATGAACCAGTGGGTCACCATACACTTCTGATGTTGATGCTACAAGTATTCTCGCACCTTTGGCTTTTGCTAATCCAAGTAAGTTGTGCGTTCCAAGTGAACTTACCTTTAAAGTCTGAATCGGAATTTTTAAATAATCGATCGGACTTGCAGGTGAAGCGAAATGTAAAATATAATCCAGTTCACCCGGAACATGTACATACTTGGAAACGTCGTGATTGAAAAATTCAAATTCTTTTAACTTAAAAAGATGTTCAATATTTTTCAGATCACCGGTAATGAGATTGTCCATTCCAATTACATCATAGCCTTCTTTGATAAAGCGGTCACATAAATGTGAGCCTAAAAATCCGGCAGCTCCTGTGATCAGGACTTTTTTATTTTTCATTGCAATCGATCAGTTTATTTTATTTCTTCCAACACTATAATAAGTAAATCCTAAATCTTTCATCTGCTGAAGGTCATAGAGATTTCTTCCGTCGAATATAAGTTTGTTGCGAAGTGATTTTTCAATTTTTTCAAATTCAGGAGTTCTGAAAACAGACCACTCTGTAGCAATCAAGAGCATATCAGCTCCGGAAAGAATTTCATAAGGATCTTTTCCATAAGAAATCTTATCGCCAAGAATCGCTTTTACATTTTTCATTGCTTCAGGATCATAAGCAATAACTTGCGCTCCCAGTTTGAGCAATTCCTCTATGATATAAAGAGAAGGTGCTTCACGAATATCATCTGTGTCAGGTTTGAAAGCCAGGCCCCAGAGTGCTACTTTTTTACCTTTCAGGTCACCGTTAAAATGATCGGTGATCTTTTTAATTATAGATATCTTTTGTTTCTCATTAACTGACATCACTGATTTCAGAATTGAGAACTGATAATTATGTTCTTCAGCAGTATGGTGTAGCGCCATCACATCTTTTGGAAAACAACTTCCGCCATAACCAATTCCTGCAAACAGAAATCTTTTTCCTATTCTTTCATCGGTACCAATTCCAATTCTTACAGAATCAACATTTGCTCCGACACGTTCACAAAGGTTAGCGATCTCATTCATGAATGTGATCTTCGTAGCAAGGAAAGCATTGGCTGCATATTTTGTTAATTCAGCTGATCTTTCGTCCATGAAATAAACCGGATTTCCCTGACGAACGAAAGGCCCGTACAATTCTGTCATCATTTTTTTTGCACGATCAGATTGGGTTCCGATCACTACACGATCTGGCTTCATAAAATCATCTACTGCAAAACCTTCTCTTAAAAATTCAGGATTTGAGACAACATCGAATTCAGTCGTGCAGTTTTTTGAGATCGTTTCTCTTACTTTTTCGGCGGTTCCAACAGGAACTGTGCTTTTGTTGATGACGATGGTATATTTCGTTAGCAGATGTCCTAGTTGTTCGGCCACTTGTAAAATATATTTCAAGTCTGCAGATCCATTTTCACCGGGCGGAGTAGGCAAAGCAAGGAAAATAATTTTTGCATCTTCAATTCCTTTTTTCAGGTCGGTGGTAAAATGCAGGCGTCCTTGTTCAATATTTCTCTCAAACAACAGATCAAGATGTGGTTCGTAAATCGGAATTTCACCTCTCTGCATTCGTTCCACTTTAGCTTTGTCAATATCAATACAGGTTACCTGATTTCCTGTTTCAGCAAAACAAGTTCCTGTTACTAATCCAACGTATCCTGTACCTACAACTGCTATTTTCATAAAACTATTTTAAGGTTTAAATATAAAAAATATGGTGTGATAGTCTTTATTGAATATTGAAAAACTCCAATACATTCTTTGTAATGAATGAAAGTGTTTCTTCATTCATTTCTGTGTGAATTGGTAAAGCAATGACGCTTGCACATAATTTTTCAGTCACAGGAAAATCACCTTCTTTATATCGCGGATCACGATAAGCTTTTTGTAAATGAAGTGGAACCGGATAATAGATCATTGCCGGAATTTCTTTTGATGCAAGATACTCGCGCAATTTATCACGACTTGCATCTTTCAATATAAGTGTGTATTGATGAAAGACGTGATTCGATAATTTTGTTCGCTCAGGTGTTACAATATTTTTATGATTGGCAAAAGCTTTGTCATAATAATCAGCAACATTTCTGCGTGCTGCTGCATACTCATCGAGGTGACGAAGTTTTATTCTCAACACTGCCGCTTGAATACTGTCAAGTCTGGAGTTTACACCAATTTCATCATGATAATATAATACTGATTGACCATGGTTTGCAATCATTCTGATTTTCTTTGCAATGGCATCATCATTTGTAAAAATAGCGCCACCATCTCCATAACAACCAAGATTTTTCGAAGGGAAAAATGATGTTGCTGCTATATGTCCGATCGTACCTGCCTTCTGAGTTTTTCCTGACTTAGAATAATAATCTGCACCAATTGCCTGGGCATTATCTTCTATCACATACAGGTTGTGTTTTTTTGCAATCCCCATGATGGCATCCATATCTGCAACCTGTCCAAACAAATGTACCGGAACGATGACTTTTGTTTTCGGAGTTATTGCAGCTTCAATTGCTTTGGGATCGATCAGAAAAGTTCCCGGAAGAACATCTACCAATACCGGTTTCAATTTCAGTAATGCGATCACTTCAGCCGTGGCCACATAAGTGAAATTTGCAGTGATCACTTCATCGCCGGGTTCAAGATTCAAAGCCATCATTGCGATCTGAAGTGCATCGGTTCCATTGGCACATGGAATCACATGCTTTATATTCAGGTAAGCTTCCAGTTCAGATTGAAACGATTTTACCTCCGGACCATTGATGAACATACAAGAGCGGATTGTGCTCAAGACTGCATTATCAACTTCTGCCTGTATCTTTTCATACTGACCCACAAGGTCAACCATTTGTATCTTTTTCATGGACTAATTTTGTGAATGCGAATATAGAGGATTTTATTAGATGAGGGGAGATGATGCAGGTCTTGTCTGCTGTATTAAACCCACAGGGAATTAAGCAAATTATTGAATTGAATATCACGTAATTATACCAATAGAAGATAGATTTTAAACAATTCAATTTCAAGGCAGAAATATGATAATCAGATCACGTTTTAATTTGAAAACTTTAATAATTTGATTTTTAATTGAAAACCTTTACTAATTCATGTTCGACCCCTCCGGGGTCGGTTCGGTGTGTTTGTATATAATTCCTACCAATATGCGACCCCTCCGGGGTCGGTGTGGTGTTATCTAATATCTACAAATATGCGACCCTTTCATGCCCGGGCATTTTGCAAATTTATTGAAGCGGCAACATTCAAATTGAATCATTAATGTTTCAGACTCTATTAGGAATAAGTTTATCATGTTGGGAAAATGGTCAATCGGTGCGATACTGAAGCGATCGCATCTTTGCAGAAATGATACCCAAGGATGTTATATCTACAAAAATGTGACCCTTTCATGCTCGGGAATTTTGCAAATTTATTGAAGCGGCAACATTCAAATTGAATCATTAATGTTTCAGA
>ERZ795044.4694-NODE-4694-length-11155-cov-6.122432_pt1 | contig 11155 bp, 11 predicted proteins | sample MGYA00375128_ERZ795044 | MGnify/ENA primary metagenome ERZ795044 (study PRJEB30173, sample SAMN05720213) | anaerobic digester metagenome | isolation source: active sludge of municipal wastewater-treating anaerobic digesters | place: USA | collected 2014-12-22 ... | reverse complement strand
ATGAACGAAGGTTTTTATTAGTATCCATTAGCATCATTTGTACAATTCGTATATTGGTATAATATATTCCTAATTTTGTAATAAGTTATCAGTTATTTTTCAGCATCTTCAGCATCTTCTCGACAGGCCATGCATTGATAATATCTTTTTTCTCGGCCCAACCACGACGCGCCTGAATAATTCCGAATTTCAAAAAATCAAAATGCTCCGCGGAATGCGCGTCGGAATCAATCGACAATTTAACACCGGCATCTACACACTTTCTAATGTATTCATCTTTTAAATCCAACCTGTCAGGATACGCATCGATTTCCAAAATAGTCCCTGTTTCTCTGGCTTTGGCAATCAGCGCGCCAATATTAACTTCATAAGCCTCTCTTTTTTTAATCACCCTGCCGGTCGGATGGAAAATAATATCCACATTCTTATTTCCCATCGCCCGCATAATTCGCTCGGTCTGCTCCTTGGAAGATAAATTAAAATGCGAATGCACCGACCCCCCAACCACATCAAGCTTCGCCAAAGTCTTGTCTTCCAAATCCATACTCCCATCTTTTAGAATGTCACACTCACTTCCTTTTAGAATTTTTATTTTGCCAGCAAATTTTTTATTCAACCTATCAATCTCCGCCATCTGCTTCAATATTTTTTTATCATCTAAACCCCCGGTCATTGCCAGTCTTTTAGTGTGGTCGGTAATCGCAATATATTTTAACCCGTGCTTAATTGCCTCCTTCGCCATCCATTCAATGGAATGCGCGCCATCCGTCCAATCTGTCTGCACCTGCAAATCCCCTTTTAAATCACCGTAACCAATTAGCTTCGGTAGTCCGCCCGGTTTACCCTGAGCTTGTCGAAGGGCCAGCTCAATTTCTCCAAGATCTTCTCGCATCTCCGGCTCCACGTAATCCAACCCGAGCTTCGAATAAATTTCTTCTTCGCTCTTGCCGGCAACTTGTTTTGACCCCTTAAAAAGTCCGTACTCGTTTAATTTATATCCTTTTTTAATTGCAATCTGCCTCAAATGCACGTTGTGCGCTTTTGAACCCGTAAAATAATTCAGAGCTGATCCGTAAGATTCTTTTGGAACCACGCGCAAATCCACATCCAACCCGTTTTTAAGCTTCACCGCAGATTTGGTTTCTCCGTGCGCAAAAACTTTGGCTACTTCGCCAAAAGAAACAAACTCCTTCATTATTCTCTCTGAATCCTTTGCAATAGCCAGAATATCGACATCACCAACCGTTTCTCTGCCACGCCTGGTCGAGCCGGCAATTACAACTTTTTCCACTCCAGGAACTCCGGCTAGACGCTCTTGAATTGCCACGGCAATCGGAAAGACTTCACCCAAAGTAAACCTTCCACCGGACTGCTTCAAAAATTCTATTCCTTTCAAAATATTCTGTTCTGCTTTTTCGCCAAATCCAGCAAGCCCGCTAATCTTGTGCGCCCTAGCAGCTTTCCCAAGATCTGCCAGATTCTTAATTTTCAACGCAACGTAAAGTTTTTTAATAGATTTGGGACCCAGGCCTTCTATAGAACTTAATTCTTTAAGATTAACCGGTGTCTGTTTTTTTAAATCCTCATAGTGAGTAGACTTTCCTTTCAAAATAAATTCCTCAATAGTGGAGGCAATTGATTTTCCAACTCCAGGAATTTCTTCGATTCCTTTCACTCCACTAACCCGATATATCTCCTCAACCGAAGCAGAGAGTTCTGAAATAGCATCCCCCGCTTTCTCATACGCTCTTGGCTTAAACGGCTCTTCCTGCATCGCCAAAAATTCCCCTATCTCATACAAAAGCTCTGCTATTTCCGAATTTGAGACTACTTTATTCACGTGACTTGAAAACTATATTTTCCTCAACTACCGCAGCCTGAACATCGCTGCCTTGATATATCTCTTTCCTTAAAATTTTCTCTGCTAGAGCTGCTCGGAATTTATCTTCAATCACTCTGCGAATCGGCCTAGCGCCAAAAGCCCGATCGTACCCGCTCCTAGCAATATATGGAGCCACACTGTCATCGAAAGAAAGGTTAATCCCCTGCTCGGCCAAAGTTTCTGCCAACTCGGCAAGCTGCAATTTAGCAATCAACTCCAGCTCTTTTACTGCCAGGTCTCTAAAAATAACAACTTTTGAGAATCGATTGATTAATTCCGGCTTAAAAACATCCGTAAGTTTTTTCTTCAAATATTCTGCAACTTCAGAAATAGACTGCCCGGAATTCAAGGCTTCATTGATAATATCCGAATGCGCATTCGAAGTGGCAACAATAATCGTATTTTGAAAATCAACCACTCTACCCATTCCATCCGTAAGTCGCCCATCATCTAAAACCTGCAAAAACAAATTTAGAATATCTGGATAGGCCTTTTCGAATTCGTCCAACAGAATAATGCTGTATGGCTTTTCGATAATCTGATCAGTCAAAGATCCTCGAACTTCCCCATCGGCAGAACCGATGAACCTTTGGAAACTTTGCTTGTCTTGATATTCAGTCATATCAAACCTGACCATCATTTCTTTTGAACCAAACTGTATTTTGGCAATTAATTTCGCCAGCTCTGTTTTACCAACACCAGTCGGGCCAACAAACAAGAAACTCGCAATTGGCCCACCTTTTCTGGCCAAGCCGCTGCGATATGCCCGCAAAGAATCTCCGACCGCCTTTACCGCCTCTTCCTGATCTATAAATTTTTCGTGTACAATTTTTTCAAAATTAAGCAGCTTGTCGGTTTCGTCCTTATCCGCCTCTCTGACTGGGACATTCACCCGAGACTCAACCACAGACATAACGTCGTCAGCAGCAACCCTCTTTTTTCCAAAATCTTTTGCTTTTGCCGCCGCCATCTTCAAAAGCTCATCGGCGCTAGTTGGCAAATATTTGCCGCCTCTAAAATATTTTTTAGCCAATCTTACAGCAGTTTTAATCGCGCCAAAACCAACTTCAATTTTCAGTTTTTTCTCTACTAAGATACTGGACAGAGTTAAAACCCTCTCAGCTTCTTCCTCGCTGATCTCCTCAACATTAATTCTCTCAAACAATCCGGTAAAATCGCTACGCTGTTCAATATCTCGCTTCATCTCCCGCGGATACGTGGCTCCGATAACCGGGAACCGCCCATTCTGAATTATTGGCAAAAATGCATCTGCTGCCGAAAGGTAGGCCTCTCCGGAAGTTTTAAGCAAATTATGAATGTCCGGCAAATACAAAATTATGTTTTCAGCTGAATTGATTTCCTCCGCAATTCGCTGAACTCTTGCTTGAACTTCTTGCGGCTCCGCTCCCGCAATCAACCTCGACAAATCCACCCCAACCAAACGCCTATCGAAAAGTGCCGGCGGAACTTTGTCTTTTATAATTGCAAAAGCAAGATGGGCAATAATTGTTTCTTTGCCGATGCCGGCCTCCCCAACCAAAAGAGCATTTGGATTAACTGGCTTAGAAAGAATCTCTACGAGGCGTGTGTATTCCTTATCGTGACCGATTAGCAGACCAACGTCCCCACTCCTTGCGAGGTCGGTGTAGTCAATCGCAAAACTATCCAAAAAAGGAGTTGGCCGAGCCGTCCACGCCCTATTCATAACACGGTGGCGAATCTGCTTGTGCCCCTCCGGAATCATTGCCGACAATGAGAAAGCTCTGGCCTTCACCGAAGCCCTAGAAAACACCATAGCTTGCTCTAAATCTTTTGCGGTAAGTGAAAAAGTTCTGAACAATCTCCCGGATTCTTCGTCGGCAGACAAAACCAAAGAAGAAAATATATCGCAGACCAAAATAGCTCTATGTCCCGAAGAAAATGCCGTTCTTAATGCATCCACTAAAAGAGTCTCTAGCATTCTGTATTTCTCAATTCGGGTGGCCGGCAAATTAGATTCTTTAAGCAAAACCGAAAGCTTTTGCGAAAACTCCTTCGGATCAACATCCAACCTCCTCAAGCCATCTTCAACAACACTCTCCCCTAAAAGAGAATCGATTATTTCCAAATGCAAAGAGTTGTGCTTTATTAAGCTCCTCTCAAAAGCCTTTTCAATTAACCTATAAGTTCTTCCATTAATATAATCCCCGGCGTTTATCCTGTCTTTTTTTACTGCGTCCATTAAATGCTCGTCACCCTCACTCCTACTTCTAACCCGATCGATTATTGCCAACAGAAATAAAACTCCCAAATACTTCATCCCAACATCTTCCGAAAGCAATAAAGCTATCATTCCAAAAACAAAAGAAACATTGCCTACAACCGCGAATAACCGCACCAAAAATCTTCCCCCATAAGTCATCCTAAGTCGTGGCTCGTCCAAATAAATTTTGATTGCTTGTCTTTCTTCCATTTTTATCTATGTAGAACCGCTAAAAGCCAGTGCGACCAAGGCTATCGGCACCAAAAACCAAAATAAAATTAACAGCAAAAATAGCACCCCGAAAAAAGAATAAATCAAGACACCCAGAAGAAGTCTAACTGAACGGAAAAATACTCCCAAAATTCTTCCAATTATCGAATAGTCTCGATACAAAGGAACAAAAAAATTTTTTAAAGTTATTCTGAAGGCAATGGACTGATCAAGAGACTCCAAAAAATTAATAAACTTATAAAAAAGGAACCTAGTCCCGTCTACATAATAGTGGTGCAAAAACTCCTTAATTCTGAATAATCCCCGTTTTAAAATATATGCCGGCGCAAAATCCATTTAAAATATTATTTATCAACCCGACTCCAATACCTAAATAATACCACATCCGCCGCAAGAGACATATTATTTGCCAACCAATCCCACCCCTCCTATGAGTTGACAAAAAAAATATAAGTCCGTAACATTTAGCCAGCAAATTAAGGAGGCAGCATGCCAATCGAAAAAGCAGTTGTTAGATATTGTTGCAACATCTGCGACGCCGACTTCAAAACCAGAAAAGAGGCTGAATCCTGCGAAAAACGGAAAAACGAAACACTTCCCAGCTGGATGAAGGCCGGGAAAGAAATCGTCACCGACTTTTTCTGCGGCGCTTGCCGTGTCGGGTTCACTATCGGCAAAATCAAAAAAATTGTCGGATTAGTCCTCCCGGACGAAAATCTAGAAATTCGCTGCATCTGCCGCCCAGAAAGAAAAGCAATGCACGTCTACTACGTTTATGTTGTTGGCCGCTGTGGTTGCTGCAGGAGAAAGGTTCGCCTTATCAAGGCCCCTTCTCAAATTCAAGAAAACAAAAGATTTTAATCGAGTACGTGTGCGTGCTCGATTTTTTTTGTCGAGCACAATATGTGCTCGCCAACCCTTCGAATCCGCCGGCTGGAGAAGAAGAAAGGCAAAAGGATGATGCGCTCAATAGCCCGCAACGAAGAAGAGTGGCCTTGGCGAAAAAAGCGAGCATGCAGTGAGTGATCATTCGCCACAAGCTACACGTTGCACGTCTTGTACTATACTTTTTTCATATTCTCAATCTTTTTAATAACCGCCGGAATCTTCTTAAAACTTTCTTTCAACGCTCCTCCCACAACTTCTGGCGACCTAAGCGCCGCTGCCGGATGGAAAAGCGGATAAATATACAACCCATTAACCTTAAATAGTCTTCCTTGATCCCGACTAATTTTAGCTCCCGGCAAAAAATAATTCATTGAGAACCTGCCTAGGGTCGCCACGAGCGGCGGATTAATTATCTCTATCTGCTTGGTTAGATATGGTTTATATAGCTCGATTTCTTCCGGAAGCGGATCTCTGTTTGCGGGCGGCCTCCTCTTAACAATGTTAGTGATATACACATCTTTTCTTTCCCACCCTAAAGATTCAATTAGCTTGTCTAAAAGTTTTCCTGCCCTACCCACAAACGGACGAATCAATTTGTCTTCCATCTCTCCCGGAGCCTCTCCAACAAATAAAACCCTAGGCGAAAGAGAGCCTTCTCCAAAAACCAAGTTTGAATCTAAGGGAAGATTTTTATCTCCCAACATCTCCTCCTTTAATTTTTCCAATTCTTTCTCTTTGTTCAAAGTTATTGTTATAAGTTATCGGTGCGCTTCGTGCCTACGGCTCCAAAATTCCCTCTGTCTTTCCCTCCACCGAAATTCGCACGCCTTTAACCGTTTCGAATTGCAAAAGTGTTTTTTCTATTTGCGTCTTAATCGCGGCTATATTACAAGAACCAGCAGTCGCTGATAATTCCTTCGAAAAATCTGCGCGAGCAACTCCATCTTCGATTTTGATACTATTTAGCCAAACTCCCCGAGGGATAGACGAAACATAGCCACCGTCAGCTTCCCCGACATTTGGACCTTCCAACAAAAGACGCAAGCTGGCCTCTGCCAAATTTTTGGTATCAAAAACCATTCTTTCCGCCGGAACGACTTCATCGCAATTATTACCTTTCATTATCTCGTCATTTAGAAAATACACTTTTATAGCTATCCCCGCTGGCATAACCGAAGTCTTTTCTCCGGTGCTCAAAGAGAAAGATTCCAAAACTCTCAGCAATTCTTCCGTAAAATCCTTTGCCTCTATATATACAAAACCAATTTCATTTCTAAAAATCGCAACCTTATCTCCGGCCGACCCTTCATACCCGCCGTCAGCCTGCCTGCCGAACATCTTAACTCCCAAATTAACCACATCATATCTATCCGACGAAGACTCACCAAGTGGCACATTCTCAAAAAAATCTTTTACTCCCGAAAATCCAGCGGCTCCATTATAAAAGATTCCTATCTTAGAAATGTTCCCGGTTCTTAAATCCTTTATTTTAATTTCTGACTTATTTGGCAAATTTGCAACTCTAAAAATGGCTGGGCTGTATGTGAGCGAATAATTCAAAACAGTAAAATCGCCCTCAAAGCCAACCGTATACGAATCTTTGAGTTCCACTAAATTTCTTGACCCACCGACTCCGCCCGTTACAGAATCCTGACCTTCAAGTAGAGACGCTCCAAAAGCAACTGCCAAAACTAAAACAGATAAAGCAACCAAAATTACCGCCCTTCTCTTGTTTGTCATTAATAAATTTTATTCCAATACTAAAAATATATAAAGTATTTAAAAAACAAATACCGCCAACTCATAAACCGCAATCAAGCCAAATATTATTCCACAAACACCAGCGGCAATTGACCTCCAGCCGCGAAGGTTTAAGGCTCTTCTGCTTGCAAAAATCAGCAGAACGTACTCAACTGACAGAAATACTCCACCGACAAATGATATTATTTCAAAAAAATTGTTAAGCCCGGCCCAAACTCCTAAAATCGGCAAGGCAATAGGGACCATAAAACTAACAACTTCGCTAAATCTTAAATCCCGAAACAGGGCTTTTTTTATTTCTAGAACAATTGGCAAGTATGAAGTCCAGATCGCAAATAATCCGAATATCGACAAAAGCAAAATTACCCACGAAGGCAACAGGTCTATCCCCGCAATAGAATCTCCAGAAACAACAGAAGAAGACCCGACAACTGCGACCGAGAAAATAAAATACAAAACTGCGACCGCTAAAGCGCCGTAGCCTAAAATTTTTATCGGGTTGACGCCGGTTCTTTTTTTGGCGGCATCTTTAATCATCGGCTCTATTGCAGTCCATCCGGCAAGCGCCGCAATAAATGGCCCGAATGGCAAAAAGATATTCTTTATGTTCACCGCTTCCAATTCAAAAAACTTGCCACCGTCTGGCGAAACAACAAACAAATAAACAATCGCCCCGACCATCAGCGCAGCTCCCAAAATTTCAAGAAAAACAAACCGCGAAAAATTAAATAAAATAGGTAAAGAGCAGGCCGCCCAAAAACCCAAAATCAAAATATAAGGAGGAATATCAAAAATGTTTTGCAAAAATCTTTCACCCAAGACCAAATACGCCGTGAGAGTTAAAAGTAATCCAAGAATTATAGAAACAAAACCAACCTGCCTCGCCCAACCTCCAAGCTCCGCCTTTACTAATCCTAACAAACTAGGATTTCCCCTTTTTTCCAAAGCCAACCAATAAATATAGTGCGCATACGCCAAAACCCCGGACAAAGAAACAAGATACACGACTCCCAAAAACCACCCGCCCAACTCAAATGTCTTCGGCAACGCAAAAACACCGGCCCCAATCGTCGCCGCAACAAAAATGCCTATTGAACTAAAATATCCAGAAATTCTTTTAATCACTATTTATCGATAAAAATCTCGTCCCCTTCTCTCACCCTCTTCGCCACTTTAAGACCCAGAGACTGCCCTTTTTTAGCCACTTTAATCTGCTCGTGCTCATACTGCATAGAATCAATTGTTTGAGAGAAATCTGTCGTTGCTCCCTTAAACTTAACTCGGACTCCAACTTTTATTGGAGCTTTGAATTTAACCACCGCAACTTTGATTTTGTTGTAATAATGAGTAACTTTACCAACCGGCTTTTCGGCCTTAACCTTCGCCGGCTTTACCTTTTTGACTGGAGCCTTCTTTTTTTTAGCAACTTTTTTTATCGCCGCCTTCTTTTTTAAAACCTTTTTAATTTTTTTAACCTTGGGCTTGGAAACTTTTTTCTTAGCTGGCTTTTTTAACTTTTTCTTCATTTTTTTTATTTTGTTTATTTTCTTCTTCAATTAATGCAATGACCTTTTCTAAAAGTCTTTCCGGGTCGCTATCGAACACAACTTTCCCCGGTCCCCGATGAGCTTTATTAACTATGTCCTCCAGCATATCCGCCATTCCCCCGCTACCAGTGAGAACCCCTTGAGGCTTATTGTCTTCAAAAGCAATCGTAAATTCATTCAAGGTCCCCATCCTGCCGCAAACGGTTATTACTGCGTCGGATGATCGAGTCAGCAATAAGTTTCTTCCGGAAAAATCGAATCCGGTGTAGATAATCAAGTCGTGATAATCAACCGGCAATTTATAATCTTCGACGTGGTGTTGCTGGGTGGTTGCCGGAGACAGCCCCACCACAAATCCACCGGCCTTTTTTGCACCTTTGGCAGCCCAGTACGGAGCTCCGGTTGTTGCCCCGGTTACCAAAACTAAATTATGCTCCGCAATCAACCTCCCCAACTTTTCGGAACTTTCCAGCGCGCTTTCCGAACAATGTCCGGTTTCAGCCGCGCCAGAGACGCAAATCTTATACTTCGAATGATACACCCCGCTCCCATGACTGTGTCCATTTGTTTTTTTCGCTTCCTTTTCCATGTCGAAATTATAACACAAACTCCTCGTGCGCCTTTGGCACGTAGGCATCGACTGCGAATTCGTCCCTTAGTTTCTGCGCCAACACGTCGCTAGCTCCTTCTTCTCCCTGTATAATAAAAACTTTTTTAAGAGTCCCTTTCCTCGGCTCCACCCATTTTAAAAGTTTTGGCTGGTCAGCATGAGCCGAATAAGCACTGATATTTTTCACCTTACAATTTACCGCAACCGGCTCCCCAAATATTTTTACTTCTTTTTCTCCATCAAAAATTCTTCTCCCAAGGGTGCCCTTTGCCTGATATCCCACAAAAAGAATTGTGCTCTTTGGATCTGACAAATATCTTCTCTCGTGGTGTAAAATTCTACCTCCGTTCGACATGCCCGACCCGGCAATAATTATTTTCGGCGCGGGAACGTCGTTAATTTCTTTAGACTGCTCAGTAGTTAAAGTGAGACGCAACCCAGGAAAATTCAAAATATCCTCTCCAGATTTTACCAACTTATAAGTCTCGGCGTTAAAATATTTTTCGTATTTCTTATAAACCGCAGTAATTTTTATGGCTAACGGGCTATCGATAAACACTGGCACCTTCGGCACCCTCCCGTTTGTGAACAATTCATCCATATGATACAAAAGCTCTTGAGTTCTCTCCATCGCAAACGTCGGAATCATCAAAACTCCTCCATCTTTTACGGCGTCCTCAATCGCGTCTTCTAAATCTGCCTGCCTCTTGTCCTCTCTTTCATGGAATCTATCACCGTAGGTAGATTCAATTAAAAGATAATCTGCATCCGGGAGATTTTCGGTATTGTGAATAATCGGGGCCGGATAGTTGCCAAGATCTCCAGAGAACACCACGGTCTTGCCTTCGGCTTCAACTTTAATAATTGCCGAACCCAAAATATGCCCGGCATCATACAAAGTCACCTTAAACGGACCGACCTCCACAGTTTCATGATATGGGACTCCCTGCCAACGAATCATTACCCTCTCAATATCATCAATCTCATAAAGCGGCGGCAATCCGGCCTTCTCGCTTTCTCCTCTTAAAACATGCTCGGAATCGATAAGTAAAAGTTCTGCAAAATCTTTGGTTGGCGGAGTCGAATATATAGTTCCCACAAACCCTTGCTTAACCAACTTCGGCAACCTGCCAACGTGATCAACATGCGCGTGAGTAACAAACACCGCTTGGACTTCTTTTGGGTCATATTTAAAATCTTCAAAATTACTTTTTTCTACAAAGCTTCCGCCCTGCTCCAACCCACAGTCGATCAAAATTTTGGTGTTTCCGGATTCCAACAAATAATTCGCTCCGGTCACGCTTCCTGCTCCTCCATGAAAAGTTAGCTTCATGTTGATTATTATAGCAAAAACAAAAAAATTTCACCCGCGAGCCTTCCAATTTTAAAGGACATAGTGGAAATTTTTAGAATTATCTCACTCCCCCGCGAACGAGTCTAATATCTGAGGGTGTTGCGCAGTTCATTTTGGCTTGGTCCCCGCCATGGCGGGGCAAAATGAACGAGCACAGTGACTGAGCGAGAGCGAAGAAATGCCAAAGTCAGCAGGCGTGGTGCGCCAGATCCCGCAGGAGGAGCTGGACAGCGACCCTCAGAAATTAGACTCGTGAGCGCCTTTACATAACCACACTTTATGTTATAATAACAACCAAGTTCATTTAAGATAGAAGGAGGAAGGCTTGAGAAAAAAGGGCACGATCGTCCGTCAGAAGACCCTGTTCCACATCTGGGGCCGCATCGTCGGCTCCAACCATGTCTTCGACGAGTTCGTCTACGCCTACAGTGAGGCGCAGGCCAAGCTCATCATCCACCGGCGACTGGAGTCCCGTCATCGGACGATGTCCGGGATATATCTCGAGTACCGCGGAGTGAAGATCGTCCCGCCGCGGCAGCGCCTTTCGGGCATGCTGCCCGAAGTCGACGCCAGCTACCCCTGCAACGAAGGGTGCGGCGGCGGCCCCGAGCCCGTCCTGCCGGAAGAGCGGCATCGGAAG
>ERZ795044.4688-NODE-4688-length-11164-cov-4.562337_pt1 | contig 11164 bp, 8 predicted proteins | sample MGYA00375128_ERZ795044 | MGnify/ENA primary metagenome ERZ795044 (study PRJEB30173, sample SAMN05720213) | anaerobic digester metagenome | isolation source: active sludge of municipal wastewater-treating anaerobic digesters | place: USA | collected 2014-12-22 ... | reverse complement strand
ACTACCTGGATAGCTCTGCACTCGGCATGTTGCTCATGCTCCGTGACAAACTCGGCGGCGCCAATAAAGAAGTAGCATTGACTGGTGTGCGTGGTAATGTAAAGCAGGTTCTAGATATTGCTAATTTTAGTAAATTGTTTAATATTTCATAAAGCTGTACGCAAGCGATGCCTCACGAATGATTGGCGCCACATGACGAGTTGGCCCGATTGGTGGGCTTCTCTGCGGTTTGTCAGGCGCTCAAAAGCGTGTATTCTAGATTTTTTCGATGCCTCATCGAAAGTAAAAAGCCGATTGCTCGACGTTCGAGGGAGTAGCAATGTCAGAATTGTTAAAGAATATTGATGCGAGAACCAAGCTTGCTGGAACCAACAAGCTAGAGATTCTGCTGTTTTTTCTTGGTGTCGATCATCGTACCGGGCGCCGTGAAACCTATGGCATCAATGTCTTCAAAGTGCGCGAGGTCATGCGTACGCCGATCATCACCGCCGCACCTGACATGCCATCCTCGGTCGAAGGTATGGTCAGTTTACGTGGCGCCTTGGTGCCGGTGATCGACCTGGCCAAGTACTCCGGTCTTTCGGCCGAAACGCCACGTGAAATAATGATCGTCACGGAGTACAACGGCCACACACAAGGTTTCCTTGTTGAAGGGGTTGATACGATCCTGCGTCTGGACTGGAGCAAGATGCGCGTCCCTCCGGAAATGCTGACAGCCCAGACCGGTGGACTGGTCACGGCAGTCACTGAACTTGAAGATGGCCGTCTAGTCATGATGATGGACGTTGAGAAGGTTCTTTCCGAAACAACATCGATTGATAGCGAAGCCATGTTCCGCGGCGTCATTCCTCTGGATCGCCCTGATGTAACCGTGTTTTATTGTGACGACTCAAGCGTTGCACGCAAGCAAATTGAGCGCACGCTGGCTTTCATGGGCGTCAAGAGTGTGAGCGCAGTCAATGGCCGCCAGATGTGGGAGGAGATGGAAAAGATTGCCAGTTATACGCAGTCGATTGGCCAGCCCGCCTCATCCATTATCAGTTTGGTCCTGACGGATATTGAAATGCCGGAAATGGACGGCTATATCCTCACCAAGAAAATCAAGTCCGATCCTCGTTTCAACGGTGTGCCAGTCATCATGCACTCATCGTTATCTGGAATGTCGAACCAGAAGCTAGGCTCTTCGGTTGGTGTAGATGAGTATGTGCCCAAGTTTGAGCCGCAACGATTATCAGAAACATTGGCTCGGCGGTTGGGTGTGGACAAATTGCCGGTCAAGGCAGAATGAGTATTAGCGGGGGTTGATATGGATCTCGTTCAAAACAAGAATCTTCTCGATAGCGTCGATGCGCGTACTCGCTTGGCAGGTTCCAATAAAATGGAAATTCTGCTTTTTTCATTAGGCACCCGAGAAATTTTCGGTATCAATGTCTTCAAAGTGCGCGAAGTAGGTCGGACGCCAAGGATTACCAAGACACCTAACATGCCGCGGGGGGTTGAGGGCTTGATCTCTCTACGAGGAAACGTGATTCCCGTTCTCTCGCTAGCGCCGTTCATGCAGCTGGAAGGGGTGCCGCCGGGCCTTGGCAAAACCATGATGGTGGCCGAGTATTCCAAGCGGACCCTGGGTTTTCTGGTGCATGAGGTCGATCGTATTATTCGAGTCGATTGGGAGCGAGTTAAGGCGCCAGAAAGTGTTCTTGCCTCCAATCAGGGATTGATTACTGCGGTCATTGAACTTGACGGTAGCAACCTTGTTTCTATTCTCGATGTTGAGCAAATTCTGGCCAATGCTTTCGGTGAAGCAATGATTGTCGATATCACGCCGGCCAAGGTGGATGCGAGTACGAGCGTATTTTTTGTTGATGACTCAATTGTCGCGCGTCGAAAAATTGCCGAGGTGCTTGATAAGTTGGGTGTCCGCCATAAACATGCAACCAACGGCATGGAGGCCTGGACTCGCTTGCAGGGTTTGGCAACGCATGCGCTACAGAGCGGCAGCAAAATTCGCGACGAGGTTCGATTGATTCTTGTCGACGCAGAAATGCCCGAAATGGACGGCTATGTGCTGACCAAAAATATCAAGTCGGATCCCCGCTTCGAGGGGGTGCCCGTGGTAATGCATTCGTCTCTTTCTTCCGAAGCGAATCGCGCCATGGGCAAATCAGTGGGCGTCGATGCCTATGTCGCAAAATTTGATGCTGAGGCGCTGGCCGATACCTTGCGCCCGCTGATTGAACGATAACAACCAAAGATTCTGGAGTAGTGCATGGCAGCTGATCCGAAAATGAGATTTCTGGTGGTGGACGATTTCTCCACCATGCGTCGTATTGTTCGTAATTTGCTCAAGGAATTGGGCTTTACGAATGTCGATGAGGCTGAAGATGGCGCGATTGCGCTGCAGAAGCTTCAAAACGGAGGTTTTGAGTTTGTCGTAACTGACTGGAATATGCCCAACATGGACGGCTTGACCTTGTTGCAGTCGATACGTGCAACGCCAAGCCTCAAGCATTTGCCTGTGTTGATGATTACGGCAGAGGCAAAAAAAGAAAACATTATTGCTGCTGCTCAGGCGGGTGCTAGCGGCTACATTGTCAAACCATTTACGGCCGGAACCTTGTCAGAAAAGCTCAACAAGATTTTCGAGAAAATGGGTCAGGCTTGAGGCAGGATCATGACAACAACTAACGATACATCCGACCTTGAAGCGCTCTTCGACTCAATTGCCGCTGATTACACACAAGTTGCACCTGCCGTCAAGCCTGTACCCGTTGTGGCAAAAGCGCCGCCGGCCAGTGACGACAATGATGACCTGCAAGCCTTGTTTGATAGCGTCTCGGCTGAAGCACTGACGGATCAAAAGCTTGCCTCTGGCCCTGCGGCGAGTATGAGCGAGGCTGGTGAGCCGTGGTCGCAGCAGGAAACAGTCTTCAATCGTATCGGCCAGATGGCGCGCACCTTGCACGACACTTTGAGCCAACTCGGTTACGACAAATTTCTTGAAAAAACGGTAACGGCCTTGCCGGATGCCAAGGATCGCCTGGCATATGTCGCTAATTTGACTGAGCAGGCCGCTTGCCGGGTGCTCAATGCGACTGATGTTGCAGGGCCCTTGGTCGATGAAATCGAAAACTGTGCCCGAACGCTGGGTGAGCGCTGGAACAAAGTTTTTGCCAACCAGATGGGCGCTGAGGACTTCAAGCAGTTAGCGATAGAGACACGAGGCTTTTTGAACAGCGATTTGCCGCAGAAAACCAAAGCGACGCATGCGCAATTGACTGAAATCATGATGGCTCAGGATTTCCAGGATCTAACCGGGCAGGTCATCAAAAAAATTGTCGCTTTGGCACAGGATCTCGAATCCAGCTTAATGAGTGTTCTGCTTGAGGTGGTTCCAGAGACCAAACGCACCGACGAGGTTAACAGTCTGATGAATGGTCCTGTTGTCAGTGCAGAGGGGCGTACTGATGTTGTGGTTAACCAGGAGCAGGTTGATGACCTGCTCGATAGCCTTGGTTTCTAAGGAGGGTCAAAAATGAGCGACTTTGCTGGCATGGAAGAGCTGCTTCAGGATTTTCTTCAGGAAGCCAGCGATCTACTGTCCGATGTGGACAACAAACTGGTTGATCTTGAGAAAATGCCAGATGATCATGGCCTGCTCAACGAGATATTTAGAGGGTTCCACACTGTCAAAGGGGGGGCCGGTTTTCTAAATGCGACCGAACTGGTGACCCTGTGCCACCTGACCGAGAACTTGTTTGACAAGCTACGTAATGGTGAGCTCGAACTGACCGCCAATTTGATGGATGTCATCATGGCAGCCACTAAAGGTGTACGGGAAATGTTTGGCGAACTCGGGCAGGGGGTACAACCCCAGCCTGCTGATTCCCATGTGATCAATGCTCTCAGGGTTGCCCTTGAGGGTGAGTCGCCTGAACTGCCTGCTGCTCCGGTTGCCCCGCAGGCGGCGGAGAAGACTGCCCCGGCCTCTGATGAGCCGGACTGGAATGCATTGCATTCGGCGGTGACAGGCAAGGAAGCTGAGCCGGTAACGCAGGGCGAACTTATTACCAAGCTGGAGGCCGAGGTGCCGCCAGCGCTGGGCGAAATATCCATTTCGCCGCAGCCTGCTGCGGTAGCGCCTACCGGCCGTCGAGCTAGCGATCAACCATCCAGTCAAGCGGCTGCAGGTCGGCGTGCCGATGAGCGGGGGCGAGAAAATACGATTCGGGTCGACACCTCTCGGCTTGATCAGGTTTTGAATCTTTCGGGTGAAATTGGCTTGACCAAGAACCGATTGACCAGCTTGCGCGTCGATATTCTGGCCGGTAAAAACGATTCAGAAACCTTGCAGGCCCTTGATCAGGCAGTGAGTCAGCTCGATTTGCTGGTTTCGGATCTGCAAAACTCGGTGATGAAGACCCGCATGCAGCCGATTGGCCGCTTGTTCCAGAAATATCCTCGCATTGCCCGGGATCTGGCTCGCCAGTTGGGTAAAGACGTTGAACTGGTGCTGGCTGGTGAAGAAACCGAAGTCGACAAGACGATGATCGAGGATCTGGCAGACCCGCTGATTCACTTGATTCGGAATGCCGTCGACCACGGCGTCGAAATGCCGGCTGAGCGTCAGGCTTCAGGCAAGCCAGTCAAGAGCTTGGTACGACTCGAGGCCAGGCAGGAAGGCGATCATATCGTTTTGATCATCGCCGATGATGGTAAAGGCATGAGTGCGGAGCGCATTCGGGCCAAAGCAGTCGAAAAAGGTTTGGTCTCTGAAGAAGAGGCCAATATGCTTGATGAGCGGCAGAGTTTGAATCTGATTTTCCTGCCAGGTTTTTCCACGATGGCTCAGGTGTCAGCCGTTTCGGGCCGAGGCGTCGGTATGGATGTGGTTAAAACCAATATCCATAAGCTGAATGGCTCCATTGAAATTCGATCGGAGCCGGGGAAGGGTTCAGTTTTCATTATTTCGCTACCACTGACACTGGCTATTTTGCCGGTATTGCTGGTGCTATTGGGCGATCAACCGTTTGCGTTGCCGCTATCAATGGTTCGGGAAATTTTGCCAATCGATCAAAGTCGTATTCAAGAAGTAGGCGGCAAGGAAACGCTGGTGGTCCGTGGTGAAGTTCTGCCTGTTATTTCGTTAGCCAGTATGCTGGGCTGGCCACTTGAGCGGTATCCGGAATACGGTGTCTTTATGCAGACAACCGAGCGTAGTTTTATTCTTGGTGTTGATAGCTTCGCCGGGCGCGATGATGCCGTGATCAAGTCGCTTGAAGACTTCCGGCCGAAGGGCGTGGCTGGCGTGACTACTCTATCAAATGGTCAGATTGTATTGATTTTGGATATGAAGGAGCTGCTGGCTGATCTCGGTCAGCATGCCGATATGAGAGCTGGATTGCGGGCGCTCGAATTGGCCTGATTTCCGTGTTGGGTCAACGACTTGAGAGGGGGCTTGCCCCCTCTTTTTTATTTTCAATGTTTACTCTGTTGTCATGGGCTTGCGATGGCCTCCTGAGAAACTAGCTAAATAAACACGCGTACCTATTTAATTTCTTTGGTTTTTTCCTATAATAGCCTCATCAACTCCAGAAGATGGCTATGGCGGAAGAGAGCGACCTCGAGAAAACGGAAGAGCCTACTGGTAGGCGATTAGAGCAGGCTCGAGAAAAAGGGCAGGTTCCACATTCTCGTGAGCTCGGTACGTTTCTGGTTTTGATTACGGCGGGTGCTACTTTCTGGACGATGGGTAGCTGGTTTATGCAGCGCTCCATGGTTATTGCCCGCAAAGCTTTTTCCTTCGAGCCGCAACATATGCATGAGCCAGCCATGATGGTGCCTCGTTTGCTCGATATTTCGCTTGACGCGCTGATTGTTTTCTCCCCGCTGTTGGCACTGTTGGTCCTGGCTTCCATCCTTCCTCCATTTTTTCTGAATGCCTGGGTTTTTTCCGCCAAGGCATTAGTGCCCGATCTGAATCGGATGAATCCGTTGACTGGGCTGGGGCGGATGTTTTCCTGGAATAGCTTGATGGAACTGGGCAAGGCGGTCCTTAAAGCGATCCTGATCGGTGGTGTTGCGGTTCTGCTGATCTGGAAGGAGCGCGATGAAATATTCGGCCTGCTTGGTGAGCCGCTTGAAGCGGGCCTGGCCCATGCGGGTAACCTGGTTACCTTTTCCTTCCTGATTCTCGCTTCGACACTTGTTCTTGTCGTTGCTGCTGATGTGCCCTTCCAGCTCTGGCAATACTTCGAAAAGTTGAAGATGACGAAGGAAGAGGTCAAGCAGGAGATGAAGGAAATGATGGGCGACCCGCAGGTGAAGGGGCGCATTCGCAGTCTGCAGATGCAGGCTGCCCGCAAGCGGATGATGGCCGCAGTGCCGCAGGCAAATGTCATTGTTACAAACCCAACGCATTACGCTGTGGCGCTCTCCTATCAGGCGGGTATGGCGGCCCCCAAAGTTGTGGCCAAGGGCGTTGGGGCGATTGCTTTGAAGATTCGTGAAATTGGTGCCGAGCATGCGGTGCCGATTATGGAGTCGCCGCCATTGGCGCGTGCGCTCTACAAACATGCCGATCTGGATGCGCCGATTCCCTCCGCCCTGTACAACGCAGTGGCGGAGGTTCTTGCTTATATCTTCCAGCTTGCCACCTGGCGTCAGCAAGGGGGCGTTTATCCCGTGCCACCACGCAATCTGCCGGTGCCGCCCGAATTAGTGCCGGAGGCCGCGTAAATGGCAAGCTCCTCACTCAGCATGCAGAATATTCTCGGGCGTTTGAACGCGACGCAAATGGCTGCGCCGGTCCTGATCCTGATGATTCTGTCGATGATGGTGTTGCCATTACCGGCTTTCGTTCTTGATCTGTTTTTTACCTTCAATATTGCGATTGCCGTGTTGGTGTTGCTGGTTGCGGTCAACACGCAAAAAACCCTGGAATTCTCAGTCTTCCCGACCGTTTTGCTGGTGACAACGCTGATGCGCCTTTCGCTCAACGTTGCTTCGACTCGTGTGGTTCTGCTCGAAGGCCATACCGGACCGGATTCGGCCGGTAAGGTTATCGAAGCCTTTGGTCAATTCCTGGTCGGTGGCAACTTTGCAGTCGGCATTGTGGTTTTCATGATTCTGGTGGTCATTAACTTCACGGTGATTACCAAAGGTGCTGGTCGCGTTGCTGAGGTGGCTGCTCGCTTCACGCTGGATGCAATGCCGGGCAAGCAGATGGCCATTGATGCCGACCTGAACGCTGGTCTGATTGGTGAAGAGGATGCTCGCAAGCGCCGTCTGGATATTTCACGTGAGGCCGAGTTTTTCGGTTCGATGGACGGTGCTTCAAAGTTTGTCCGCGGCGATGCTGTGGCCGGCATTGTCATTACGCTCTTGAATGTTGTGGGTGGTTTGATTGTTGGCGTTCTCCAACACGATATGGCGCTGGCTCAGGCGGCAAAAAATTACACCTTGCTGGCCATCGGTGATGGCCTGGTTGCCCAGATTCCTGGCCTGATCATTTCCATTGCTGCCGGTATGGTGGTGACTCGTGTCTCGGACGACCGTGATGTGGGCCAGCAGGTTATGGGGCAAATGTTCCGTAACGGTCGGGCGCTCGGGATTGCCGCTGCTATCGTTGCCCTTCTCGGCATCATCCCGGGTATGCCGAATCTGGTTTTTCTGTTGATTGCCTCATCAATGGGCTGGCTTGCCTGGAAGATGCTTAAAACCGAGAAGCAAGTCGTCGAAACGCCGGTCAAGGTCGCGCCGGCTCCCGTTCAGGAGGCGATGGAGGCTAGCTGGAGTGACGTGGCGCCGCTCGATGTACTGGGTCTGGAAGTCGGCTATCGCCTGATTCCGCTGGTCGATAAATCGCAGGATGGAGAATTGTTGCGTCGAATTCGTGGCATCCGCAAGAAATTTGCCCAGGAAGTCGGGTTCCTCGTTTCGCCAGTGCACATCCGCGACAATCTTGAGTTGAAGCCAAATGCCTATCGGATACTTCTCAAAGGGGTTGAAGTTGGCCTTGGTGAAGCCTATACCGGGCAGTTCCTGGCAATCAACCCTGGGCGGGTTGCTGGTACGTTGAACGGCACTGCAACCAAGGACCCAGCCTTCGGTTTGCCCGCGATCTGGATCGATGCGACTCAGCGCGATCAGGCCCAAGCCTACGGCTATACCGTGGTTGATGCCTCGACCGTTGTCGCGACGCACCTGAATCACCTTATTTTGACCCATGCCGCTGAATTGCTGGGTCGTCAGGAAGTGCAGCAGTTGCTTGAGCATCTGGCCAAGGAAATGCCCAAACTGGTTGAAGATCTGGTACCCAAGGTTTTGCCGCTGGGTATTCTGCAAAAAGTGCTGCAAAGCTTGCTCGACGAAGGTGTGCATATCCGTGACATGCGAACCATCATCGAAACGGTGGCCGATCACGCGACGCGCACCCAAAATGCCGATGAGATTGCTACTCAAGTTCGCAATGCCTTGGGTCGGGCCATCGTCCAGCAACTGTTTCCCGGGAGCAGCGAGATGCAAGTCATGTCACTTGACCCAGCGCTGGAGCGTCTCCTCTCGCAAGCGATTGGTGGCGGTTCCGATAACACCAGCTTTGAGCCAGGCCTGGCCGATACGCTGGTCCGCGAAACTGCGGCGGCTGCCAAGCGTCAGGAAGACCTTGGTTTGCCAGCTGTCCTGCTCGTGCCGGCCAGTTTGCGTTTGCTGCTTTCCCGTTTCTTGCGTCGCACCGTACCGCAATTGAAGGTGCTGGCCCACAACGAAGTTCCAGAAAATCGAATTATCAAGGTGACCTCGGTTATCGGAGGTAGAACATGAACGTCAGAAAATTCATAGCCGCTAATGCAAGGGATGCCTTGAGGAAAGTGAAGGAAACGCTCGGTAACGATGCGATTATCCTTTCGAATCGAGGGATTCCCGGGGGCGTCGAAATCATGGCGGTGGCTGCCCGAGATATGGCGATGATCGTCCCGACTCAAGTTGCCGACCGGGCGCCACCCGAGCGTCGTCCTGCGCCTGTTGATGCCGATAGCGACTACCGCGTTTCCTTGTCTTCGGCACGAGTTCAGGCGTCACAGCCTGCACCGCAGGTACAGCGCCATGCTATTCCACTGCAGCCCGCTTCGGCGCCGATCCAGCGTCCTGCACCACAGCCAACCGTAGCCTCAGCACCGGTCAATCGTGCGGTTGGTTCAGTGAATGCCGGTATTCCAAGAACAGGCTCCCTGCGCAATCTGGAAATTGGCCGCCCACAAGCGTCGACCGCAGCAAACACGCCACCGCCGCAAAATCCTGCTCCTCCACCTCGACAGCAAACTCAAGCCAGCGCACCGCAGCGCACCGAGGCCGAAGTTGTACCGATGCAGGTGATGGATGAAATCCGTTCGCTGCGGAAAATTGTCGAACAGCATTTGGCCGGGTTTGCCTGGGGTGAGGCTTCGCGGACGGCGCCGGTGAAGACCGATGTCTTGCGCCAGATGCTTGATGCCGGGTTCTCACCTCAGTTCGCCCGTGATCTGCTGACTGATCTGCCCACTGAAATGGATGGTAGTCAGGCCATGGCCTGGGTAAAAGGGGCGGCGGATCGTTCCTTATTCACCATTGGTAATGAGAGCGACATTGTCGACCGCGGCGGTGTTTATGCGCTGGTCGGTCCAACCGGCGTCGGCAAGACAACGACGACCGCCAAACTGGCTGCCCGTTGTGTCTTGCGTCACGGGCCGAGCAAGGTCGCGCTAGTGACGACTGACGGTTATCGGATTGGTGCTCACGAACAATTGCGTATCTATGGTCGCATTCTCGGCGTCACGGTTTATCTGGTGAAGGATGCTGCCGAACTGCGGCAGACGCTGATTGAATTGCAACACAAACATATGGTGTTGATTGACACCATGGGGATGAGTCAGAAAGATAAGCTCGTTCCGGACCTGACTGATATGCTGGCTGGTTGCGATGTGCAGCGTCTTCTTCTTCTTTCATCAACCTCTCGTGGCGACACGCTGGATGACGTGGTTCGCGCATATCAGGGCGATAACCTGGCCGGTTGCATCCTGACCAAGATTGATGAAGCGGCGAGCCTGGCGACACCGTTGGACGTGATCATGCGTCATAGCCTGAAACTGCATTACGTTTCAAATGGTCAGCGCGTGCCGGAGGATTTGCATCTGCCGAATCGTAGCTATCTGCTGCATCGTGCGTTCAAGGATGTGCCGGATAACTCACCGCACAAGTACGACGGCATTGAATCTGGTCTCGTGATGGCCAATGCCGGAATGATGGCAGTCGGCGGTCGTCGTGGCTGACTTTCGCGTCGATCAGGCGGCTGGGCTGCGTCGTATGCTGGGTGGCGGCGGACAACTGCAGGTGGTGACATTTGTCGCTGGTTGCGAAGGGGTGGGCCGAAGCGTTGCGATTGCCAACCTCGGCGTTGCGCTAGCGCGATTAGGCAAAGAAGTGCTCATCATTGATGAGCACGCTTCCAATGACGATATTGCCTCATCTTTCGGTCTGGTTGCGCGTTTTGACTTGCTCAATGTTGTCCAGCGCGAAATGGCCTTGTCGCAAGTGCTTTTGCAGCCGATGAATGGCTTGCTTGTTTTACCAGCGGCCAAGGCTGTCAAGAAAATGGGGCGCCTTTCCCTGCCGCAACAACAGACCTTGCTTGATGCCATGTCGGGACTTGAGCGGCCGGTAGACGTTATTCTGGTCGATGCCAGCATGGCGCATCCCAACGGCTTTTCACCCTTTGGTCTCGCTTCCCAGGAGACCGTGGTTGTGCTCTCCGGTAGCAGTGCATCGATTACTGAGGCTTACTCGTTGATCAAAAAGGTTAGTCATGCTTTCTCACGCAAGCATTTCCGTATCTTGGTGAACAAAGTTCGCAGTCAGCCGGATGCTCGCTCGATTTTTGAGAACATTGCGCAGGTTGCAGCCCAGCGGGGTGTGGCACGGCTTGAATTCGCTGGTGCAATTCCACTTGACGAGTCTTTGCGTCAGTCAGCCCAGCTTTGCCGGCCAGTGCTGATGCAGGCACCGACATCCCCTTCTGCCGCCGCATTCCGCGATATTGCTGCAGATTTGCTTTATTGGCAGCGGGGCGAAGGTGAAGCGGGTGGCGTCGAACATTTCATGCAGCAACTGCTACACTTGAGCCAACGCA
>ERZ795044.4682-NODE-4682-length-11171-cov-4.565401_pt1 | contig 11171 bp, 9 predicted proteins | sample MGYA00375128_ERZ795044 | MGnify/ENA primary metagenome ERZ795044 (study PRJEB30173, sample SAMN05720213) | anaerobic digester metagenome | isolation source: active sludge of municipal wastewater-treating anaerobic digesters | place: USA | collected 2014-12-22 ... | reverse complement strand
TGTCAAGACCCCCATCCTTGACCCAGGCATACCGTGCCCAGACCAGTTCATTGACCTGCGGCTGCAGTGGAGCTGGCGCCGGGACGACCGGTGACCGGGCTGCGGCAATCTGGGAGGCGGCAATCTGGGTTGCCGCCTCCACCAGATCCCTGCCTCGGGCTTCGTTGACGATGGGCTTGTCCAGATTGGCGCCCGTGGCAGCCCTGGCTTCGGCACCGACGCCGACACCGACGACGGGCGGAACCGTCGTCGCGATGCCCACGCCTGCCGCCGGACGCCTGGCGCTGGCCAACAGGTCGACCGCCGCCACGAACTGGGGCGCACCTTGCTGACGGTTCAGTTCGAGCATGAGTCCTTTCATGTCGGCGGACAAGAGTTTCTCCCGCCCTTTCTGGCAGGAGCCCAGAGGGGTCGCGCAGTCATCCAGAGGCGCCAGCAGGATCGCGCCTGAATAGACCGACGCAGCAGTGGCGTTGGCGTCCGACTTGACCACAAAGTCTGTGCCTTTGATGCCGATGGCGGCCATCGGGGTGTTGAGGCGGAAGCGCTCGCGCGCCTCCTCGCCCCAGGTCCCGGTAATGGAACGAATCACGCCTTCATCGAGGCGAAACTTGATGGCAGACCCTTGCGGCTGCGTTGCGGAGTGGCTGTAATTCTCGATCTGCAGACGACTGGAGGGCCGGACACTGAGACGCCCGCCGTCCACGAACCGCACGTGGACGTGGCCACCTTCGCGGGTTTCGATGCGGTCGCCCGCCCGGACAGACTGGCCGCGCTCAACGGTACGGACGACATCATCCGCACCCACCAACTGCGCCTGCCCGATGAGCAAGGTGACCTCGCCCACGACCTCCGAGCCAGCTTGGGCAGCCATGAGCGGCGTCACGAAGCCCAAGCCCAGCAGAACGCAGGCGAGGCGATGGGGCAAAAATCCAGGCATGTTCAAGGAATTCATGGCGACCTCTCCTTCGGTGAATCAGGGCCTGACAATGGCCCAAACTCTAATAATTTGCTTATTTTCTCACTTCGGCCGCATTTCGCTGTGCGCCCGATCACATGTTCTGTCGTTCCACAAGCCGGCGCTTGCGCTTCCCGAAACCGCTTCCGGCTGAGGCGGCAGACAAGGCCAACGCTAAACTTGAGGCGCATGCCGACTTCGCTTCAATTGATTTCTCAGTTTCCGCTGCTGCAACCGCTGCCGCGGGAGACGCTGGAATCGCTTTCAGGCCAGATGACTTTGCGGTCTTTTGCGCGTCGTGCGATGGTGATGTCAAAGGACAGTCCTGCCCAGGAGTTGGGATTCCTGGTGGATGGACGGCTACAAGGTGTGGATTTCACGGTGGATGGACGCAGCGTGGGCTTGTATTTTGTGGATCCGGGGGACTATTTCGGCGAGTTGTCCGTCGTGGATAGCCAGCCTCTGTCGGAATACGTCATGGCCGCCGTCAAATCGACTGTGGCTTTTCTGGATTCGCGCACGGCACGTCAGCTGATCCTGAACCACCCCGAACTTGCCCGCGCGGTGATGACACGGCTGGCGCAACGCGTGCGTTCGGTCATGGCGCAGCGCACATTGCTCAGCCTGCCCAATCCCATTCAGAGGCTTTGCGTGTTGCTACTACAATTGCCGAGGCGCGCTGCAGATGGGAACTTGCCGCAGGCTACGGTCGATCAGGCTCCGACGCACCAGGAACTCGCGATTATGATCAATGCGAGTCGCGAGACGGTGACGCGCTCTTTCCAGCTCTTGTTCGTCAACAGAATCGTGGAACGCGATGGGCATGCGTTGCGCGTCTTGCGACCCGAGATGCTGAAGGAAATTGCGGAAGGCCGCGTCGATCCTCCGAAAGCCTGAGCCGCTGGCCGCACGCTCAGGTACTGTGGTTCAGATTTGCCCTTGGTCTTCATTTTCGTGGGTCTGGTGGTTTGAGTATCCTTTTGTCGTACCTGTTTCCGTTGCGCCACGCCGGCCTCATTGGCCAGTTGGCCCGACGGGAGGTGCACACGCGCTACCGCCAGTCCTGGCTGGGTACGGCCTGGCTGGTGCTGACACCGCTGTTGATGCTGGTGGTCTATACCCTGGTGTTCCGGCATGTGTTTCAAGTCCGTTGGAGCCCCCCGGGCGAGGGGAATCTGGCCTTTGCGTTGCGCCTGTATGCGGGCCTTGCCGTGTTCAATTTCTTTGCCGAGTGTGTGAACCGGGCACCGCTGCTGATCGTGGAACAACCGCATCTGGTGAAGAAAGTGGTGTTCCCGGTGGAGGTCCTCCCCTGGGCCAGTGTGATGGCTGCACTGGCGCATTTGGGCATCGCAGCGATGGCGCTGCTAGGCCTGCGGTGGCTGGGGATGGGGACGGTGCCGTTGTCGGCGCTGGCCTTGCCCCTGGTGTGGTTGCCCTTGCTGCCACTTTGCCTGGGCTTGGGCTGGGGTCTGAGCGCAGTGGGCACTTTTATACGTGATATCGGCCAGATATTGTCGATGGCGATGACGGCGCTGGTCTTCATGAGCCCGGTGTTTTTTCCCGTGGATGCCTTGCCGGGTGGCCTGCGTGACTGGATGTGGCTGAACCCGCTGGCACCGATCATGACCCAGACACGCACGGTACTATTGGAGGGGCAGTGGCCGGATTGGAGCCTCTGCTCCTTGAGTTTCGTTGCCAGTCTGGCGGTGGCTTGGGCGGGCGCCGCCCTTTTCCGTCGGCTCAGGCCCGGGTTTTCCGATGTTGTCTGAATCGGCCTCCATGGTGGCCCCCGCCTCGCAAGCGCAGAGTTATGCGATTGAAGCCCGCGGCCTGGGCAAGTGCTACGGTTTGTATGCCCACCCCAGTGACCGACTGAAGCAATTGCTGTGGGGGCGCTGGCGACAGTTCAGCCGCGAGTTCTGGGCATTGCGCGACGTGGATCTGCTGATCAGGCCCGGCGAAGTGGTGGGGCTGGTGGGGCGCAACGGCGCCGGCAAGTCGACCTTGCTTCAGATGCTGTGCGGCACCCTGCCACCGACCACGGGCCGTCTGCAGGTGCACGGCAGGGTGGCGGCCCTGCTGGAACTGGGGGCGGGGTTCAACCCGGAGTTCACCGGCATCGAGAATGTCTTCATGAATGGCGCCATTCTCGGACTGAAGCATCACGAGGTGGAGGAACGTCTGGATGAAATACTGGCATTTGCCGATATCGGGGAGTTTGTCCATCAACCTGTGAAGACCTATTCGAGCGGGATGTTCGTCCGATTGGCTTTTGCGGTGGCCACGAGCGTGGAGCCCGATATTCTGGTTATTGACGAAGCGCTGGCGGTGGGGGACGGTGCATTTGCGCGCAAATCGTTTGACCGGATCATGCGGCTGAAGGATTCAGGCAAGACGATCTTGTTTTGCTCGCATTCGATGTACCAGGTGGAGGCCTTGTGCTCACGTGCGATCTGGATCGACAAGGGCAAACTGCGGTTGCAAGGCTCGGCAGCGGAAGTAACCAGCGCCTACAACGCCAGCCTGGCTTCCGGGGGCGGCTTTGCGTCGCAAGCCGCATCGTACGCCCCGCCTGGGCAGATGCGCACAGCTGTTCCTGAGGGTACCGGGCGAATTGTTCATGCCGTGGCCCGCACCGAGTACGAGGAGGGCCGGCAGGTGCATGTGCACTCGAGCGAGACCGATGTCGCAATCACCATCGAGTTCGCCATTGATCCGTCCCTGCCGGTTCCCGGCGTGGCGGTGGGTTTCTCCGATGCGACGGGGTTGACCGTCGCCAGCGCCGGCTCGGTCAATGACGGTGTGACGCTGCGTATGGACAGCGATGGACGCGGACAGGCGACCCTCTTGTTCAGGCGGCTGCCTTTGCTGAAGGGGCGCTATTCGGTGACCTGCTTTCTGACCACCGAGGACGGCGTGCACCCATACGATCAGGTGGAACAGTGTCTGCAACTGGAAGTGACCCAACACGGCCTGGAGCAGGGCGTGGTGACCTTGCCCCATGAGTGGCAGGCTTAAAACCGTCAGCCCATGACATACGACGCCGGAGCCCAGATGCTCGAGATCGCTGGAACGGTTTTTACACTTCGGGATGTCGGCCCATCCGATTGCACAGCTGTCTTGGGCCTGCACCGCCGTGTTTTTGGTTCGACAGTGGATGCAGCCTGGTTTGACTGGAAGTACCGCCATGGCGGCGGCGAGGCGGTGGGTCTGTGGCAAGGCAATGAACTGGTGGCGCACTGCGGAGGCACGCCGCGCACCGTGCTGCATCATGGCCGACCGGCACGTGACCTGCAGATCGGCGATGTGATGGTGGCGCCCGAGTGGCGGGGTGTCCTGAGGCGCCGCGGGCCTTTTTATCACGTGTCGGAGAGGCTTTACTCCAGCCGGCTGGGCCCTGCAAAGGATTTTTTTGCCGCGTTTGGCTTTCCGAACGAACGACATTTGCGGCTGGCCGTGAAAATGGGGCTTAGCTGGGATAGCGGACCAGTGGAGGCGCTGAGTTGGAGCGGCACTGGCGCCCTTCCTCGTCCGGGATGGTCATGGCGTGCAGAAACTCTGGCCGTGGATCACCCCGAATTTGACCGCAGGGTCACCCATGCCTGGTCCGCAATGCAGCAAGAAGCAGGCCGGTATTCCATGGGAGTTCGCGACGCAGCCTACCTGCGATGGCGCTTTGCCATGCGACCCGACCAAGCCTACCGTTTCGTGCAGCTTCGACGCCCCTGGCAGAGGCTGCCGTGCGGCGTGGTGGTGCTCGGGCCGACCGTAGCAGCCCCGAATTACCTGCAGTGGCTGGATTGGGTGGGTCCGCTCGCGCTGTTGCCGATGGCATGCACGTTGGCTCGCCTGGAGGCCGCGCGGTCGGGTTCGGCCGGCCTGACGACATGGGCCTCGCCCGCCGTGGCCCTTCGACTGGCCGACACGGGCGTGACGCAGCGCTCGGTGGCCGCCGTTTTGGGCGTACCGAAGGCATCCGACATGACGGAGGAACAGGTGCAGCATCTTGACTGGTGGCTGATGGCAGGCGACACCGATTTCCTATGATGCATTTCATTAAGAATATCAGGCCAACGTTCGGTGGACATCAAGCCTTGCGGTCTATATGGACTGCTTACGGCGAGCTCCACTCCACCTCGGTTGGAGGCGATAGGTCCGGCCAAGTTCCGTGTAGACGGCACGTTGCCAGCCCCTTTTTTGACGACAGGAGTTGCTGATGTCCGAGGCAATCCGACTTCCCGATCTCATGCTGGTGACGGGTGTCAGCCGGATCGACGTTTTGTCTGCCCGGCTCGCCGCCTCCCCCTGCCTTCAGCGCGGCGGCCTGCCTTGGGTGGCCCACTTCAATTGCGACTCCGCAGCCATGGCGTTCAATGCCACCCTGGACAGCCGCCCACGGGCAGAATGGCTGGTCTGGGCCCATCAGGATGTGTTCTTGCCGGAAGGCTGGGACCGCCGGTTCGCGGCCGCCTTGCGCGACGCGCGATTCAGATTTCCGAATCTGGCCGTGGCCGGCGCCTATGGAATCAGCGGCGCGGGACGCAGCGCTGTGCGGGCAGGACATGTGCTCGATCGGGGACAGTTGTTGAAGGAACCGGCCGCCCTGCCCTGCCCGGTCAACAGCCTTGATGAACTCTTGCTGGCTGTGCGCGTGGATTCACCTTTGAGAATGGACCCGGCTCTCGGTTTTGATTTCTATGCGACGGATCTGGTGCTTCAGGCACAGGAGGCCGGCCTGGCGAGTGCGGTTGTGGACGCCTATTGCGAGCATTGGTCCGATACGCCGTCAAGCGGACCGATGCCACGCGAGCTTTTCGAGCGTGTCAAGGCAAACGGACATGCTTTCGAGTTGAAATGGGCGCACCGCCTGCCCGTGAGCACTCCCTGTTTCGAAATCACCCGGCCTGGGGATGTGGCTGCCTTTGTCGATTCGATCGCCTGGGTGGCGCCATGAAATCATCCTTTGGAGCCCCAACCCGCAAGTTGATCTGGCGGTGCGTTTCGTGGCTGCACCATCTTGATTTCGCATGGCTGCTGCCGTTTCTCGCCCGTCTGCCATTGGCTTGGGGATTTTCGCTCGCAAAATTGCGGGGGCACCTGAACGCTGCCACGGGCCGGGACTGGCGTTCAGTCGCGTTGGGGTTTCGGCACATTCGGCAACAAAGCCTGGCGGGCTTTCGGCACCTGCCGGTAACGGCCGACGAGTCCCAACTGATGGCATGGCGCGACGCGCGTTTTGTCGCTGAAGCCCGTGACGAGTACGAAGCGCAACTGCTGGCCGCGGACCGCGTGCGGGAATTGCACTGTGTCTTCACACCGCCCGGCGCATCAATTGTTTGCGCCGGGCGTAGCCGCGGCCTGGTTTTGCTGACACCGCATTACGAAAGTTTCTGTCTGGGCATCGCCTTTCTCGGCCGCACGGGCGGCGTCGTCAATTCGATGTCTTCTTCCGTGACTCAGGATCCTCGCGTGGATCCGGCAGTCCGGCGACATTTTGATGACAAGTACCGTGGCCTTGAAACCTACTTGAATGGCGGACGCGTCATTGACATGGAGTCAGGGCTGCGGCCGTTCTACCGCATGCTGGAGCAACACGAAACGCTGGTGGTGCTGGCAGACGCCCCGGTGCTACCCGGCGGTGCGGCGATGTCTGTGAACTTCCTCGGTGGCCAACGCGCGCTGGCAGCGGGTGCCGTGCGACTGGCCCAACGCACCGGCAGTGACCTTGGCGGTTTCATCTGCGCATCGACTGCAAATGGCAGGTACGAATTGACACTGTGCGAACCGGGGCCATCGAATGATCCGGCAACAATTGATCGGGTTTACAGCTTCATGTCAGCCGCGATCATGGCCAACCCGGGAGGGTGGTGGGCTGCTGACTTGCTACCATTCATGCCCCTGACCGAGCCAGTGGCATGATGACACCGGCCCACTCAGGTTGCGGGATGGCACGCGAGTTGTGTTGCCCGCGCCTCGGCTCAATCTCTGAAATTTTTTCCTGATGACTACCGTTGTTGCAGTCGTGATTCCTTGCTTCTGTGTGAAGGACCATATTCTGGATGTCCTCACCCGCCTGGGACCGGAGGTGACTCAGGTGTACGTGGTGGATGATGCGTGCCCGCAGAACAGCGGTGATTTTGTGTCCGAACGCTGTCAGGACCCTCGTGTCAAGGTCTTGAGACACACGGTCAATCGCGGCGTCGGTGGCGCAGTCATGACGGGCTACGCCGAGGCACTGCGCAACGCCGCGGACGTCGTGGTGAAAGTGGATGGTGATGGCCAAATGGATCCTTGCCTGATTCCGCTGTTTGTCGCGCCGATCGTCAAAGGGCAGGCAGACTACACGAAGGGCAATCGGTTCTACGACCTGGCGCAAGTGGACCGGATGCCTGCCATGCGCCTGGTGGGCAACGCACTGCTTTCATTGGTCGCCAAGCTGTCAACCGGATACTGGAATTTGTTTGATGTCACCAACGGGTTTACCGCAATCCATGCAAAGGTATTGCGCCACCTGCCGATGGAAAAGATCAGTGAACGCTATTTCTTTGAAACCGACCTGCTGTTCCGGTTGAATACGGTGCGGGCGGTCGTGGTGGACATTCCAATGGATGCGCGGTATGGCACGGAAATCAGCAACCTGAAGATTCACAAGATCTTTCTTGAATTCGCTGGCAAGCACTTGCGCAATTTCAGCAAACGGATCTTCTACAACTACTTCCTGCGCGACATGACTGTGGCCTCGCTGGAACTGGTTGCCGGATCAGGCATGCTGCTGTTCGGCCTGCTTTTCGGCGCAATCCACTGGGCAAGGTCCATCACAACCGGCACTGCAGCCCCCATGGGCACAATCATGCTGGCGGCCCTGCCAACGCTCGTTGGGTTGCAGTTGCTGCTCGCTTTCGTCGCCTTTGACGTCGCCAATATGCCACGTCGAACCATTCACGTGGATTTGCCCGACTGATCCTGCCTTGCTCACAACAGCATCTTGAAACTCTACACCATTCACAGACGGCTACTCCATTCCGCACGCATCGGCGGTGTGGTTCTGCGGTTGCTCCTTGTTTGCAACACGGCATTCGGCGCTTCGTTCGCCAGCGCGCAGAACTTGCTGCTCGGCGCTACGGTGACCGACACCTGCATGGCGTGCCCCCAGGAACAATTTGGCCCGCCTGGCGCCATAACTGACGGAGACATGAAGACCAACAGGAACCTGGGGGGAGGTGCTCCGGGCTCATTCATGATTTCGCTCGCCCAACCGATCGCTTTGGGCAGGGTGGTCTTGTTTCCGAATATGACACCGAATGGACCGGTCTCGTTTGAAATTCAAACCAGCAGCGACCCTGCAGGCTCGACAGGAACCTGGACCAGTCATGGTGGGTCTATTACCAGGGGGTGGGTTGACAAGCAGGCGATTGATGTCCCCCTGAATCCGTCAACGACAGGCGTCAGGAAAGTCAAGGTCATTGTTTACAAGTCACCGGCCTGGGTTTCTTTCTATGAAGTTGAAGGTTATTCGAGCCACAGTGCAAGGCTGCTTTTTCTGCTCGCTCTCCCTCCGCTTCTGGTCGCTGGCGGATTTTTCTACCGCAGGCGATGGGGCAAAAGAGGCCTGCTCAAGACGACGGGTGATATCCCATCGGTGCCATTCTTTCGCGACTCAAGCCTTTCGCTCCATTCGCTACCATCCAATGCACCCAGATTTCCATCCCGCGGACCGGTCGATATTTGTTCTTCCGCTGCGAAAAAGCAAATGCTCAATCCTTGCGTCCGACAGGACGGGCATCCGCGCACTGACCCCAACGGCCTATCCACGATGGCCTCGAGTCATTTGCTGCGCGCTTACCCGTAACCAAGGTTGCGCCGACTTCTGGGGCGTCCAATGATACCGAATTCGTACCGATCGCTGCATCTCACGCTGTATGCAGTCTTTGTGTCCTTTATCGGATTGGGACTTGTTGGTTTGTCCGAACAGATCACGTTTCTTGACAGCGGTGACTTCTTCAGAACCGTCACCTTCATGCTCACGCGTCCGCTTGATGCAACCGGCCGCCTTTGGGAGTTCCGGCCCGGTGGCTTTCAGAGACCCGACCATTTCGAATCAGGCGTCTTCTTTTTTGGCCTTTTCGGTTATCTGCAGCAATGGACCAGTGGCATTTATTTCGATCTGAGATGGCAGTCCATCTCGGCCAAGGTGCTGCTGTTGTGGCTTGGTCATCTCATGGCCGTGCGTATCGCTTCAGTGCTGGGCCTGCGTCTCCTGGGACAAGCCTTTGGCTTTGCGGCGATCAGCATCGGGCTATTTCAGGCTCACAACATTGGCATTCTTAAGAGTTTTTACAACGAGTACGTGACGTTTCTGGGGCTCATCGTTCTTGTGCTCGGCCTTCTGACGGGTCCTGGTTTGAAGCGCTCACTGTTGATTGTTTTCGGCGCTTTCTTGTTTGGAATTTCCAAAGTGCAGTTCTTCTATGTGCCCGCGCTGGTGTTGGCCTGTTTGGCGTGGCAACGACTGCGTTTCCAGTTGCCATTGAGCCGGCCGATGATCGCAGCGTTGCTTTGCGTCCAGACGATTTGTGTCCTCCCTTCGCTCCACAACCCTTACCAGCAGCTCAACTATCACCACGCCACCTACTACGGTGCCTACCTGCTGCTCTCACCCACCGAGTTGCGAGCCCTGGGCCTCAACCCAGCGCAAGTGGATTGCGCTGGAACCGACAGCTGGGGCATCCGGGCTGCCGGCCCAGGTGGAAGCACCCCGCATCGGGAAGGCCGCAGTTGCTTCGGCGAAAAAACCCTGAAATTGCGTGATGTCCTGGATCCGTATCTGCAGCACCCAACCCTGCTGTGGCGTCTGGCTGCGTACGCGTTGCCTCACCATTTCACGGTGCAGTATTTCCATGTATTCAAAGAACTCCGATACATCGTTCCCGCCGACCGTGTTTCATTTGGTTATGGGCGCTGGCTGGTACAGCTGAGCGAGTTGCGCGATGCCTTCGTCTCTCACGCCTGGCCCCTGTTTATTGCCGCAGGCCTGCTCGCGGGCCTGCTTCGCCTGCCGGGTGCGTCATGGGTGGGAACGGGCAGCCTTTTCCTTGCGGTGTTCATCCCCAGTCAAATGGGGATCAGCCTGCTGGGCGAAGGCATCCGTGATCTTAGCAAGCACTTGTGGGCCGCTCAACTTGCGCTCGATTTGCTGGCGATCCTTCTGGCCACCCAGATCGTCCTGGTGCTTCGCCAATGGCTTGCCGACCGGCGCAATGCGCTTCGTGAATAAGAAGACCGCATATGAATAAACTGGTTTCAATTGTCGTACCGGCCTACAACGAGGTTCAGGTTCTTCCAGCGTTCCATGCCCGCGCCTGCCAGGTTATCGCAGAACTCCCCCAGTACAACTGGGAAATCCTTTTCGTCAATGATGGCAGCACCGACGGCACCCAAGCTGCGATTGACACCCTGCAGTCATGCGACTCACGCGTTACCAGCGTGGACCTGTCTCGCAATTTCGGCAAGGAGATCGCCATGACCGCGGGCCTCGAGCACGCGAGGGGCGATGCCGTTATCGTGATTGACGCCGATCTGCAGGATCCCCCTGAACTGATAGCTGATTTCCTGAGAGTATGGGAAGAAGGGTTCGATGTCGTCTATGCCCGCAGGATCGACCGCGATGGCGAGACATGGCTGAAGAAGGCGACTGCCGCCTATTTCTATCGCATGATGACACGTCTTTCAAACGTGCAAATCCCCGCCGATACGGGGGATTTCCGGTTGCTGAGCCGCCGTGCAGTCCAAGCCTTGCTACAGCTTCGAGAGCAGCATCGCTTCATGAAAGGCCTGTTTGCATGGGTCGGGTTTCCGTCCAAGGGGATTGACTACCGACGCGACGCGCGAGCCGCTGGAACCACCAAGTTCAACTACTGGAAGCTTTGGAACTTCGCACTGGAGGGCATCACCTCGTTCTCGATCCTGCCGCTCAAGCTGGCCTCCTATCTGGGTATGGCCATTTCGCTGTCTGCTTTCATTGCCGGCTCCTGGATCTTCATCAAGACCCTGGTATGGGGGGATCCGGTGGCGGGTTATCCGACATTGATGGTCACTATCCTGTTTCTCGGCGGCGTGCAGCTGCTCTTCGTCGGCATCCTTGGCGAATATCTGGGCAGGATCTATAACGAAACCAAAGGTCGCCCCTTGTACTTCGTGCAGCGCTACACGC
>ERZ795044.4681-NODE-4681-length-11171-cov-5.049748_pt1 | contig 11171 bp, 14 predicted proteins | sample MGYA00375128_ERZ795044 | MGnify/ENA primary metagenome ERZ795044 (study PRJEB30173, sample SAMN05720213) | anaerobic digester metagenome | isolation source: active sludge of municipal wastewater-treating anaerobic digesters | place: USA | collected 2014-12-22 ... | reverse complement strand
CGGTATCCATTGGGGTACGCTCATGGTTCCGGAACTCAACTGGCCGGCTCTGGACAAACTGATCAACGAGGACACGGCCGGAGCACGCAAACTCGGGATTACCAAACCCGAACAGAACTTGCGCCCGGTGCACAAGATCCCGACCAAACCGGAGGTAAAAATCCCGAAACTCGGCAACAACCAGGCATTCGTGCTCTGGTACAACCGGGCAATGGGATGGGGAACTGTCATGACCAAAATTGGCCAGGCCAGGATTCACTGGCACAATACCCCGATCAACAAGCTCGACGGTATGCGTGGCCTGGACGGCGGAGAGCTCCTGGAATTTCCTCGTCTCAAGGAGATCAACAGTCCCAACACCAAGTTCCGGCTTGAGATAGTCGGCGAGGTGAAGGTGGTTGAACCTCCGAAAGAGGAAAAGCCGGATCTTCCGCTCAAAACGGAAGATCGCAAACCCCTGCCGGAAAAAGAGGCGCCGGCTACCGCCTAAATTCGTCCTTTATTGCCCTCGCATTTGCGGGGGCTTTTTTTGTTCCAAAATTAATATTTTTTCTTCAAAAATTTACCCTTTACGAAAGACTTTTTTTGCGGTAGTATAAAAAAACTAAAAAACACAAAAATGAAGGAAAAAATCAATAATATTTTCAACCTGAGTTGGCAGCTGGCTAAAGCAAACTTCAAACTCCGAAACGAAGGCAGTTATTTGGGTATTTTTTGGTATTTACTTGATCCGCTTTTGATGTTAATGAGGCTTATATACCAATAAAAAAAGCCCAAAAAAGGTCAAAAATAATAATATTTTTTGCTTAAAATCCATAAAAACTAATTTTTCTGAAGTGTTCTTATTATAACAAAACAAATGAAATAAAACAAAAAACCGCCCCATATAGACGGTTTTTTTGTAAAATACAATTTATTCAATTTTTATCGTACTGGAAGAAAAAATATAAATTTCCGTTCCCGGAGTAAAGTAAATTATCTTAGTACCGGTATTTTCAATTTTTAAAATCAAACTATTTTTATCTTTTTTAATAATCTCTCCTTGCATCATTCCACCCCCACCTATTCCCATGCCTTGCCCACCTCCTGTTTGTATGCCTCCTTCTCTCACAAAACGAGGTCTTTCTCCGGAAATACTATCATTTTCTTGTCTTTCTCTGATTTGATCAGATGTAGTACTGGGACGTTCAATTTTAGGCATTTCACCTATCATAATTCTATTGGCATTTATACTACCGTCTTGATTTGCCGACCCCATCACCATAATTTTTTCTCCCAAAGTCAAATCTTCCACACTTCCTTTTTCTCCCAAATTTTGCCAAGTACTACTTGCAAACATGCCTTGACCAGATCCCCTGTTTTGTCCGTTTCCAAAATTATTTTTTCCTTCTTTCATTTTAAAATTATTTTCTTTTTTTAATCCGCAGCCGGAAAAAATAATTGTGCCAACCAACAAAATAGAAACAAAAAATATTTTTTTATTCATAATTTCTTTTTTAATTTTAAATATTAAATTTTAAATGTTAAATATTTCTTATTGATAACGCAATGCGTCTATCGGATCAAGTTTCGCCGCTTTACGCGCCGGATAATAACCAAAAACTATCCCAATAATCGCCGCAACACCAAAAGACAATAAAACCGAACCCAAAGTCATGGCTGTGGTAATGCTAAAAAAAGTTTTCATCATCCAAGAAGCCAGCCAACCGACAGCCACCCCGATAACTCCGCCAAAAAATGTCAGGGTTACGGCTTCACTCAAAAATTGAGCGGTAACTTCTTCGTTGGTAGCGCCAAGAGATTTTCGCAAACCGATTTCTCTGGTTCGCTCGGTCACGGTAGTAAGCATCATATTCATAATCCCGATACCTCCAACAATCAATGAAATACCGGCAATAGCCGCCAAAAGCATAGTCATAGTATCAGTCACCTCGGTCATTGTAGAAAGCATATCCGCTTGATTCATAATACTGAAATCCGCATTGATAGCATCGGATATTTTATGTCTTTCCAAAAGTAAAGCTGTTATTTCCGCCTGAACCGAACTCATCAAGTTAGCTTTTGAAACCTGAACACTGATATTATTTAATCTGTTATTTCCGGTGATATATTGTTGCGCTGTGCCAAGCGGAACATAAACTAAATCGTCCATACTCCCCATACCCGTACCGCCTTTGGCTTTGGTAACTCCGACAACAGTAAACTCTTGTCCGTCAATCCTGATTTTTTGACCTACCGGATCAACATTTTCTCCAAACAAAGTATCTCTGGTGGTCGGCCCCAAAATCACCACTTTATTTTTGCTTTTAAATTGCATTTCGGTAAAATTACCGCCGACTTCCAATTCAATGTTTCTAAGCGGGAAATACTCGCTATCAATCCCGGTAACACTGGAATTTGTATTACTTCCTTTGACGGTTATTTGCTTACGAGAACTGACAGTTGGAGCCACATAATCAATTCCTCCGATTTGTTTTATAGCCAAAGCATCGTCTAATATCAAAGTTTGTGCCGACCCCATACCGCCACGAACCATCTGGCCGCGTTGCGAACCGGGAGTGATAGTTAATAGATTTGTCCCAAGCGAGCTAACTCTGTCGGTAATGGATTTGGCTGAACCCTGACCTACGGAAATCATGGCAATAACCGAAGCTATCCCGATAACAATACCCAAAACAGTCAGGGCCGAACGAGATTTGTTGGCTGATAAAGAAAAAAATGTTTCTTCAAAAATATCGCTATATAACATACTGTTTTTTGTCGGAAATAATTTCTCCGTCTTTTATTTCTATAATTCTATCTGTTTGTTCTGCCACATATTTATCATGAGTAATAATAATGATCGTCTTGCCTTTTTCTTTGTTGATTTTTTTAAATGTTTCCAAAATTATATGTCCGGTTTTGGAATCAAGATTTCCGGTGGGCTCGTCGGCCAAAATGATTTCCGGATCGCAAACCAGAGCGCGAGCGATAGCCACTCTTTGCATTTGTCCGCCGGACAATTCATTACTTAAATGTTTCCACCTGTCTTCTTCTAAACTTACGGAAAGCAAGGCTTCTCTGGCTTTTTGTTCTCTTTCTTTTTTATTTATTTTTTGATTATAAATCATCGGCAAAATCACATTGCGTAGCACTGTAGAACGAGACAAAAGATTGAAAGATTGAAAAACAAAACCGATTTTTTCCGCTCGAATTTTGGCTATTTCATCGTCCTGCATAGCAAAAACATCTTTGCCATCCAAAAAATATTTTCCATTAACCGGTTTATCCAAAGCACCCAAAATATTCATCAGGGTTGATTTGCCCGAACCGCTCGGCCCCATTATCGCTACAAATTCTCCTTTACTTATTTCAAAATTTATATTTTTAAGGACCGGGATAAGATTGTCTCCCACCGGATAAGCTTGCTCTATTTTTTCACATTTGATAAGCATACTTTTTTAGGGCATCATCATACGCATTTGTCCGCTACCAAAATTATTGGTTCTATTGGTTGTATTATTTGTAGTTGCCGACTGACTAGTACTGATAGTTTGAGAAACCACTTCTTCTCCTTCTTCCAAACCGGAAATAATTTCTGTCATCGTGTCGTTACTATCACCAATAACAACATTTTTTCTAGTCAATATTTCATTTTGCAAAACTTCCACATAACTTTGTCCGTTTTGTGTTTTAACAGCCGAACTTCTTACCATCAAAACATCTTGTTTGACAGAAATAGTGATATTGGCAGTTACGGTCATGCCGGGTTTAACTCTTTCATCTTGCGTATCAAATACAATTTTAATATTATAGCTTACCACTCCCTGACTAACCGTGCCCAGCGCATCAACTTCGGCTATTTCACCGGTAATTGTCAAATCTTCAATAGCGTCAAAACTTAAAATAACTTTTTGTCCGACTTTCACTTTGGCGGCATCAACTTCATTCAAAGCAATGGTCGCCACTTTTTGCTTTGTCATTAAAGTCCCGGCGATTGCGCCGGATGATAATGTATCGCCTTTTTTAATATTAAACGAAGCCAAAATTCCTTCAAACGGCGCATAGACATAATAATTGGCCAATTTTTCTTTCGCATCCAGCAGAGAATTTTCTTTTTGTTTGAGGGATATTTTTTGAGATTCAATATCTAAAATATCATTTCCTGATTTTAATTTTGTCAAAGAAATTTCTTTTTCCGCCACAGAACGTTTACTGCTTTCAATACTTATTTTTGCGCTTTCAATACTATTTTTAATTTGTAACAAAGATGACAAGTGGCTATTGGTTTTGGCGGTATAATTATCCAACGAACTCTGGTGTGTAGTCATCAAAGACGGAATGCTTACTTTGTAATCCACTTTACCCATGGCGTCTTGTATAAAATCCACGTAATTGTTCATATTTTTAACCGTATCCGCCAATGCTTTGACAGTTTCGTAAGTTTGCCAAATCAAATCAGAAATCGCAGAGGCGGATGAATCGCGTGAGGCATTTTTGAAATCTTCAAAATTTTTATCATAATTTATCCTTGCTTTTTCATATGCATCCAAAGTATCTTGGCGATAATTTCTTATCCTCTGTTGATTATCATAGTCATAGGATAATCCTTGATTGAGATACCAATCAATGTTGGGTTGATATTTTTCAAAATCATTATCAAAAATCATGCTTTTCATCCCGGAGATCAACCCCGGCAATTCCAAAAAAGCATTGGACACGGTGTTGAAACCGTCTTCGTAATATTTTTTCAAATTATCCTCGGTTTGACGTAAATTTTCTTTTGTTTGCAACAAAGAATTTTCCGCTTGTAAAATCGTCAATTCCTCTGTCGGCGCCATAAATTTTTCATAAGAAATTTGAGCGCTACGCAAAGATGTTTCCGCGTCGCGAACAGATTTGAGTGCATCACGAGCATCAAGCGAAAGTAATAACTGTCCAGATTTTACTTCTTGGCCAACTTTAAATCCGACATAAGTTACTTCTCCGCCGGCTTTGGTTTTGAGATCTACTTGAGTTTCAGAGGATACTTGTCCTGTTCCGGAAAGAGAAGATATCAGCGTCCCTTTTTCCGCTTTAACATTGATGTAGCGTACTGTTTGTTCGGACACAAACCATTTTTGATATGACCAATATCCACCACCAATAAAAAAAGCCAAAATAAATAAGGTGGCTATTTTATGCCCCTTGAGATAAATTAATATTTTTTTCATAAGTGAATAAAATAGATTTGTTTAAGAAAATTTTAGAACCCCGTTCCAAATATTTTGAACCGGGGTAACTAAAAATTCCTTTTTTAATTTTTTACTGTTTCACCTTGTTGCATCGGACAGTTTTTACTAAACCCCTTTTCACCTCTACCCGCACCTTTCATCTCCTGTCTTTTTCCGCCCATCTCTTGCATGTGTTTGATGCGAGCATCAGCTTGTGCTTGAGTGATTTTTCCTTGATTTATTAAATTTTGTAAAAAAGTTTTTTCTTGTTCTTGTCTTTGTACTTGCATTTTCGCACGCATTTCTTCTTCACTTATGCCTTTTTCCTTTGCCAAATCTCTGAAATTTTTACCTTCCGCCCAAGCGTCTTTCATATCACCTTCAGAAATTCCGATTAATTTGGATTTTTGAGCGATTTTTTCTTCCCAGTTTTTTGTTTGCGCGGCAAGGTCTCCTCCTCTTGCAAAACCTTTCCCGCCAAAAGCGGATGCGCTATCGGCAGTAAATAAAACCGTCAAAAATAACGCCGGTAAAATCAATAAATATTTTTTATTCATAAGCAATTTGGTTAAAAATGGATTAAATTTTTGGGCCCTCTGTTTATAATACAATTGAAGAACCGAAATTATTTCATTTTAAAACCACCCATTTATGATGAGTGGTTTTACTTTTTATCCGGTTTAAATTTTATCTTTGCCAACAACCACCCTGGCAAGAGGTTGTAGTCTTACCCTCGTTGATACAATCGGAAAAACATCTTTTTTGCGGATCAAGAAAACCCGGCTTTTCTCTTCTCTCAAAAGAGCCAAATTTTTCTTGCACCCCTCGGCGTAAAAACGGCATTTCTTCTTCATTTATAATTTTAATCTTTTCCACTAAAAATATATTATCTTCCGTTTTTTCACCAACAGCCATAACAAAAGCTCCTTCAGTAAAAGAAATTTCTAATAAATTCAACGCGCTTAAATCAAGTTTTTGCAACCCAATAGGAGTTTGGATATTGATATAATTTTCTCCGATTTCCATCACTCTGCCGGCTGTGCCGTTTTCTTTTTCCATAAATCTCTGGTGAATAAGCGGACGGAGCGCTCTTTCCGGCCCCATTCTTTGATAACTTCTTTCTTCCAACTTCTGGATAAGACTGGTAAAAGTCAAAAACGTCCCCACCAAAAAAATAAAACCAACCATACCGATAGCCAAATAACCAAAAGGTTTTTGATACATCACTCCGCTTTTTTTCAAAATAAAACCGGCGATAAAAATAGAAATAACTAAACTGATAAGCAATAAATAAGGGAATGTTTCCAAAAAAGCAAATAAACCGCGACTGCCGAAACTCAAATAAATCAGATTGTCAGACGATTTCAAATAAAAAAACAAAAGCGCCAAAAATAAAACCGCCAACAAAAGACTAAAAACAAAAGCGCTGCCGATCCCGACTTTTTCCGCCAAAAAAATATAACGGGAGCGAAGTTTTACCTTCCCGCTTTTTATTTGCGACATTATTTTTTCTTCAAGATTATTTTTATTGTTCATATTTTTCATTTTTTAAAATCTCTTTTAATTCTTTTTTGCCGCGTAAAATAAGCACTCCGACCGTACTGCGCGGAACCTGCAAAATATCACCGATTTCTTCGTATGTTTTTTGTTCAAAAAAATATAAGATTAGCGCTTCACGATACCTATCTTTCAATTTCAAAAGTCCTTTTTCAATTTTACTTTTTAAAATTTTGGAATCTGTTTTTTCCGCCAAATTCATTTTTTCATCAACTATTTCCCATTCTTCTTCATCCAGAGAAAGCGATTCTTTTTTATACTTTTTCAAATAATTCAGAGCTTCGTTGTGGGCGATGCGATAAAGCCAAGGTGAAAATCTGCGACTAGCGTCAAAATCGTATAAATTACGATAAGCTTTGATAAAAACCAGTTGCATCACATCTTGGCGATCATCTGTATCTTTGATAAAATTGCACAAATAATGTCCTATTTTACCGGAATAGCGCTTGATAATCTCACTGTATAATTCTTTGTCTTTTTCTCTAACCGCCACAACCAATTGTTCGTCGGTTAGGCCTGGTTTTGTCGTCATATTTAAATAATACAATTTAGCAGAGCAAAATATTTCAAAAATTAAACCCCGACTTAACGCCGGGGTTTGTAATTTTAAACGTCTTTTTCCAAGCCAAAACCTTCAACTTCTTCGTCATCATCTTCGTCATCGTCATCGTCTTCTTCCTCTTTTTTTTCATCTTCTGTTTCCTCTACAACATCTTCTTTCTCGTCTTCTTCAACATTGAAACCCTCTAGTTCGTTTTCCTCAACTTCATCCCAAACAGCATCGTTTTCATCATAATTGGCATCATCATCGGAAAAATTAAATAAATTAGTGTTGGTAAGCATAGTGCTTTAAATTTTTATTACAAGCCAAAACTTGGCTATTTTGAAAAATATTATAACAACTTTTAAAAATTCGTCAAGAAGTAATAAATCAGGCCTATCTGAACGGCCAAAATCAATACAAAAGGCAATAAAAACCCTATTTTTTTGGTTTTGTGTCGGAAAATCTTCATTCCCGCAATCGCCCCAATACTGCCGCCAATAAGTGCCAAAAGTAATAATTTGGTTTCTTTCACTCGCCAAGACCGTCCTTCAGCCTTGGCTTTGTCTAAGCCGTAAATGAAAAAGGTGACGAGATTTATAGCTATCAGATACCAGATTAGCCAAGGGTAGGAGTTGTAAAATTGAACTATTTCCATAATTTAAAAATTATTTCTATAATTATAACACTAATTTGGTTTTTTGAAAAAATATTGAATATTAGATACTTGTCCGTCCGTAGTCCCTCTGGGACGAAGGCGGGTTGAATATTATCAGCTCTTGACTTTCGTTAAAAATCATATTATAATTTTTTTACAATTTACGGGCGTCGTATACTAAGGTATATAACACTCCTCGTTCAAAAAAGAAAATAAATTTTCTTTTTATTCACTGCGGGTATCATATAACGGCTATTATCCCAGTTTTCCAAACTGGTGACACGGGTTCGACTCCCGTTACCCGCTCTAATCCCGCCCTTGTCTAAGGGCGGGATTTTGTTTTAAAAGGGAGTCGAACGGACAGAAATGAGGCTTGAAGTTTTTGTGGAAACAAAAACGAAATGACGAACGTCGGAGGATTCACAGTGTGAATCCGACGCTGCCCAGGGCAAGGAGTTGAGCCGATATTTGTCGGCGAGACGACGAGGAACTCCCGTTACCCGCTCTAAACAAAAAATCGCCCACTAAAACGGACGATTTTTAAAACTTTCAACTTTTAACTTTTTACTTTCAACTCATCTTACGCTCTAGCACTATAATCCCCTGTTTCTGTATTTACCAAAATTTCTTCGCCTTCTTTGATAAATATCGGAGCTTGGATATGTAATCCGTTATCAAGCACTATTTCTTTGGTTACATTCCCGGCTGCACTATTGCCTTTTTCCGCTGGTGGAGCTTCTACCACTTTATATTGAACTTTTTTTGGAATTTGGATACTGACTGGTCGTTCTTCATAAAGCCCGATTATAACATCTAATCCTTCTTTGAGATATTTGGCTTCATCACCTATTAGATCACCGTCCATTTCTATCTGTTCGTAAGATTGCATATTCATAAAAGCGTAGTTATCACCAGTTTTATAAAGATATTGCATGGTCAAAAACTGTACTGAAACAATATCCACTGTCTCTACGGTTTTATAAGTAATTTCAATCACTTTACCGGTAGCCAGAGATTTCATACGAGTACGTACAAAAGCCGCGCCTTTACCAGGGTTGATATGTTGAAATTCTACAACCACAAATAGGTCGTTTTGGTGTTTAATAACCACACCTTTTCTGATTTCGTTGGTAGAAGCCATAATGTTTTTTATTAAAAATCACCCCGACTTTTTGATCGGGATGACTGTTTTTTATTTAGACAAAAAAGCCATGAGAGAGGCTTGGCGCGCACGTTTGATGGCATTGGCCACTTGGCGTTGGTGTTTAGCGCAAAGTCCGCTGCGGCGTCGAGGCGCGATTTTCATATAGGAGGAAACGAATTTTCTTAGGCTTCCTACATCTTTGTAATCGACAACCATTTTGTTGTTGGTGCAATAAAAGCAACCTTTTGTTTTCTGAGTTTGCATAATTTATTTTTTAAAAAGGGATATCTTCGACTTTAATTTCTTCTTCGATTATTTCGCCCGAAGGTGTATTGTCCGCCGCGGCAAAATTTTGACTATTTTCGGCAGTTCTGGTTTTGGCACCGCCGTCAGAAGGGCCGTTAAGCATGATCATATTATCGGCTACTATTTCCGTGCGATAACGTTTGATACCGTCTTGACCCGTCCATTCTCTGGTTTGTAAACGACCTTCTATATAAACTTTGGAACCGCGATGTAAATATTGCGCGGCGATTTCCGCCAATTTTGACCACATTACCACATTGTGAAATTCCGCCTCTTTTTGTTTTTGTCCTTGAGCATCAGTCCAAAAACGATTGGTGGCAATAGCCATGGTGGCCACAGCTTTACCATTTGGTGTATTTCGCAATTCCGGATCGCGGGTCAAATTTCCTATTAATGTGACGCGATTTAAGTCCATATAATTTTAATTTAAATTTTTAAATTAAACTTTGGTCATCAAATTATCGTCTGCCAAAATTTCATCCAATTTTTTATCAATATCTTTCAAATCCATCGGTTTTTCTTCTCTTTTTTCTACTTTTGTTTCTTCTTTTATTTCTTCCTTTACCTCTTGAACGATTTCTGTTTTTTCTTCTTCCTTTTCCGGAGTATCTTGTTTTGCTTCAGATTCAAAATAAGAAATTTTTTGCGCTTGAGACATTTTTTCGTTGTATTTGGTGATAAAACCGCGCAAAATATTTTTATCCAAGTTTAATTTATTCTTCAAATCCTTGATTTTTTCCGCTTCCGCTTCAAAAACAACGGTATAAAAATAACCGTAACGAATTTGTTTGATAGGGTAAGCCAAACGATTTTTACCCAAAGCTGTTAAAATAGCTTCACTGCCGATTTCATTGACAGTGGCCATGGCTTTATTAGCTTCATTTTCGGCTTCTTTTTCATCAAAAGTGCCCGGAAGAACCAATAAAAGTTCGTATTTCTGCATAAGTTTGAATAATTTTAAGCCTCCAAAAATCCCCGTTTTTAAAAAAGGGTTTTAGAGATTTTTTGCCAATATTTAATTAAAGTATCTAAATATTAGCATATTTTTCAAATTAGTCAACACCTCAACCAAATGTTATCTACAGACTATATCCACAACCAAAAATTTATGCTATAATAAAACAAGAAGAAGCAATCCGTAAGCTACTTCGTTTTTTGGCATTAATCTGTTTAAAAGTTTTTATGCTCCCAGCCAATATTGTAGAAAAAATAGTATTAAGTTGTAAGCTCGGCCCTGAAGCCGAGGCTTGTAAAACACTCAGAGAAGAGGCGGAAAAAACCGATACCTCGCTCATGGAAATGTTGTTGGTAAAAAACTTGGTAGATGAAAACACTCTTTTTACCAAAATAGGAGAAATTTTAAACGTTCCTTTTGTCTCACTCAAAGGCAAGGATATTCGCCGAGATATTTTAGATCTTATTCCTTCTCCGGTAGCCAGCGCCAACAGCGTCATTTCTTTTGACAAAAATGAAAAAGAAATTTTCCTGGCCATGACCGATCCGACTGATCTGCAAACAGCGGAATTTATTCGCCGTAAAACCGGCTTGGAACCCAAAATTCACATCACCACTTTTTCCGATCTCAAGGATGCCTTGCACCGCTATCACGCAGGGCTCGAAGAAGAAATGAAAATCATTCAAGAAAAAAATGAGGAAGAAGAGTCCGGTGATTTGAAAAAAGCCGCCGAAGAACTCCCTATTATCAACATTGTCAGTAGTATTTTGGAACATGCGGTTTATGAAGGCGCTTCCGATATTCACATTGAACCCAAC
>ERZ795044.4680-NODE-4680-length-11174-cov-3.721917_pt1 | contig 11174 bp, 14 predicted proteins | sample MGYA00375128_ERZ795044 | MGnify/ENA primary metagenome ERZ795044 (study PRJEB30173, sample SAMN05720213) | anaerobic digester metagenome | isolation source: active sludge of municipal wastewater-treating anaerobic digesters | place: USA | collected 2014-12-22 ... | reverse complement strand
AACAAAAAAAGTAAAAGAAAAACAATTAAAACCTTTATCTTCACAAGCTTTAAAATGGAAAACATATCTGCACCAATTAAATTGGACTGCACAAGATTATTTAAACCGTTTTCCAGAGCATAAGTATAAAGAGTTTATAGAAGAATTAGTATCTTATGAAAAATCAATTAAAAATAATTAAAAACCGTAAAGAAATGAATTTAGTCGAAAGAATTGATGTTTTAAACAATTACGGAGTACATCTACCTACAGCAACAATATATATTGCAGGGGAAATTGATGCGAACTTAGCAACAGCTTTACGTTTTAAGTATCATATGATTAAAGATTTTTACAAAGAAGAAAAAGAACCTTTGCATGAAATTAACATTGTTATGAATTCATGTGGCGGTGATGCTTCAGCGATTGCATCTGTTCTAGATTTTTATGAAGAGTTAGAGAAATACGACAAAGTAAAAGTAAATGTTCAAGTAGAAGGAAATTGTATGTCAGCTGCAACTTTTATTTTAGGTGGAGCAACAGGTCATAGAAAAGCAAATAAAAGATGTAGATTAATGGTACATGAAATTCAAATCGAAGGAATGGGTGGTACACATACACAAACTAAAGCTTTTCAAACAGAGTTAAATCGTATGCAAGATGAATGTTATGAGTTATATGCTCAATTTTCATTTAGAAATGATAGAGCAGAAGGAAAAGACCCTTCTAAAGAAGATTTCGAAGCTAGAGTAAAAATGTGGGAAAAGTTAAGTACAAAAGAAACTTACCTAGGTGTAGAAAGAGCATTAGAATTAGGATTGATTGATGAAATAATCTAAGAAAAAATAATAAAAATAATGAAACTTGCAGAGACTGCAGGTTTCCCCGTGTTTAAGAGGTAGGAAGTTAACAAAGGAGTTCTTATCTTTAGATATAATTAGAATACTATATAATGTATGAACGTATGTTTGGTCATCAAAGAGATATTTTAAAAGGTTTATTAGAAAGAGTTAAGCCAGAGCAAAGTGCATTTTTTAGAAGAATGTATTTCCCTGGACAAGAACTTACAATTGTAGAAATGTGTGAAAAGTTAGAACCTAAAAAACTTAGTCATGCAATCACACAGTGTGAAAATACAATAAAAGATAATATATTGAAAGAAAACCCTGCTTTTTATGATAAAAACAATGTCTTGTTAAAAAATGGTGATGTGATTGATTTACATCAAACAGTAAATGGTCACAGTTTATTTATAGTTTTAGATATTAAAAATTTTGACGTTAGATATAAGTTAGATTTTCGTAAATATGAATATGATGTTCAAAGTCTTCTCGAGAGTGGTCTATTCGGTGCAGAGTGGGAAATAATTGATAATTTTTTTAATTAAAATTTAAACTAAAAACTATATAATATGGAATACCCTAGTCAATTGCAAGATAAAGTAGATTATTATAACAGTTTAAAGAAAGTTATAAAACCTTTGAGAAAACAAATCTTAAAAGAAAAAGTAATGTTTATTATTAAACACAACAAGCATTATTTAACTAGACGCTTTCTTGTGTTATCCTCTTTAACAATTGCAATTATATTTGCAGGGTTATATTACTTACGACCTATTATCATTCATACAAGATATCAAAGTGTCCCTGGTGAAGTAATCTATGTACCAGATTCAACAAAAACTATGGATAAATTTTTATACGAATTAGGTCGTCTTGAGTCAAATAATAATTATAAAATTGTAAATCAATTTGGTTATATGGGAAGATATCAAATAGGTAGACAAGCTTTAAAACAAATTGGCTTAGGTGAAGTTTCCAATGAACAATTCCTAAATAATGCTGAATTACAGGAAGTTGCAATGAAATTACTTTTAAAAGAAAATAAAAGAATTTTAGCTTCTCATATTGGAAAATACCAATCAAGAGTAATCAACGGGATTTACATCACTGAATCTTCTATTTTAGCAGCTTCTCACATGGCACCTCAAGGTGTAATTGACTTTTTAACTTCAGGAGGTGAAAAGGTTTTCAAAGATGGGAATGGAACACCTATAACGAAATATTTAAAACAATTTTCTGGTTACAAAATTAAACTAAATTAATACAATTATTAAGAATGAAAAAACGATTAAGAAAAAAATATCATAAAGGAGAATTTAAACAAGAAGGGTTTACTATATTACTTCAATTAAATTTAACTTTTTCACCTAATGATTTAGATAATACTATTGATACAGTATTTAAAGTAATCCAAGATCATAATTGCTATGGTGCAGGAGGTGGGGATGAACAGTTTATAACAATTACAATTGTTCCTAGTAAAAGAAAAGGGACAATAACAGAAGAGTTAAAGCAATCTATTTTAAATCAAATTTTACTTCAGACTTCTGCAATCAAAAATTTAAAATCTTTCCCTTTAAGAGATTGTTGGTATATCACTGATGAGGAATTTGAAAAAGAACATCAATTAATTCAAGAATTAAAAGAAACACAAGCAATTTAACAATGAAGCATTTTTATTCAAAATTACTAATAATATTTTTAGTAATGTTAACATTTACTATTTTAAATCTTATTAAAGGTAGTAATTGGTGGGGTTATGTTATTTCATTAATCATTCTTCCTTTCATAACATGGTTAGTAATTGAAATTTTCTTTTTTTTAAAAGGTAAAAAATAATTAATGAAAGGAGTTTTATTTACAGTCAAAGTAACTAATAAAATAGAAAACCAACAAATGATGAATTTGTTTAAAGAGTTGTCTACAGTAGTTGGTGCACAGTTTCAAGAAAGGTTAAATAATTTTGTTACAAGTCATTCTTGTTTTACGAGTAGCAAATACTATCACTTAAATCATTGGGAACATGGTTGTGGTGTAGAATGGGACTATGGAACAGCAGATATAAAAACTCTTTCTATATACGAGAGAGGAGATTTCTTTTTTCTTTCAATACAGGAAGATTGGGATCTTATAGTAAAATATGCTTTTTCAAGTGTAGATCCTTTAGAAAAAATTATTGAAGAAATTACTCAAGAGTTAGAATCATGAGACAACAATACAAATTAATTGTTAGAGTTAATGAAGACGAGCAAAGTATATTTCGTTGTATAGATCTACTTAAACTTTTAGAAGAACAAGTCCGCTCTCATCAAAGTTCTTTCAATCCAGAGAAAATACAATTTTTAATTAAGTTTTTTCCGGAAAACTATCCCTATATCATTGCGATTATGGTAAAGTAGTAATGGTATCTTTCAACTTATCCCCTTCATCTATTGGTTATACTACACTTGTTCACTATTTTAACACTCCACAGAATGAAGATGTACCAAAATATAACATTGTACATGACTTTCGTGAAATCTTAGGAGATTTACATCTCTTAGATTCTGATAGTATAGAACATGTTGTATATCAAATAGCAAAAGAGTTAAAAAAATAACTATTTATATATATCATTTATAATGATGATATACATAAATGTTAACAACCTCTTATTTAAAATCTCTTGACCCAGAAACTCGAAAAAAAGTAGTAATCAAAGAGTTTTTAAAGTGTAAGCAAGATCCAATATATTGTATTGAAACGTATTTCACTGTTTCAGATCAAAAGAAAGGTCAACGTGTCCCTTTTAAATTATACCCACATCAAAGAAGAGCAATTTTAGCTTTCGAAAACTATCCTTTAAACCTTACGATGAAAACTCGACAAATGGGTTTAACAGCAGTTTCTTCTGCTTATGTTGCATGGGTAATGGCAACAAAACAACAACAAGTAATTGCTGCTTTAGCTCATGAGAAACAAACTTCAAGAAAGTTTTTAAGACAAGTAAGAGAGACATTAGATAATGCTAAGTTAAGTGCGCCATGGTTAATTCCAGATTATATGGAAAACAACAACGGTAAGGATTCATTTACTTTGAAAACAGGTTCAATGATTCAAGCAGAAGCTAACAAGCCAAATGCTGCACGTGGTATGTCTTTGAATTACTTAATTATAGATGAGGTAGCAGCGATTACTCACATGGGTGAAATTTGGGCTGCTGCTGGTTTGACATTAACAAAATCAGGGGGAAAATGTATAGGTATCTCAACACCTGTAGGTAAATCTGGTTGGTATTTCGAACAGTATACAAATGCTGAAGAAAATGGTTGGAATATTATTGAAGCTCATTGGAGTGATCATCCAGATTATAAATTAGGTATGTATCAATGGGTTAAAGATGATTTAAAACCAGAAGGTGGTTATATAAAATTCTATAATGAAGACTGGCCTGATGTTTCAGATGCAATTTCCTTAAAGAAATATGCTACAAGGGAAACTTACAATTACATAAGAGATGGTAAATTAAGAAGCCCTTGGTATGATTATGAAAGTAAACGTTTAGGGTTACAAAAAACTCGATGTGAGTTAGATTGTTCTTTTGCCGGTTCTGGTAGTGAAGTTTTAGACCCGGAAGTAATCAGAAGCTTAGAAATGTTAGCTAAAGATTATCCCCCTTTTACTGCAGAAGAGTTAGGTGTTAGAGGAAAAGGTTTATGGAAAAGTTATAAACAGTTTAAAGATTATAATCCAGACCATGGTTATATATTAAGTGCCGATGCTGCAACAGGAGATGGTTCAGATTATTCAGCATTTGTTGTTTTAGATATGACAACAAGAGAAATAGTTGCTACATATAAAGAACAACTAGACCCTTTACAATATGCAAAAATTATAAAAGATGTTGCAGTTACTTTCGGTAGTTGTTTAGTTATAGTAGAGTATCAAGGCCCTGGGTTAACAGTTTTATTAGAATTGAAAGGAACATTACGTTATCATAACATTTACCATCACACTTTAAAGAAAAACGAAGTAACTAAAAACCAAAAAAGAAAAATTGGTTTCTGGCAAGGAGAAAGTACAAGAACTTTAGGTGGAGATAGATTAGAAGAAGTTTTAAACACAGGAGAGTTAAAAGTTTATTCAACTGATTTCATTGCTGAATTGCATACATGGATATGGGATAAAGATGGGAAAAGAAGACATGCACCAGATAAGCATGACGATTTAATCATGGCAACGACTAATGCTATGTTCTACGTTTTCTATGTAATCACTAAACGTGCTAATGCAAATGAAATGATGAAAAAACAATTTAGTAGAGTTTCAGTAGGTTCATATAATACAAACGGTATGATTGATTATAATGAATTATTGAATGACGATATTAATGAGAATAAAAGATTTAAAGAGAACGGTCAGTATGATAACTCATCAGCAAAAGATTTAAAAAACTTTCATACGTTTAGAACATTAAACAGAAGAGATTAGTAACAAAAAGTTACCAATTTTATATGATATTTAAAAAAATAAATGGCAGATAATAATAAAATACAGTCCGATATTAAAGGTTTTTTTGATAGACTTAAAGGTGAGGATAAAATTAGAAAATCAAATAGTTTAATTGTCTTAGATACACCTCAATCAGATAGAGAGAGACAAACTAAGCAAAAGATTTCGTCTATAGTTCAGTTTGTTAAAAACAAAACATGGAGCAGACGACATGTAGAATTCTTTGAAGAGTATCGTAAAATGTCATCAACTTTCCCTATCATAAAAGCAGGGTTAGACATTTATGCAGAAGAAACAACAGCTCGTGATTCTAATGGTAATATTTTCACTATAAAATGTGATAATAAGAAAGTTAAAGATTTGTTAGAGGAATTGTTTTTCAAAACTTTAGCTTTAAATTCTAAAGGGTCAAAGATTGTAAGACAAATGTGTCAATTCGGAAACTCTTATGGTTGGTTGACAACAAGACCAAAAGATGGTGTTACAGATATAGTTTTCTTACCACCTGAAGCAATTATAAGAGAAAATATGTATGACCCTTCTAATTTAGAGAATTACAGATTTGTATGGTATGGTTCTGGAGGTGGAGCAATGTTTGAACCATATGAAATAGTTCATTGGAAAAACTCTGAAGATATTGAATCTGAACCTTATGGTACAAGTATTTTAAGACCAATTGTAGATACATGGAGACGAGTAATTTTAATTAGAGAAGCATTAGTTATCTATCGTATAACAAGAGCTCCTTCTAAATTATTATTTAAAATTGGTACAGATGGTATGACTGGAGATGAGGCTTTTCGATTTGCACAAGAAATGAAAAAAGAAGTGCAAAAGAAACCTTTAGTGAACCCACAAACAGGTGAAATTGATTTTAAATACAATCCTATGTCAGTTGAAGAGTCAATCTTTATGCCTACATATGAAGGGTCACCTACTGATGTGAGTGTTTTGGAAGGTGCTTCAAACTTAGATGCTGTAGAGGATTATAAAATTATTAAAGATGACTTATTTGCAGGGTTAAAAATCCCAAAATCATGGTTATCTTTTGAAGAAGATTTGTCAAACAAAAGTGCACTTGGGGAAGAAGATATTCGTTTTGCTAAAACAATCCAAAAAATTCAAGCAGATTTTGTTGAAGGTTTATTACATATAGGTTTAGTTCACTTATTTATGAAAGGTTGTTCACAAGAAGAAATGCAATCATTTACTATTGAGATGAATAACCCTTCTATTGCTTCTGAAAAGAAAAAATTAGAACTGATTGAACAACGTTTAAACATTGCTAAAAGTGCTTGGGATTTCAACAATCCAGGGTTAAATTTAATGTCATATGTAGATGTTTTAAAATCAATTTTAAAATTTACTGATAAAGAAGTAGAACAAATAATCAAAGCTCAATTTAATGAAAAGAAAATTGCATGGAGATTAGAGCAATTGAGAACAAATGGTATGTATGAGGAACCGGAAATTGAGAAAAAATTAGCTGAACTGAAAGGTTTAACAGGTTCAGCAGATGGTAAAATTTCTAGTGGTTTAGATTCTTTACAATTTGAAGGAGGAACTTTAACAGAAGTTTTGAAGAAGAAAATAGATGAAGAGATTAGAGAGATTTTAGCACCAGTAAGTGCTACACCAACTGCTAAGCAAGTTAGAACTCTAACAGAAGGTTCATTAACAAAAAATTTAAGAAAAGCTAAAAAAGACTTTGGATTATAATGAAAAGAGCTGCAATTGCAATAATATTAAACAGTAATAATGAAGTGTTGTTAGGTTTATCAACAAATCCTGACTTTAGAAAAAACAAACTTTGTTTTGTAGGTGGTGGAATTGAAGAAGGTGAATCTATTATAGATGCAGCAGTAAGAGAGACTCAAGAAGAAGTTGGGTTAAATGTTACTGCTAGAGAAGGTGAAGTATATAAGATAGAAGGAAATGAAAAGATTATGTTTGTAATATGTGATTATGTTTCTGGTGAAATAACACCAAATCATGAATTTTCTCATGTAGGATGGTATGGTGTAAATAATTTACCTCCAAATATTTTAAACCAAAACAAACAGATTATAGAAAAACTTTTTTATTAAAAAAACAAAGAGCTTTGATAAAAACATTAAAGCTCCCCTATTTAAAAACAAAAACTTAATGCCTTTACCTTTTACACGAGAAAACAACGTTAGAACTAAAATTTCTAATGATTCAACAGCTTTAAAGCTATTTGAGTCTATGTTAAAAGAAAACAAAGACATAGAAGATATAGAAAAGTATTTTAATATTGAACCAAGTAATTTAATGAAAGAGGAAAAAGCACTTAAAATCGCTTATGATATGATTAACGAATCATATAAAAAATTAAGTTTAACAGAACAACGTTTAGTTAGTTTGTTTGAATCTAATCGTAAAAATAGAGTTTATACTCAATTGAAATTAGTAGAAACTTTAGCAACAGGTTTGAAAACAAAAAAAGATAAAGAATATATCCAAGAGTGTATTTCTGCTTTGAAAAACAGTATTACTAAAAAGCCTTTCATGGAAGCTGCAGAAAAAGTATTAGAGTTGAAAAAAACAGTTGGTACTTTATTAGAAGCAGAAGATGATGAAGATGCAAAAGAAGCTTCAGTAAAATTTGTTGATATTAATATTGGAAACTTTAAACATGTAAAAAATGTAATGTTAGCTGTTTTGAAAGATGAATTAGATTCACCAGAAACAATTTATATTACATTTAAAACAACTTTTTACCCATTAGGAAAAGATTTCAGTTCTGTAACTGCATCTTTGAAAACATTAGATGATAAGTTTAGTAGAATTGGTAGAAAAGTATTAAGTGTAGTAAAAAATGACTCTCAATTAAGTGAAGTTTTCACTGGTGAAGGTATTTGGGATGCTAGCGTTAGGGTTAACGCTATCAAACCTGGAACTGCTACAACAGGTTCAGCAGAAATAGCAATGCACATTGTACCAGGTTCTTTTTCTTCAGTAAAAGAAGTTGTAAATGCAGTGAAAACATTCTTATCTAAATTAGATGCAATGATTCCAGTTTGGTTTGAAGAAGTAGATAAAACAGCTCAAAAAGCTTTTATGAAATCTAAAGATACAGGTGATATTCAAAGAATGCAAGCACTTAAGAAGAATGTGAGAAAGAGAGAAGCAGATGATGAAAAAGTAAGTGATTATGAAGATAACTTCGGAGGTATATTTTAAGAAATAATACTATTTAAAATAAAGATATTTAAAATAAAGATAAATGTATAAAAGTATAGGTGACATTAAAGAGTTTTTAAAAAAAAACTCTGAGACTGTTTATATTAAAAAACAAGCAAATAGTAAGTCTAAAATAACTTGGGAAGTTACCCCTGTAATTGAGGTCCCTTCAACTCACCCTGGTGTACTTAAAGTGAGTCAATTTTTAGAAAAAAAACAGTTTAAAAAAGAAGTTTATAATGTTAAACTGAATTTCGCTGATTTGAAAGTCAATGAAGAAACATGTAAAAGTATTGCAGAAGATTTTGTAGTTAACAGTTATTTAATACTAGGATTTAACCCTAAAACTAAATTATATGTAATAGTAGCACCTCTAATGGGTTTATGGAAATTTGATGCAGGGTATTTAATAGGTGTCGGTGAAGAATTATTTCCCCCAGTGAAAAAGTATCGATCAGCAACAGAAGCAATGAAAGCTATAAATTGGTTTTCTGACCCTATAAATTTTAACGAAAATAAAAAAACAATGGCAAAGATATCACGCGAAAAACAATTAACAATAGCTCTTTTAAAAGAGAAGATCGAAAAAGCAACTGGTAAAAAGGTTGTATTCGAAGAATCAAAAGAAGATAAGTTAAAACGTTTAATTGAACAATTAGAAAAAGTAACTGGTAAAAAAGTTGTTTTTGAATCAGAAGAAACAGAAAAAACACCAGAAGAATTAGAAGAAGGTTTATTTGGTAAAAAGTCTGATGCTGAGTTTCAAAAAGAATACCAAACTACAATTAATCTTTGGACTAAAAAAGGTTATAAACAACCTGATATAAATGCTATCATGGCTGCAGCTAAAGTTGATAAGTTTGAAGGTAAATTAGGTGTTGATAAAGAAAAGAATATCATCTACCGTGCTGCTAAAGATATTAAATGGCAAAATCAATTTGCTGGTGGTGGTACAGGAACAGCAACAGGTGGAACATCTGGAGCTTAATAGAAGAAAATAAGAAATAAAAAACCTCGTAAACGTTTACGAGGTTTTCTTTTTTTAATTAAATTTGTTTTTTTATTTTCTTAGTTCAGAGTTAACTTCGTTTACTATATCGTATAATAAAGGATTTTTAGAATACTCAATTAGTTTTGCGTAAACTGCAACATTCTTTTCAGCTTCAGAGTTAGGGATCCCTGAATTGTGTAAATCAATAGAACTAATATCAAAACCTTCTTGAATTAAATACTTTAAATTTTCTTCACGAAAAGTATAAAAATATCTTAATTTTAAAACAGAAGAAAGTTCAGAGAATAAATCAGCTTTATATGCTGGGAAAGCAGTTAAGAAAGCTTTCAAGTTTTGTTCAAAGAAAATCTCACGTACAAGCGGAAAGAGTCTCAAAGTTATTTCACGAAGTTGTATTTCTTTAACAACGTCAAGTTTAAGCATTAAATCTACACGTTCATTTATAGATAATTTTATGTTTCTTAAAGAAAATGCAAAGAAATCTCTAGGTCGAGTAACAGGTACTCCATTGTTTAAGAGATAATCGATTATTTCATAAGTACAATGAGAAAGAGCATACCCTAAAGTATTATGAAAACTCCCTAAACTTCTAGGTGGTTTATTCAAAAGCTTAGTTTTATTAAGTTTTTGTAATGCATCAAAATCGTTTTTTACAAGTAGCTCGTAAACACTAGTTGCGTTACCTGCTATTCTAAGTTCTAATTCTGAGAATGGAACTTTAGCTAAATTCCAAAGGTCATCTTTTGTCTTGAAGACACGCATTGTAGAATATGTTGCCCCTTTATTTAAAGTAACATAAGCAAAAGCAGCTGTTTCGATTGCAGAGTAATCTTTTTTTGAAATTGAATTATTAGGAATACTTTCTGATTCAATCATTTTAATTACACCTTCACATTTTGTTCCTTTAATTCGAATTAAAGAACCTACTACAAATTTAGTCATAGTTTAACTTTTAAATGAAATATGAACTGACAACAACACTTATTGCAACAATTACAACTACAATTACTAAAAAGAGTTGTTTGTCTTCTTTTTGAAAATGATTTTTGTTTTCTGAATCCATGTTTATAATGAATTTAATTGTTCTTTTAACTCTTCTAATCTCGTCAATAAGATTTTTTGAGATGTTTTTGATTTCATTATTACTTGTTTAATGTTAATTTTAATTGATTTTCTGCATCTTTCCATCTCTTTCCATTACACTCTGGCCCTATACCACTAAGCACACTTACTGGGTTTGTAAGCTTTCTACCACAACGACCACAAGACCCTTCATGCCAGATTTCAACTTTACTTGGTAAGGTGTTATTTTCAACAAGATTAATAAACTTTGCAAAAACTTCTACTTTTTTATCAGTAGCAGATAAAGTAGATTTTTTTGAATGTTGATAATTAAATTTACCAAACAATGTTCCTAAGAATGAATATGATTTTTCATTATCTTTCCCAGTCATTAAATTGACAAAATAAATTGGTCTTTTAGGGTCTTGTTTTTTTGGTGCAGAAACTCTAAAAGTTAAATGATTACCTGAACTTGGGTTACGTAAAGTAAAAGTAGCATTCCCTGCAAAAATAAAATCAATAACAGATTGAACTGTTTCCAATTTATGTTTATGAGTAATTTCCATGGCTCTTAATTTATAATC
>ERZ795044.4676-NODE-4676-length-11176-cov-6.839942_pt1 | contig 11176 bp, 5 predicted proteins | sample MGYA00375128_ERZ795044 | MGnify/ENA primary metagenome ERZ795044 (study PRJEB30173, sample SAMN05720213) | anaerobic digester metagenome | isolation source: active sludge of municipal wastewater-treating anaerobic digesters | place: USA | collected 2014-12-22 ... | reverse complement strand
GTAAGAAGTTCCTGGTTGTACATTGCCTGCAGGAAAAAATTGACCACGCTGAGAGAAACATCGTTCTGGATCTTCTTCAGTTCATTCTGCGACGACAAATAATTCAGTTTGCTTTGCTTTAATGAATTCTGAACTGTAAAACCTTCGAAGATTGAGACAGAACTACTCAAGGAAAAAGAATTTGATTTTACCTCCTGAGTTGTATAAGAGTTCGTATTCGGATCAATACTTTTTCCATAATACCAGTTTTGTGAAGCGCTGCCATTTAAACTTGGAAATAATGCAGCAGTATTTTGGTTGACAGTGATCTTGTCGATCTCATTACTTAAAACCGATTGTTTGATTGTGATATTGTAATCAAGAGCACGTTGCAGACATTGTTGCAATGTCCAGCTAGTCTGACCCTTTACATTGCCTATAAATAATAGCAATGCTATAAAAAGAGTTGAATATTTTTTAGTCATACAAGAATTCCTGTTACCGGGCGAAATTAGGATAAAACTAAAGATAAATTGGGTCGTTAACCAAGATTAACCAATTATTTTTTGGATTTCGGAATGCGGAGTGCGAATTTCGGAGTGCGCCTAAACCAACATCCTCCGTCAATTTAAAAATTACTATTTTTCAAATTTAAAATATTGTTTTTCAACACTTTATTGAGGAGCATGAGGTGAATGACTTCTTCTGTTGGATCAATTGCCTGATCCGAGATTCGAAATCCGAAATCATTTTTAGTGTACCGAAATCATATCCAGACTCACCTTCATGATCTGGCCCATGCTTTTACATTTTTTGAAGCGATCAGATTTGTAATGAATGGCAAGTTCTTCGCGCAGTTGGATGACTTTATCTTTTTGACTTATCTCATCACCTTCCATAACTTCAAGTAAAGATGCTAAACGGAATCGGGCGGTTTTCATTCTACGTGAAATCAGAGACCGTTCCTCAAGTTGATATTGAAGAATTGTTTCCTTATTCATATACTTTACACAAAGATCAACGTATGGATTATTTTCTTTGAAAAACTGTGGCAGGTACATGGTACGTTTACCTTCGTAACATTGCTGATCAAAATCAATTGCCCTAAAACGGAATTGAGTATCATCAAAATCGGCCGTCATATCAATAACAAAATTGTACGAACGCATATCACCGAGTAGTCTGACAAAACATCGTTCATTGAACTTAATAAATTCCTTTGCCAGTCGTGTATGATTAACAGTAAGATCACGAAGATTATTCTGAATGAATTGATCGCCGGGAATACCGATAATATGTTCTTCGACCAATGTATCAGCATTGACCATGTAATTGATCCTGTTCGGAGAGAGGATATCTTCAAATTCCAATCCATATACGCGAGAAGCATCAGCAAGTTTTACATAGAAGTAATCGTAGTTATCATTGTATTGATTTTTTATACGGATCCTGAACGGACGAGAATTTCCAAACGGGCAATAATCTATTCTGTCAACATATAAATGCTCCATCAATGACATATTTCCTTCTACCTTCATCATAGCATACGTCATCACCAGTCTGCGATTCAGTTCTTCCGTTTCCTGAGGTGTATAAAAAACTGTTTCCCAAAGGGTGTCTTGACCTGCCTTATTCGAAAGCTGGATTGAATAATTATACCGTAACAGATCCTGATAAACGAAAGGCAATTCTTCTATCCTCCCGAAGTCTTCAAGATAAATGAAGAGTTCTTCAGAAATAGGATAACTTTTCTTCTTTTTCGAGATTTCATTCATAAGGTATAAAATTAACGGATAAATAGTAAGAATTGTAAATCCATTAATAATATGATTAACAATCGGAATGTTAAGTAGAATGAATTCTGTGCAATAAAAGTCAGTTCAAAATAAAATTAAAACTACCTGACCTTTTTTGTTCTTTTTATCTCCGAATCCTGATAAAAATAATCCGTAAAGGTTTTGGAAGGGACATTTTTATCATTCAGGATAGAATAAACAACCCATAAAATTATTGCAGGTGAACAAAGGTATAAAAGGAATGTATATTCGAAATCAAACACACCGCCAAGTCCAAGGCAGTAAATCAAAACATAAATGAAGCTGAACACAATGGAGAACTGCATCATTGTTATATTTTTGTTCTTTTTCATACTAAAAAATATTAAAAAAATATGCCAGCGGCTTTTTCATGATATTTTTACTTTTCTCATTTTAAGAATATCATTTTCCTACTCCAAACTGAGTATTGTAATTTTTTGCTGAAGATGGTAGTTTTAAGAAATTCAAAAACCATAAGCTATGTCTAATTTACCTTTTAAATTGATAATAATTTCATTCCTGTTTTCGCTGAATGCATATTCTCAGGCCGGAATCATTGACAGCACTTTTGGGATAAATGGAGTTTCACAAACACCTTTGAGTTCTACCGGTCTTGCCACATCCAGGAACGTGATCGCCTTGTCTGACGGCAAGTATATTGTAACTGGTCAGGTCTATGTCGGTTCAGTCAGCGAACTTTGTATAACCAGGTTTAATCACAATGGTACATTGGACACACAATTTGGAACCAATGGAAAAACAACAACAGCAATCCCCGGCGGCATTCTGAATTATTCCTTTTGTTCAGTCATGCAGCCTGACGGAAAAATTGTTTTAGGCGGACATACTTATGATGGTAGCGGGACGCAATTTGTAGTTGCACGTTATGACAGCACAGGTAATCCGGATACACAGTTCGGTACAGGCGGATTTACTATTGCAGGAATTGGTGGAACAACATTTGGTGATTATGCACAAGGGATAGCTCTTCAGAGTAATGGAAGAATCATTCTTGCCGGTACTTCATATAATGGTGCCAACACGGATTTTACAATGGTTGCATTCGATCCGAATGGAATAGTAGACAGTTCATTTGGAACTAACGGAAGTGTAATTACAGCTATCGGTTCGGAGAATGACAATTGCTATTCGATTGCCGTCCAAAACGATGACAAGATCCTTCTGGCCGGGGATATTCAAAATGGAAACAATTATACTTTCACGTGTGCACGATATAATGAAAACGGGTCTTTGGACAACTCTTTTTCCACAAATGGAATAGGTCAATATCCAGTTGGAATTAACGACGATGACTATGGTTATAGTATCAAAGTTCAGAACGATAAGAAAATTGTATTTGGTGGAACTGCATACAATGGCTTCGATTACGATTTTGTTATTGTAAGAATTGATTCAAATGGAGTTCTGGATAATGGCTTTGGCTCGAATGGTATTGCAATGAGAGATTTTGGGACAGGGAATGACGATTGGGGCAGAGCAATAGAGATACAGTCAGACGGAAAAATTCTTGTAGCCGGAAAAACAAGTATTATTGGAAGTTCGTTCGGAGTTACCAGGTTCAATGAAGATGGAACTAACGATGCGACATTTGGAACAAATGGAATCTCATATATTCAGGTGGCATCAGCACAACACAATATTTATGGAATGACTCTGGATCTGAATTCCGACATCGTCATTTGCGGATCTGCGCCTGCAAGCACACCCGATAATTTCTTTTTGGTCAGATATCATTCAGGGTTAAATACAGGAATAGAAGATTTAACAGTAAATTCAGATTGGTCAGTTTATCCTAATCCCAATAATGGAAATTTTACTTTACAGGCAAACAGCAAATTTGACGAGTTAGAAATAATCAATATAAGTGGAAAAATTATTTACAAGACAGTTTCAACAGATAATAATTTGTTTTCAGTTTCAATTAATTTAGAAAGTGGAATATACTTTTTAAGACTGAAAAAAGGGAATGAAATAGTTTCCGCTCCTTTGATTATTTATTGAAAATTTTTGCACGGCCCTTAAGGGCCGTGCAAAAATTTTTTCATATTATAGAATTACAGAACCTAACCAGCGTTCAACTTCTTCAATTGAAAGCCCTTTTCTTTCTGCATACGATCTGACCTGGTCTTTAGAGATCTTACCTAGCCCAAAATAATGTGACTCCGGATTTGCAAAATACAAACCACTTACTGAAGAAGTAGGATACATTGCCAGACTATCTGTCAATGTGATTCCTGTATTATTTTCAACATCGAGTAAATTCCAGATTGTATGCTTTTCAGTGTGATCAGGTTGTGCAGGATATCCGGGAGCAGGTCGAATACCTTTGTATTTTTCTTTTATCATTTCATCATTGCTCAATGTTTCATTTGAAGCATAACCCCAAAGTTCACGACGAACTTTCGCATGCATCAATTCTGCAAATGCTTCAGCAAGTCGGTCAGCTAATGCTTTCAACATTATGGAAGAATAATCATCATGGTCTTTTTCAAATTTCTCAATCCATTTCTCCATTCCTATTCCTGTAGTCAATGCAAATGCCCCGATAAAATCGGTTTCAGGTGCAGTAGTAACAGAATTTGATTTTGCTGCCGATTTCTGTTCCGCTAATACAAGTGATTTTGGCTTAATAAAATCTGCTAAAGCAATATTGGCAAAACCATCTGCTTTCCTGCTTTGCTGACGAAGTGTATGAAATTTAGCAACAGGTTTCGTTCCATCATGATCAAGTACTTCAATGTCGTCGCCTATAGCCAGAGCAGGAAATATTCCTACAACAGCATTTGCAGAAATCCATTTTTCATTGATGATCTGCTTCAACATTTTCTGCGCATCATTGAAAAGCTTACTTGCTTCTTCGCCTCTTACAGGATCCTTCAGTATCTTTGGATAAGAACCTTTCATTTCCCAACTGATAAAGAATGGAGTCCAGTCGATATACGCAGCAATTTCTTCTATAGAATAGTCCCTGAATACTTTTGTTCCCAGCATTTCCGGTGCAATTATTTCAGAAGAATTCCAGTCAATTTTAAATTTATTTTCCTGCGCATTTTCCAGTGAAAGGATCTCTGCTTTCGATCTTGCATTGATATGATACTGACGAAGTCTTTCATTCTCTTCCGAATTATTCTTTACAAATTGTTCCCGGAGTCCTTTGGAAAGTAAATTAGAAACGACCGTTACGGATTTCGAGGCATCATTAACATGTATTACCGGATTAGAATAATTCTGCTCTATCTTTACAGCTGTGTGAACCTTGGAAGTCGTAGCTCCTCCGATCATCAATGGAATTGTAAAATTCTCACGTTGCAATTCCTTTGCAACGTGTACCATTTCATCCAGACTAGGAGTGATCAAACCACTTAAGCCGATGACATCAACATTTTCTCTTCGTGCTGCTTCAAGAATCTTTTCTGCAGGCACCATAACACCAAGATCAACGATGTCGTAGTTGTTGCATGCAAGTACAACTCCAACAATATTCTTTCCAATATCATGGACATCTCCTTTTACTGTGGCAAGTAAAACCTTACCGGCTTTACTTTGCTTTTCTGTTTTTTCAGCTTCGAGATAAGGAGTCAGATAGGCAACACCCTTCTTCATTACACGAGCGCTTTTCACAACTTGCGGCAGAAACATTTTACCGGCGCCAAAAAGATCTCCGACTACATTCATTCCATCCATCAGAGGGCCTTCAATGATATGCAATGTCTTTTCGTATTTTGAACGAGCTTCCTCAAGATCGACTTCGATATAATCTGTTATACCTTTGACCAATGCATGAGTAAGTCGTTTTTCCACAGGCTCTCTGCGCCAGGCTTCATCTTTTTCTTCTTTCACATTTACCTGGCCTTTCAGAGACTCGGCAATTGCAATCAATTTTTCTGTGGCTTCATCATTTTTATCGAACAAGACATCTTCAACTGCTTTCAGCAGATCAGCCGGAATATCGTCGTAAACCTGAAGCTGACTTGGATTCACAATTCCCATATCCATTCCGGCTTTAACACCATGAAATAAAAATGCAGAGTGAATGGCTTCACGAACTATATCATTTCCGCGAAATGAAAACGACACATTACTTACACCTCCGCTGACTTTTGCAAATGGAAGATTTTTCTTTATCCATTTCGTTGCTTCAAAATAATCAACGGCATTTTTTCTGTGTTCATCCATACCTGTTGCTACAGGGAAAATATTGGGGTCGAAAATAATATCCTGCGGCGGGAAATTTATTTCTTCGGTGAGCAGTTTGTAGGCACGTTCACAGATCTCTATTCTTCGTGAAAGTGTATCTGCCTGACCTTTTTCATCAAAGGCCATTACGATCACAGCGGCACCGTAACGACGTACTATCTTTGCCTGTCGTAAAAATTCCTTCTCTCCTTCTTTCAGTGAAATTGAATTCACGACAGATTTCCCCTGCGTACATTTCAAAGCAGTTTCAATAACCGGAAACTTTGATGAATCGATCATGATCGGAAGTTTTGCAATATCCGGTTCAGAGGCAATGTAATTCAGATAGGTTGTCATTGCATAATGTGCATCCAACATTCCTTCATCCATGTTGATATCAATGACCTGTGCTCCTCCTTCTGTTTGTTCACGCGCAACCGATAAAGCTTCTTCGTATTGTTCTTCCTTGATGAGTCGCAAAAATTTCTTTGAACCCGTCACATTTGTCCGTTCACCGACATTCATAAAATTCGATTCAGGACGAAGAGTAACAGCTTCAAGTCCGCTGATCCGTAAATAAGGTTCTACTTCCGGAATAGGGCGCGGTTTTACTGTTGCTGCAAGTTTTGCAATATGTGCAATATGTTCAGGAGTAGTTCCGCAACAACCGCCGGCAATATTTAAGAAGCCATGATTCAGGAAATCACTCATGTGATGGCCCATGTGTTCAGGTGTCTCATCATATTCTCCAAACTGATTTGGAAGTCCGGCATTTGGATAAGCACTAATATAGAATGGAGCTTTAACTGAAAGCTCTTCAATGTATGGGCGCATTTCTTTAGCACCTAAAGCACAATTCAGACCGATACTTAAAAGATCCATGTGTGATACAGAATTCAAAAATGCTTCTACAGTTTGTCCGGAAAGAGTTCTACCACTGGCGTCGGTTATCGTTCCTGAGATCATCAAAGGCAATGTGATATTCTTCTCTTCGAAAACCTGCTGTACAGCAAATAATGCTGCTTTAGCATTCATTGTATCAAAAATTGTTTCTATCAGAATAAGATCGACACCACCATCAATCAAACCTCTTACCTGTTCTACATATGCTTCTGCAACCTGATCAAACGTTACTGCTCTGAAAGCAGGATTATTCACATCCGGCGAAAGAGTTAGTGTTCTGTTTGTCGGACCTATTGCACCTGCAACCCATTTTTTCGAATCACCGGTTTCCAAACGATACTTCTCTACTGCAGTTTTGGCGATCTTAGCTGATTCATAATTCAGTTCATACGAAATATCTTCAAGACTATAATCAGCCATAGAAATTCTCTGTGCACTGAAGGTATTTGTCTCAATGATATCAGCACCGGCTTTCAGATACTGCAAATGTATTTCTTCTATGATCTGCGGCTGAGTGATTGAGAGAAGATCATTATTACCTTTTAATAAATGTGAAAAATCTGCAAAGCGTGTTCCGCGAAAATCATTTTCTTCAAGACGATAACGCTGAATCATAGTACCCATTGCACCATCGATTATCAGGATTCGTTTCTTTAATTCTTCTTTTATTGAATGTGGGTGATTCATTGATAAGTTTTAATTGAATGATCGGAATTGGGTTCATGTGAGGAATGGTTTGCAGGTTCCAGGTTTGCAGGTTTCAGTATGCAAACCTGTTAACCTGCAAAGCTGTTAACCTTTTAACCAAAATACATTTACACTTACTTCGAAAGACTTCAAAAAAAAATCTCCTCCGACAAAGTCAGAGGAGATTTTATATAATGATAGTATATTTTACAAATCGATTCTGACTTATCTGACTTCCTTTTGGGAAGAGCGAGTTGGCACCTTCTATTCGCTGTGGTGAATAAGGGTTGCCAAGGTTTCACAGGGCGCAATCCCTCCACCTTTCTTGATAAGTGTATCCGCCACCGGCGGATGAGTATTTTTTAAAGAACGATAAGCAAAAGTAATAAACAGATTGATTCAATCTGCAAATACCATCAATTAAGTATTACTTTTTTGGTGATCGTATTATTTTCGGTTTCAAAACGAAGGAAATAGATGCCGGATGAAAGATCTGCAACATTCATTTCTGTTGAATTGGTTGTTGAATGCATGTTGCGGCAAACTCTTCCTGTTTGATCCAGCAGAGTGATCTGCATTGCACCTTGTACCGGAGACTGGATAAACAATCTATCGTTAGCAGGAACAGGATAAACTTTTATTGACTGAAGAGGATTGTTTTTAACACCGGTTCCTAATACGATATTGACTGTATAATCTTCTGTTTCTCCGTAACCATACTCAGCACAATCACTTGTAGATAGAGCAGCAGCATTGAAGATATAACGAACACGCATTCTGGTAGGACCTAACACTGCAGTTGCAGGAATATTTATATTCATTACAAAATCTCCGGAGTTTTCAGGAATTGTATCGCTGATGTTAGTGAATTCACCTGCATCCTGGAAATCACCATCAGCATTAAAATCAAACCAGATACCTGCTCCGTGCGTTCCGGAACCGGCAGCGGAAGCAATTGTTACATCATAATAATCGCCTGTACCAAGGTCAGTAGTCAGACTACCAGTATCAGGGAATAATGTATAATTCTCCGGAAAAGTTCCGTCGCAGATCATTGTTTCACTTAGCAAAGTATTGATAGCAACTTTTCCAAGAGCATCGCAACCTGATGTATATTCAGGAATGCAATAGCAATCTAACGGTGGATTTTGACCCATGGTCACAACTGTTGAATATCCTGTAAAGCCACCGCACATAACCTCTAATCGATAATAAGAAGCTACCGATTGCCCGGTTACGAATACAGAAGTTGTGATTGCACCAGAAATATCATTCCAGTTTACATTATCAGTTGAAACCTGCCATTGAAATGATGTCCCGGTAACACTATCTGCACCAAGTACAGTAAGGTCAATTAAATTGAATGCACAAACTGAAGTGAAAGATGAACCTGCAGTACCACCATTTGGTGTGGAATTACAAGTCAACGGATAGTCTACGATCTGGACATTGTCAAGTGCCCACCACCAATCCCAGGAACCTGTCCATGTAAACCTTACACGAACATTGGCAGCTCCACCGGTTGGCAAAGTGTATAATGTGTGAGCAGCATCAGTAGTATCAGGAAATCCAACTGCAAGTGAATCATACACAATTGATGTCCATGTTGAACCTGAATTTGTACTGAATTCTATTCTGCGGGAAGAACCGCCGGAACTTGGACCGCCAAGTGGGAAATATTGTTCGTCCATTTCAAGAACAACAGCACCTGTAGCAGTTGAAATATCAATATCACCTGTTGTTAACGATGCATATTCATCTATGTTATCATTAACACTGTTCTCATCACTATCGAACATAGCAAAACTTGTATCAAAACCTGATCCTGCAATTCCACGATTGTAACGATTGTCAAAGATCCATACATTCATTGGTGTTACGCCAAGACTATCATTTGTCCAACCTGATGGCAAGGATTGAGAAGAAAATGTTTCTGTGTAAAGAACCGTCTGTCCACTTGCAGGTTTTACAAGTAAGAAAATTGACAGAAACATAAAAAAGGAGAGTAGAGATTTTTTCATTCGAGCGTGTTTTATGGTGTGACTTATAACTGAATATTATTCTGATCAAGAAATTCACGAAGGTTAGGACGCAATCTGCTTTTGTAAACTGAATGAGCATTGTCCTTTATTTTTCCTTTGCGAAGTTCGCGTTGACTTTCTATTGGCATTAAAGAAATCTCTTTACATGTCGGTGTACAACAGCCATTCATTTTCTGTGCGCATTTTTCGCATTGTATGAATAGTAAATGACAATCATCGTTAGCACAGTTTACATGAGTATCGCAAGGCTGGCCACATTGGTGACAAGAGCTGATAATATCTTCAGTGATCCGTTCACCCATACGATCATCGAATACGAAATTCTTTCCGATGAATCTGGAATCAAGTCCTTCAGCTTTTACCTGACGTGCATAATGAATGATACCACCATTCAATTGATTCACATCTTCAAATCCTTCATGCTTAAAGAATGCACTTGCTTTTTCACAACGAATTCCTCCGGTACAATAAAGCAGGATTTTTTTATCCTTCTTATCTTTTAGCATATCAATGACCATTGGAAGTTCATCGCGGAAAGTATCAGCATCAGGAAGTACAGCGCCCTTGAAATGCCCCACTTCACTTTCATAGTGATTTCGAAGATCAACGACTATAGTTTCCGGCAACTGCATAGCATCATTAAATTCCTTTGCACTCAGATGATTTCCAACATTTGTTACATCGAAAGTATCATCCGGCAATCCATCGGCAACGATCTTGCTGCGAACTCTAACGATAAGCTTATAAAAAGACTTGCCATCATCTTCAACAGCAATTTTAAGATCGACTTTTGAAAATTCCGGATGAGCATATAGGTCTTCAACGAATTTTTCAAAGTTATGAGTAGGTACAGAGATCTGCGCATTGATCCCTTCACGGGCAATGTAAATCCGGCCAAAAACCTGAAGCGCATCAAATTCTCTATAAAGAGAATCACGCATTTCATTGATATTTTCTAAAATCACATATCGATAGAAAGAAAGCGTGGTCCGGGGGAAGTCCTCCGCCATGAGCTTTTTCCTAAGGGTTTCCTTATCGTACTTATTGTATAACATTTGGCAAAAGTAGGGAATTTCTGAATTAGGTCAATGGGCAAAGGTCACATAGAGGAGGTAAATACCGCAAACTGAGTAAAAAACCAAAAGATACAACTCAAAAGATCAGTAAAGTCGACAGCAAATAATAGGTAATAATCATGCAGCTTAAAGTTCAAGCTTAATTAGACCGATAACATCTGCCAAAAAATGGGGAAATTTGAACAAAAAGTAGTCAATCATCAATTTTGTAGTCTATCCAATCAAAAAGATATTCTGGCTTGAAATCGATTTCAAATTCCTTAAGAAATGCAATGTATTCTTCTTTAAATTTTTCAGTGAGATGATGCTTTTTTTGATTCTTAATGTAGTTTATCACCGTTTGGACCTCAGAACGACAATAGGAAAATCCTCCATAACCCTCTTGCCAGGCAAATTCACGACCCAAACTCAATTTTTCATTAACGAATTTGTTTGAAGCTTTCTTTACTTCTCTCACAAGATCCGAAAGTGTACA